>OGYJ01002798.1_pt1 | contig 11171 bp, 7 predicted proteins | sample 1576531 | NCBI WGS metagenome assembly OGYJ01 (sample SAMEA3541574, study PRJEB24748) | human gut metagenome | biome: human gut; feature: human-associated habitat; material: faeces | place: China | collected 2012 | reverse complement strand
TTGAGATCAAGGGTGACGCAGAGACAGCCAAGAAGTTCATCGACAACCTGGAGATATTCTCACTTCTTGCAAATGTCGCTGATGTTAAGTCGCTGGCTATCCACCCGGCATCAACAACTCACTCAGAGCTGAACGAGGCTGAGCTTATCGATCAGGGAATCAAGCAGAACACGATCAGACTTTCAATAGGTACTGAGAACATAGACGATATCATCGAGGATCTGGACGAGGCATTCAAGGCAATTCAGGAGTAATATATTTGCGGTGCGGCTTGCGACAGATATACTTGGTTTTCGCACCGCAAATCATATATTAAAATTTTGCAGTTAGAAAGAGAGGTTTTATACAATGAGCAATATTTATAAGAGCGCAGCAGAGCTTATAGGTAAGACTCCACTTCTGGAGCTTTCAAACATAGAGAAGAAGAATAATCTCAAGGCAAATATCCTTGCGAAGCTGGAGTACTTTAACCCAGCAGGAAGTGTTAAGGACAGGATCGCATTCCAGATGATCGAGGATGCGGAGAAGGACGGCACACTTAAGCCGGGCGCAACCATCATCGAACCTACATCAGGCAACACAGGTATCGGTCTTGCATCCATAGCAACAGCAAAGGGGTACAAGGCGATCATCGTTATGCCTGAGACCATGAGCGTTGAGAGACGTAACATCATCAAAGCATACGGTGCTGAGATAGTTCTCACAGACGGAACAAAGGGAATGAAGGGAGCCATCGCAAAGGCTGATGAGCTTTCAAAGGAGATCCCTGGCAGCTTTGTAGCTGGACAGTTCGTAAATCCATCCAATCCAAAGGCACACAGACTCACAACTGGTCCTGAAATCTGGGAGGATACAGACGGCAAGGTAGATGTATTTGTAGCCGGTATCGGAACAGGTGGAACTATCACAGGCGTTGGCGAGTATCTGAAGGAGAAGAATCCTGATGTAAAGGTCATCGCAGTTGAGCCTGCCACATCACCAGTTCTCTCAAAGGGTGTTTCTGGAGCACACAAGATACAGGGAATCGGTGCAGGATTTGTTCCTGACACTTTAAATACAAAGGTATACGACGAGATCATCGCTGTTGAGAATGATGATGCATTTGCAGCAGCAAAGGAGATCGCATCAGCAGAGGGAATCCTCGTAGGAATCTCATCAGGTGCAGCTTACTTTGCAGCAAAGCAGATTGCAGAGCGCCCTGAGTATGCAGGCAAGAATATCGTAGTACTTCTTCCAGACAGTGGAGACAGATATTACTCAACTCCGTTATTCGGCTAAATGGATATAAAGTAATTGCTGTGATATAGAATTTATATGGAAAAGCCACCACATCGTGTTTTGATGTGATGGCTTTTTTTGAAAGTACCCTTAATTAGCTGCATAAATAGTATACAATTGGATAACCTTAAAACTGATAGAACTTTGAGGGGAAATGCCCTTAATCGGGTTGACTTTCCCTTAAAATGTGCTAATATTTAAGGGAAAAGGAGTAAATTAAGGGAATGAGAACTTTTAATTACAGTAAAATAAAAGAAGAAAAATGGGATTCTGAAGTGCTTGGACTCATAGCTGCAATATATAGATATGCAGGTAAACAGGAACTGTATTTAAGACAGCGTCCAGATGAACTGGATAAGCTTGTGGAGATAGCAAAGATCCAGAGCACGGAGGCGTCCAATGCTATAGAGGGGATAGTCACAACAAATACAAGAATAAAGCAGTTGGTTGAGGAGAAGACCACACCGAAGAACAGAGCCGAGGAAGAGATAGCAGGTTACAGGGATGTGCTGGGGGTTATACATGAAAGCTTTGATGCGATACCTATAACTCAGAATTATATACTTCAGCTGCATAAGATGTTGTACAGTCATATGAATAACCCATTTGCAGGAAGGACAAAGACGGTGCAGAATTATATCAGCGCAACTTATCCTGATGGGCATACGGAAGTCCTGTTCACGCCGATGGCTCCATTTGAGACACCGGAAGCGCTGGACAGGATATGTGGGGAATACAACAGGGTGATCGGTAATTTCGAGGTGGAGCCGCTGATCGTCATTCCTGTTTTCATACATGATTTTCTGTGCATACACCCGTTTAATGATGGCAATGGCAGAATGAGCAGACTGCTCACAACGCTTCTGCTATATAGAAGTGGATTCTATGTTGGAAAGTATATTTCTCTTGAGGCAAAGATAGCGGGGAATAAGGAGTTATATTATAAGTCGCTTGGGAAAGCCCAGGCAGGCTGGCACGAGGGCACAGAGGACGTGATCCCGTTTATAAAATATCTCCTTGGGACAATACTGGCTGCTTATAAGGATTTTGAGGAGCGCTTTGAAATCGTAGAGGAAAAGTTGCCGGCGATTGAGATGGTGCGAAAAGCAATACTGCTGAAAATAGGAAAGTTTACAAAGCAGGATATAATGGAACTTTGTCCGTCTCTCAGCATCAGTTCGGTAGAGGGAGCACTCAGAAAACTCGTAAAAGAGGGCGATATAGGCAGAGGTGGTACAGGCAAGTCTACCTATTATGTCAGAATGAAATAACAAATGCTTGTTTTTTTCACTTTAGCTTGTTAATCTATTGTACGAAACATGAGATCAGTCGCTAATTGCCGGTGCATTTGAGATGGTGGGCAGATTGGGATAAGACTGATCTGAATGAATTGATATTAGGGGAAAAGGGATATAAGACTATGAAAAAACTATCAGATAGACAGAAAACACTTATAAAATGGTTGTGTGTGCTGGTGCTGGTCGGACTTATCATATATGTGTTCCGTGACATGGCAGGCCCTATAATGTCGCAGCTTGTAAAGACAAGTCCTGTGGTCGTGGCAGCTATTCTCGGAGCGACGCTTTTATACGGAGTGATAGAGAGCTGCATAACGTTTATCCTCATGCGACAGGTGGAGAACAATATGACATTTTTCGATGCAAATATTATGACGTATTTTGTGTCATTTTACAGGGTGTCAACGCTTGGGAGCGGTACCATAGTGGCATCCACATTGTTCATGAAACACTGCAGAATACAGCCGTCGAAAGCTCTTGGTCTGTACTCTATTGATTATGCGATACACAAGATGACCATATGTGTTATGGCGGTGGCATTGTTTCTTGCGAACAGAGAATATATGCTTGGAGTATTTGGCAAATACAGTTCATATGTTGTCCTCGGCGTTATAGCGACCATACTCATAACGATGGCGATAGTGCTCTTTGCGTGCTGGCCGCCGTTTCACAGATTCCTCAGATGGCTTCTTGAAAAAGCTGATGCTTTGTTTAAAGGACGATTTGCAAAGCAGATTGACAGTTTAAGTGGGCAGACAGCTATGATGGAGGATGCCACCAGGGTTGTACTTAAGAAACCGTGGCTTATAGTGGTAGTCATGCTGCTTGATATATGCAAGTTCGCGTGCTGGTTTGCCATACCTTATATAGTGTGTCACAACTTGTGTGATATGAATATTGTCACGTCAATAGGTATAACAGCCATGAGTGTCATGCTGGCGGCAGTCATTCCTATGCCGGGAGGAATCGGATCAAGTGAGCTTGTTATGACAGCAATCTATTCGGGACTTGTTGGTTCTGCTGCAGCCGGAGCCATGGCACTTCTCTATAGATTTGCCACATTCATGTTCCCTTTTATCATAGGTGCATTTACAGCCATATTCTTCAAGAGGTTCAAGAGATATAAGGCGGCGCAGAATGAAAAACAGGGAATCTAGTATGGCGATAGTATGGCGGATACAGACTCATAGCTGAACCGTTAAATGAGTTTATAAAGAACCGATATATATCAATGGTTAGCAAGATGCGTGGCAGGTGATATATATCGGCTGGTGAAGGGAAAAGATACATATGAAGAACATAGTCGCGGGCATACTGGCCCACGTTGATTCAGGCAAGACCACACTCTCCGAGGCGATGCTATACCAGACTGGACGTATCAGAAAGCTTGGACGTGTGGATCATCAGGATACATACCTTGATACAGACAGTCAGGAAAAGGACAGGGGAATCACGATATTTTCCAAGCAGGCGGAGCTTAACTTTGGTGATATGCATATAGCACTGCTTGACACTCCAGGACATGTGGATTTCGGAACGGAGATGGAGAGGACTCTTCAGGTCCTCGATTATGCGGTTTTGGTAATCAATGGCATGGACGGAGTGCAGAGCCACACGGAGACGCTGTGGAAACTGCTTGAGAGATATGAGATTCCTGTATTTATATTTGTAAATAAGATGGACATGACGGGGTATGGCAGGGAGTATCTCATGGACAATATCAGACACAGACTGAGTGATGGCTGTGTCGATTTTTTATGTGAAGATGCTGGTGAACACATAGCCATGTGCGATGAGAACATGCTGGAGAGATTCCTCGAGACCGGGGAAAACCGGGAAGATGACATAGCTAAGGCTGTGGCAGACAGAAAGCTCTTTCCTTGTTACTTTGGTTCGGCACTTAAAAATGATGGTGTGGCTGAGCTGCTGGATGGAATGAACAGATATGTGACAGAGCCTCGGCGAAGGGATGAGTTGGGCGCGAGGGTATTTAAGATCGGCCGTGATGACAAAGGAGAGAGGCTGACCTATATGAAGATCACAGGGGGAACCCTGAGACTAAAGGATGTACTCACGCTTACAGGCAGACAAGGAGAGGAAACACTTGAAAAGGTAAATCAGATAAGGGTATACTCCGGTGCAAAGTATGACATGGTGGATCATGTCACTGCGGGCTGTGTATGTGCTGTTCCGGGACTGGTGAATACCTACGGCAGACAGGGAATCGGTGCCTGCCCGGATGGAGAGCTTCCAAGTCTGGAGCCGGTTCTCAGCTATAAGGTCATGTACCCGACTGATGTGGATGCGGTCACGATGGTGTCAAAGCTTAGACAGCTGGAGGAAGAGGATCCATTGCTGCAGGTGCAGTGGAATGAGGCAGCCGGTGAGATATACATCAAGGTCATGGGCCAGGTGCAGCTGGAGGTCGTGGCGCAGATGGTCAGAGACAGATTTGGCATAGCCATCACGTACGGTCAGGGCAGGATATCATATAAGGAGACGATTGCAGCTCCGGTCATGGGAGTGGGACACTTTGAACCGCTCAGACATTACGCTGAAGTACATTTGCTGCTTGAACCTATGGAAAATGGCAGCGGTATGTGCTTTGACAGCATTTGCAGCGAGGATGTTCTGGACAAGAACTGGCAGAGATTGATCCTGACTCATCTACAGGAAAGGGAATTCAGAGGGGTGCTGACGGGATCCCCGATCACGGATATGAAGATAACTATCACCGCAGGCAGGGCACATCAGAAGCACACCGAGGGCGGTGATTTCAGGCAGGCGACATACAGGGCTGTGAGACAGGGACTTATGATGGCGGAAAGTGTCTTGCTTGAGCCGGTGTATGCATTTAAAATAGAGGTGCCGCAGGAGTATGCGGGCAGAGTGCTTGCTGACATAGTGAAGATGAGCGGCAGCATGGACGGACAGGAGATATCTGGTGAGACAACGGTTATCACTGGACATGCCCCGGTATACACTATGAGAGAGTATTATAGTGAGCTCACGGCATTTTCCAGAGGTACAGGCAGGCTTCAGGTGGATATAGACGGCTATCAGCCATGTCACAACACCGAAGAGGTTCTGACTGAGAGACATTATGATCCTGAGCTTGACAGGTTTAACCCATCATCATCGGTATTCTGTGCCCACGGTGCAGGTTATCTGGTTGATTGGTACGATGTATATGAGAACATGCATGTGAAGGAGGATCCGGGATTTGAGATCTCAGGTCAGCAGGGATATACAAAGGATGGCGATGTTACGGATATTCCGGTGAACAGACCGGGAAAGAGCGTGTCGGATATGTCCATCACGGACGAGGAACTCAGCGAGATATTTGCAAGGACATTTGGCGGAGATTACAAGGATAAGGATGTGGCACTGAACGGAAGATTCAGGAGAACTACATCTGAGTATAAGGTAAACGGAACTTCCGGCAGAGGAAGTGATGGCATAGCCGGAAACGGTATGTCTGCTGGTGCCGCAGGGACCTCGGTCCAGTCTGAATATCGAGGCGGTGCACGGTACAATAGAAGTCAGTCGAGAGACAGGCAGCCCGGAAATGGACCGTTTGTGGGCAGCAGACCCGCTGATAGAGGTATAGCCACGCCTGGAGCATTCAAGCGCAGAAAGAGTGGCGAGGACTATGTCATAGTGGATGGCTACAACGTCATATTTGCGTGGGATACACTTCGGGAACTGTCGGAGCACAACATAGACTCCGCCAGAGGTAAGCTCATGGACATACTGTCAAACTATCAGGGATATATGAACTGTAAGTTAATAGTGGTATTTGACGGCTACAAGGTGAAGGACAACAAGGGCGAGAGATTCCCTTATGATGATATAGAGGTGGTGTACACCAAGGAGGGTGAGACCGCGGATGCGCATATAGAAAAGCTCACACATGAGCTTGCGAGAAAGCACAAGGTCACTGTGGTCACATCGGACGGACTGGAGCAGATAGTCACCATGGGCCAGGGTGCAATCCGCATGTCCTCAAGAGACTTCAAACTAGAGGTCGAGAGAGTGAACGAACATTTGAGAGAGAATTATTTGAAAAACGATTGAGAAAATTTGATCAAAACAATTAAGCTGAACTATTTGATTCTGGCTTATTTGATAGATACTTAAAAGGAAGAAGGAAAAAAGGTTTGTCAGGGCAAAATTGCCCGACGAACCATACATAATTACGGAGAACAGCGAGGCTTAACAGTGTATATAAACCAAGCTGATGGGTATGCCTTCGCAGGGGCATTTGAGCCCGCCGGTCCTTAGATGGTGCGCTAAGCAGCATCTTAGTACCGCTGCAGGGCGAAACGAGCGGGAGCGTCCCCTGAGAAGGCATACCCATCAGTTTGGTTGCAAAACACTAGAACCGAGCGTCCGTGTTAATAGGAGGGCAATTTGGCAGATTATATAATGGCGCTGGATCAGGGAACGACCAGCTCAAGGGCGATAATATTTGATAAGGAAGGCAGGATATGCTCAGTGAAACAGAAGGAGTTCACCCAGCATTTCCCGAATAACGGCTGGGTGGAGCATGACCCAATGGAGATATGGGCAACCCAGATGTCGGTGATGATGGAGGCGAGGGAGACCATGGGAATCCGCACCGAGGACATAGCCGCCATAGGAATCACCAACCAGAGAGAGACAACCATAGTGTGGGATCGAAAGACCGGCAATCCGGTGTATCATGCCATAGTGTGGCAGTGCAGGAGAACTGCGGACAGGATAGAGCAGCTTAAGGCTGAAGGATATGACAAGGTGATAAGAGAGAAAACGGGACTGATAGTTGATCCGTATTTCTCTGCAACGAAGATAGAGTGGATACTTGATAATGTGCCGGGAGCCAGGGAACGCGCAGAGGCAGGGGAGCTGATGTTCGGAACTGTTGACACATGGCTTATATACAAGCTCACAGGCGGAAGAGTCCATGCAACGGACTACACAAACGCATCGCGTACCATGCTATTCAACATTCATACACTGGAGTGGGACAGGGAATTGCTTGCAAAGTTCAACATACCGGAGAGCATGCTTCCGGCAGTGAGAAATTCCAGTGAGATATACGGATACACGGACAGAGAGATATTTGGCGGTGAGGTGCCTATAGCGGGAGTTGCCGGAGATCAGCAGGCCGCGCTGTTCGGACAGTGCTGCTTTGAGGCCGGTGATGTGAAGAACACCTACGGAACAGGTTGTTTCCTCCTCATGAATACGGGGGATAAGGCAGTTGACTCGCAGCAGGGACTTCTCACCACCATAGCCATAGGACTTGACGGAAAAGTCAGCTATGCGCTTGAGGGAAGTGTGTTTGTGGCTGGAGCAGCCATCAAGTGGCTCAGGGATGAGATGAAGCTCATAGACAGTGCGGCGGATACTGAGCGCATTGCTCTGTCGGTGCCGGACAGTAATGGTGTATATGTGGTACCTGCGTTTACTGGCCTTGGCGCTCCTTACTGGGATGCGTACGCCAGAGGGGCAGTGTTCGGCCTCACAAGGGGAACAAATAAGGCGCACTTTGTCAGGGCGACAGTTGAATCACTGGCATATGAGACATCGGATGTTCTTGCGGCTATGGAGATGGATGCAGGACTTTCAATCACAAGCCTTCGAGTGGACGGTGGTGCAAGTGCCAACAACTTCCTGATGCAGTTCCAGGCAGATATAGAGAATGCCGAGATAGTGCGGCCTGTGATCACGGAGACAACAGCTCTGGGAGCTGCATATCTGGCTGGACTTGCGGTTGGCTACTATGACAGTCTGGATGAGATCAAGGGCTACTGGAAGGCCGACAGAAGATTTAAGCCGGGGATAACTGAGGATAAGAGGGAGAAGCTCCTTGCAGGCTGGAAGGATGCTGTGGAGAGAACGAGAGTGACAAGGTGAATATAAAAATATATATAGAAAGAAAAAAACAATGGGTAATGAGAAAAGTAGGAGGGACTTATGTATTTAGTATTTGATGTGGGTGGTACATTTATCAAGTATGCGCTCATGGATCAGAAGGGTAAGATTTATGAGAAGTATAAAGTCCCGACACCATTTCAGGATGGAAAAGTGGATGACGATGAGGGCAATATATCGGGAAAGGGTAAGACTCCAACCGACAGATATGCCGAGGCTGGAACTCCGGCATTTGTGGCGCAGATCAAGAAGGTGTATGACGAGAAGGTACTGGACTGTGACATAACAGGAATTGCCATGGGGCTTCCTGGACAGATAGATGTCGAGCGCGGCATAGTGTACGGCGGTGGCGGGATCAAGTATCTTGATGGTGCACATCTTGGTGATCTCATATCAAAGGCATGCGGCGGTGTGTCTGTAGCCCTTGAGAACGATGGCAAATGTGCGGCCCTCGCAGAGTTGTGGCTGGGCAATGCCAGCACGGCTACAAATGCAGCAGTCGTTGTCGTGGGTACAGGAATCGGCGGTGGAATAATCATTGACAGAAAGATCCACAGAGGCAAGAGACTTCTGGCAGGTGAATTGTCATATGCCCTCATGAACATGACAAGGGAAGAAGCTGATAATGTCAGATGCTGTGAAGAGCTGACTGTTGAGGAGACATTTGAATATAACCCGTTCATGGTAACCTCAACATGTACTGCAAGCTCCATTACATACAAGGCATCCAAGATAATGCATATGAAGCCAGAAGAGGTGACCGGTGAGATGGTATATCAATGGATAGATGAGGGCAATCAGGAGATCATAGATATGGTTGAGGACTCATACTTCTCCATAGCAAAGCTCTGCTGTAACCTGTACATGACGATAGATCCGGATGTCATACTTATCGGAGGTGGAATGAGTGCCAATCCGAACTTTGTTCCGGGGGTTAAGAAGTATGTGGACAAGATAAGAAAGATTACAAAGACCTACGATGGCATGGTTATCGACACATGCAAGTTCCGCAATGATTCGAATCTTCTTGGCGCGTTGTACAATTATAAGCAGAAGTATGAGGGCGTGAAATAAAATCGCAATAAAACAAACGTAAGATGGAGATGAACTGGAACAGATGGTTCATCTCTTTTATAAATACTATTGAAAATGTAAATCCATGGAGGGAAAATTATGATAATCACAAAGAAACATGGACTCCCGGAGAATTTTCTCTGGGGAGCATCGACAAGCGCATATCAGGTTGAGGGTGCCAATCTGTCACACGGCAAGGGTCCAAGTGTGCAGGATATCAAGACAGTTCCAGCGGGAACAAGTGAGCTGGACGTGTGCGCTGATTTTTACCACAGATATGCAGAGGACATAGCCCTCATGGCTGAGATGGGATTCAAGACATTCAGATTCTCCATCGCGTGGAGCAGAGTCCTCCCAGAGGGAACCGGCAGAGTCAACCAGGATGGAATTGACTTCTACAACAATGTGATAAATGAGTGCCTCAAGTACGGAATCGAGCCGCTTGTCACAATGTTCCATTTTGATCTTCCTGCGGCTCTTGAGAAAAAAGGTGGCTGGTCGAGAAGAGAGAGTGTTGACGAGTTTGTTGAATTTGCAAAGCTTCTCTACACAAATTATGGCGACAGAGTAAAGTACTGGCTGACTATCAATGAGCAGAACATGCTCACACTTGTGGGTGACGTGATCGGAACCTGCAACATGGAGGGCGTGACAAATAAATACAAGAAGCTTTACCAGGAGAATCACCACATGCTCCTTGCTCAGGCAAAGGCCATGAAACTTCTCCACGAGATGTGCCCTGGAGCAAAGATTGGTCCTGCCCCGAACATCTCTCTGGTATATCCTGCCACATGTAAGCCGAAGGATGTCCTGGCAGCACAGAACTTCAACGCGATAAGAAACTGGCTTTACCTTGATATGGCAGTGTATGGAAGATACAACGACCTGGTGTGGAAGTTCCTTGAAGAGCATGACGCTATCCCTGTTATTGAGGCTGGAGATATGGATATCATGGCGCAGGCAAAGCCTGATTTTATAGGTTTCAATTATTATAACACTGCAACGGTTGAGTGGGATGACAGCCCGGTTGCTGTGACGGACTCAGAAAAAAAGGATCAGCAATCAGCCGGTATTGAGCCGGGGGTATACAAGGCGTATCCAAATCCAAATCTTCTCCGCACAGAGTTTGGCTGGGAGATAGACCCTGACGGCTTCAGGGCAACTATAAGAGAGATGTACAGCAGATATCACCTTCCTATGATTGTGACAGAAAATGGTCTTGGCGCATATGACAAGCTTACAGAGGACGGCAAGGTACACGACGACTATCGTATAGAGTACTTAAGAAAGCATATAGAGCAGATTAAGCTGGCAGCAGACGAGGGCGCAGAGATGATGGGTTACTGTCCTTGGTCAGCAATTGATCTCGTGTCCACCCACGAGGGAATCACCAAGAGATACGGCTTTATATATGTCAACAGAGATGAGTTTGACATGAAGGATCTTGCGAGATACAGAAAGGATTCCTTCTACTGGTACAAGAAGGTCATCGAGACTAACGGCGAGGATCTGAGCTAGCTTGTGGTTGAGTAAAAGCACTGGGAGACTGGTGTTTGAGTTATAATAGGACCAAGTTAGATGAAACCCAGTAAAATCAAGGGG
>OGYJ01002796.1_pt1 | contig 11186 bp, 7 predicted proteins | sample 1576531 | NCBI WGS metagenome assembly OGYJ01 (sample SAMEA3541574, study PRJEB24748) | human gut metagenome | biome: human gut; feature: human-associated habitat; material: faeces | place: China | collected 2012 | reverse complement strand
AGAAGAACGTCGGGATACGGACAGTACACTTCGTCAGATCAAGAAAGAAGAACGGGAAGCTAAAGAAGAGCTAAAAGAGCTGAAACAGGGAAGAAAAGCATATCCAAAAGAGCTGGAAGAAGCAAGGCTGGAACTACAGAACCGGTTGCAGGAGAATTGTGGAAAATTTGTTTCCGTGCAGATTCTCGCAGATCTTCTGGAAATCCGGGATGAAAGATGGCACAATGCTGTGGAAGGCTATATGGGAAATAATAAGCTTTTGCTGATCGTAGAGCCAAAATACGCGAAAGCAGCGATGGATATTTACCAGGAAATGGATAAGAAGAAATTCTTCCGTGCTGCAATTCTGGATACGGAAAAGGTTATGGAAGAAGAGCACATTGTCCGGCAGGGCGCTCTTGCAGAAGAAGTAAAAGCAAAAGAAAAATACGTGCAGTCTTACATCAATTTCTTTCTTGGTAATGTCATGAAATGTGAGAACATTGAGGAACTCAGGGAGTGCAGGATTGGTGTGACACCGGACGGTATGCTGTATCACAGCTATCGTCTGCAGCATATTAATCCGGAAAATTATACGAGACGTGCTTATATCGGAGAGATTAGTCTTCGCCAGAGGATCCGGCATGGCGTTGTCCTCGGCGCAGAGGAAGTTCATCCCGCACAGGGGAGAGACGTCTTCCGGCTCCTCCGGGAGCGCCTGCGCCTTTGGCACCGCGTCCGCTTCGGCGTCGATGGGGAATTCTAGCACGACCTCAAAGCGGGTGCCCTTGCCGGTGGCACTCTCCACGCCGATGGAACCGCCCATCAGGTCTACGATGCTCTTTGTGATGGCCATGCCAAGGCCGGTGCCCTGCACCTTGTTGGTGCCGGAGCGCTCCTCCCGGGTAAAGGGGTCGAAAAGGGTCTTTTGGTAGTCCGCGCTCATGCCGATGCCGTCATCCTGCACCACAAAGCGGTACCGGGCGTAGTGCTCGTTCCGGGGCAGCTCTTCCACCTCCAAACGGATGTGCCCACCGGTGGGCGTATACTTGACCGCATTGGAGAGGATGTTCATCAGCACCTGATTCAGACGGTTGGGGTCGGCCAGCACGTTTTCGTGCTGCAGATTGGTGCTTACCGTAAAGGTCTGACTGCGCTGGCCTGCCTGCTGCCGGATGATGCTGTCCAGCTGGCTGATCTGCTGGGGCAGGTTCATCTTTTCCACATGCAGGGTGGTCTTGCCGCTCTCGATGCGGCTCATATCCAGAATATTGTTGATGATGCCCAGCAGCAGCTGACCGGAGCTTTCCAGCTTGCCCAGATGCTCGGCAAGCTTTTCCGGCTCGTGCAGCTCGTTTTTCATCAGGGCGGTGATGCCGATGATGGCGTTCATGGGGGTGCGGATATCGTGGCTCATGTTGGAAAGGAAGTCCGTCTTGGCTTTGCTGGCACGCTCGGCGGACTGTAACGCCTCGGCGGCAGCATCCTGCGCCCGCCGCATCTCGTCGTTGGCCTGCGTCAGCTGGACGTTATACTGCTCCAGACGGAGGTTCGTCTTTTTTTCAGCCTGCAGCTCCCGCTGCTGCTTTTCCCGCAAAAGGAACCAGCCAGCAATGACTGCCATGATCGAAAACACCGTTGCAAAGCCTACAATAACGGCCATGACGATATTGACCAGCTTCTGCGTATTCACGGCCACATATTCTGCTGGAACAAGGAACGCCAGCGTCCACTGGGCGTTTTCCATCTGCTTCAGGGCGTAGTAATACTCAGTTCCGTCCAGCACAGCGTTGGAATAACAGGAGCCTGTGCGGGCAAGCCGCTCCTTTGCTACTGCAAAGGAAGAACCGTGCAGATAGGACATCTGGGAGAGCACGGTGTATACGTTGTGCCCCTTCAACAGCTCGGTATCATTGGCGTTGAACAGCTTGAAACCGTTGTTGTCCAGTACATAGACGCTGTTGTTATTTTCGTAGGCGTCGCAGCGGAAATAATCGTTCAGCTGGGTCATACTCTGGGCGATGCCAAAGTAGCGCAGGGTGATCTCTTTCTCTCCGCTTTGCAGTGTGATGGGGGTGGAGAGCTGTTCCAGAAACACCATCCGGGAGTCGTCCACGGTCAGCGAATTGGAAACATAGCTGACCCGCTGAGGCGCGTTTTCCAGATAGTTCATTTCCCGCAGCAGACCCGTGCGGCCATACTCGGTATAATAACGCCCGGCATTATCCACGGCGATCAGTTCGATCTGTTTTTCATGGTAATTGGAAAGCTCCGACAGCTTTTTCAGATAGCGGTAGAGATCGGTATCGGTCTCCAGCGGGGTGTAGTACAAATAATTACACTGCACATCCACCTCGTCCCAGTGGTTGTCGATCACATCCTCCAGACTGTGGAACATCTGGTGGGTGACCTCTTCCATCTGGCTCAGACGCTCGTGGTAGACAAGGTTTTGGATGTAGGTCTGGCTCATGACAAAAAGGGTCAGGATCAACACGATGCTGACAAAGCCGAAGCCCACAAACAGCTTTTTATAGATTTTGTTGTTCACATCCAGTATCTCCTGTCCGTTTTATTCAACTCCATGCGGTGTCTGCCCGGCTGATGGTGGTGTAAGCACCAAAGAAGGTTTTTGCGGCATCCATGCCCACCACGCCGCTGTCTGTCACCGTTGCTTCGGCAGCCAGCCGGTCGCTCACACCGCAGATGGCAACCTGATAGGTCTTGCCCGCCTCCGGTTGCACCGGGCTTACCAGCACATAGGGGTAGCCCTTGCCGTTGCCGTAGGCATCGTAGCCAGAAGCCAGCAGGTCGCTGATCTGCTGGCCGGTCAGGGTGACGGTCTGGATGGTGCGGTTCCAGCCGGTGGGCAGAATGACCGAAAGGTCGTAATCCGTAATGCCCTTGGCGTACAGCTTGGCGGCTACGCCGTGGTGGTTCTGCTCGGTGGGGTTGCCGGGGATCCATGTGCTCAGCGAGACCAGCGCAAGGTCGCTGCCGGTAGCCTGTGCAAAGCAGCGGCCTACCAGCATGGCGCAGTCCTGCTGCGAAAGCTCCTCCGTAACGGTAGTGATGACATCCGGGGTGTTGTTCACCACACTGTCCTGATCCTCGTCCAGCTGACGGATGACATCCTCCATGGTGGCGTTGCCCTTCATGAAGTCCAGCATTTTAAGGCCGGTGGTCACGAAGGTGTTTTCCCAGCCGGAATAGATAAAGGGCGCGGTGTTGCCTGCGTTCAGGGTATCGGCGATGTCGGCATAGTAGGTGCCGTCTGCCTTTGCACCCTTGAAGGGCAACAGGCTGCTTTTCAGCGCCGTTGCGGGCTGCAGAGCGCTGGTGCCTGCAACGGTGGAAAGCACACGCATCACCTTGAGCGCATCTTCCAGCTTCTGGGGGTTCTGTTTCAGCTTTTTATTCAGACCGTAGAAGCGGTTCACATTCAGCACAAAAACGTTCTGGGTGCCGTCCTCGGAAAGATAGGGCATCAGGCCGAATTTATCGGCGTTGCCGTCTGCCTCCACAATGCCGTTGGTGTTTCCGATCAAAAACAGGGTATTCCCCTCGGCCATCCTCTGCAGGGTCACATTGTCGTCAAGAGCATCGCCGGAGTCGTTCAGCATCCCGATGTCCTTCCACTTTTTGACATACGCCATTGCCTGCATCATGCCGGGGGTGTTGCTGACGTTTGCCTTGCCGGAAAGATAATCCTTCTGCCACAGTCTGCCGTCCAGCGTGCCAAGGAAATCGGCATCTGCAATGTTGCACAGATACTGGAAACCGTAGCCCGGATACTGGATCTGCGGCAGGCAGAGATCGACCCCGGCTTCCTTGGCTTTTGCAGCCAGCACTTCCAGCTCAGCGAAAGAATTGGGCAGCTCCCAGCCGTGTTCTCGCAGCAGGGTCTTGTTGTAGGTGATGCCGTAGCAGTTGTAAACCGAGGGCAGCAGATAGATGGCACCGTTGTCGAACACGTCCTGCAGACGGGACTCCACATAGTTATCCGTAAAATCGTAGCCGGAAAGGTCCAGCAGTTTGTCGGAGACCAGATCGATCTGGGGGTCGTAGTAGGTCAAGGTGCAGACGTCCGGCAGGTCGCCTGCCGCAAACATATTCTGCAAACAGGTGGTGGTGTTATCGCCGCTGTATGGCACGACCTCGATGTTCACTTCCGGGTAAACGCTGTGCACCTGCTCAATAAAGGCTTCTATCTCCTTATAAGGTGCCATAAAGGTGACGGCTTCGTGCGCATCTGCTGTTTTGCTTTCAGCCTTGCCGCCGCAGGCGGTCAGCGCTGCCGTGGCAGCTGCAACGCTGCAAGCCTGCAAAAAGGAGCGGCGGGAGATCTTTTTTATCATATAAATATACTTTCCTCACATTTTCGGAAGGCAGTACTGCGCAAGTGCAGGAGCGCAGTGCTACCTTAGCGATTCTTACACACCCCACAGGAACCCCTACGCTCGCGGCCTGTCCGCACGGGGCATACGCCGATTTTCCCATAAAATAACAATCATATTGTATCATTGTAACAAAAGTGTTTCAAGCTGTTTTTTGAAGGATTTTGCATGGAAAAGGGCGAACAACCGCGTGCTTTGCAGCTGCACGGCATAAAAATACCCCTGACACCAGGGAAGGATATCAGGGGGTATGGTATTCCGGGCACGCTGTTTTATTGCAGGGGCTCTTTTGCGCGCAGACGCCGAAAGGTGTCCTCTTTTACAAGCTCGATGACCACCGCTGTCAGGGGGATAAAGAAGATAATGCCGATGATGCCAAAAAGCTTTCCGCCGATCATGGCGGCAATAAGGGTGTATAGCGGCGAAAGCCCCACGGATTTTCCCACCACACGGGGATAAATGAACTGGTTTTCAACAAACTGCACGGCAAGGTACACGATCAGGCAGCGCACCGCCAGCACAGGGTCTACCAACAGCACAAGGAACACACTGACCACGCAGGAGATCAGTGCACCCACATAGGGGATGATGGCGCAGATGGCGGTGAGCACGCCCACCAGACTGCCGTAGGGGATCTTGAAAACGGAAAATGCAAGAGCCATCAGAACGCCAAGAATCACTGCCTCGCTGCATTGTCCCGTTAAAAAGTTTGCAAAGGACTGCCGGAACAGCCGGCAGAACTTCAGCACCCCGGCGGCGTGGGCAGGCTTCAGGTAGGCGCATACCAGCGTGCGGGCTTGGTGGCCGAGGCTCTCCGTACTAAGGGACATATAGACGGAGATGATCAGCGCAAACGAGGCGGTGATCGCGATATTCACCGTGGCAGAGACAGCCCCTACCGCATTGACCAGCACCGTGTCGATGCTTGCGGTGACCTTGTGCAGCAGCTGCTCCCAGTTGATGCCCTCCAGCCAGTTCATCAGCCAGCCCATGTCAGCATCCTGTGCGTTGAGATAGGCAGTCCAGCGGGGAATATTGGCCTCGATCTGCACATACAGGCTGTGGAAGGACTGCACCAGCTCCGGGATCAGTAGGGTCAGCGCCAATACCAGCACCAGCACAACGCCCAGCAGGGTGATGAAAAAGCTGAGAAGGTGGATGGCTTTCGCCGAGGGCTGCTTTTTGGCCTTGCCGAACAGGCGGTTCAGCCGCTTTTCCAGACCGGTCATGGGCACGTTGATAAAAAGCGCCAGAATGCCGCCCGCCAGAATGGGCAGTACCAGATCTATCAGCTTTGCGGCAAAGGCCAGAACGTCAGAAAGCCGCAGCAGCGCTACAAAAAGCGTTACCCCTACCACGGTAACGAGCAGAGATTGTTTTGTTTTTGGTTCCATGAAAAAGTTCCTTTCCCGGAAGATTGTGGCAGCAGGCAGCAAAAAGACCGCCCGCCGGCTCTTTTTGGTATTGTAATCGGAAGAAAAGGGCTTGTCAAGACGAGAGAAAGGGAAACGGGACGTTATAAAAGCAGTTTGCGAGAATGCAAGCGGGAGCTTTTCAGTAGGGAAAAAGCGTGGTATACTTGGCCAGAGCAAATTTAAAAAATTGAGAGAAACACAGCTCGGAGGAAAATAGATCATGTCGAAAGATGAATATCTGATCACAGATGCGCCGCTGAAAGCGCTGACGGTTTTTGCAATGCCAATGATCCTAGGCAGCTTTTTTCAGCAGGTCTATAACATGGCAGATTCCATCATAGTCGGCCAGTTTGTCGGCTCCTCGGCACTGGCGGCTGTCGGTGCCTGTGCTGCGCTGACCAATGTTTTTATCTGTGTGGCGCTGGGTGCCGGTGTGGGTGCCGGTGTGCTGGTAAGCCGCTATTTTGGCGCTAAAAACTATGGCAAAATGAAAACCATCGTGTCAACGTCCCTGCTCAGCTTTCTGGTTTTGAGCGTTGTCCTTGGCGTTTTTGGCTTTAGCTTTTCCCGTGCTATGATGAGCGGCTTACAGACCCCCGCCGACATTCTGGAGGACGCGGTGCTGTATCTGCGGGTCTATTTTGTGGGCTTCCCGTTTTTGTTCATGTACAACATTCTTTCCACCATGTTTACCTCCATTGGGGAGTCCAGGATCCCGCTGGGGTTGCTGATCTTTTCCTCCATCCTGAATATTTTTATGGATCTCTGGATGGTGGCGGGGCTTGGCTTGGGCGTGTTTGGCGCAGCCCTTGCCACGTTGATCGCACAGGGCATTTCTGCGGTGTTTTCGTTTTTGATCTTCCTGCACCGGATGCGGCAGTATAAAAGCCCCTTTAAAAGGTTCGACCGGCAGGAGCTGTATTCCATGCTCCGCATTGCGGTGCCGTCGGTCTTGCAGCAGTCTACCGTGTCCATCGGCATGATGATCGTGCAGGCGGTGGTAAACCCCTTCGGCACACAGGCGCTTGCCGGATATGCAGCAACGATGCGGGTAGAAAATGTTTTCTCGCTGATCTTTGTCTCCATCGGCAATGCAGTCTCGCCCTATATCTCCCAGAATCTTGGTGCAAAGAAAATTGACCGCCTCAAAAAAGGCTACCATGCTGCGCTGGTGCTGGACCTGTGCTTTGCGGTCATTGCCTTTGCGGTCATTGAAACCCTGCACACCCAGATCTCCTCGCTGTTCTTGGGCAAAGACGGAACGGCGCTGGCCTATCAGGTGTCCGGTGATTATATGCGGTGGCTGGGTTACTTCTTCATCTTCATGGGCATCAAGATGGCGACCGATGGCGTGCTGCGCGGGCTTGGCATCATGCGCCCGTTCCTCATTGCAAATATGGTAAACCTTGCCATCCGTCTGTCCGTAGCCCTGCTCTGTGCACCGCGCTTTGGCATTGCCTTTGTCTGGCTTGCCGTCCCGGCAGGGTGGCTTGCAAACTTTCTGGTCTCCTATGCGGCGCTCAGAAGATCGTGGCCGACGGAAAATGCAGCGGCACCTCAATGATTTTGTGCAGCGCGAACGGGTGGTGGCCTGCTGGGAAAAGTTCAAGGGGCTTTTCCGTCTGGTGGAGCATTCCTGAGGGACACTGCACTGCGGCGTAAAAAAGCAAGGGGCTGCTGCACAGGGAGATAGCTGTGCAGCGGCCCCTTTTTCTATGTGCGCCCCGGTCTGTTACAGCGGTTTACTTTTGGCAGCGGAAATGCTATGATACACCTTAGAAAAAAAGCAAGGAGGAGCTACGATGGGCATTGCAGGAAACGAATGGGGTTTTCAGGTGGGCACACTGCCCAAAGGTGCGCGGGATAAGATCAGCGATGTGCCGGGGGTGACGGTAGGGCACTGCACCTTGGCAGACGGCGTAGTGCAGACGGGCGTAACGGCGCTGTTGCCACACCAAGGGGATATTTTCCACGAAAAAGTGCTGGCGGCCAGCTATGTCATCAACGGCTTTGGCAAGACCACCGGCCTTGTGCAGATCGACGAGCTGGGCACACTGGAAACGCCCATCCTGTTTACCAACACCCTCAGCGTGGGCACGGCGCAGACCGCGCTGGTGAAGTATATGCTGGAAAAGAACCCCGACATCTGCGAGACCACCGGCAGCGTGAACCCGGTGGTCTGCGAGTGCAACGACTGCGGCCTGAACGACATCCGGGGGCTTCATGTGACCGAGCAGCACGTTTTTGCCGCGCTGGCAGATTGCAAGGCAGATTTTGCCGAGGGTGCCGTAGGCGCCGGACGGGGAATGCGCTGCCACGGGTTGAAAGGCGGCATCGGCTCCGCCTCCCGGGTGGTGGAACTGGACGGAAAACCCTACACCATGGGCGCACTGGTGCTCTCCAACCATGCGCTGTTCGATGACCTCATCGTGGCGGGCACGCCCATCCACACCCTGCTGAGCGACAGCATCCCGCCCCACGAGGATAAGGGCTCCATCATCACGGTGCTGGCCACGGATATCCCCCTGAGCGAGCGGCAGCTGCGGCGGCTGTGCCGCCGGGCGCTGGTGGGACTTTCCCGCACAGGTTCCTACTGCGGCAACGGCAGCGGCGAGATCGTCATCGCCTTCACCACCGCCAACCGGGTGCCGCACTATTCGGAGAAAGCCCTGCTGCCCATGACCCTGCTCCACGATGATGCCATCAACCCCCTGTTCCGGGCGGTGGCAGAGTGCGTGGAGGAAAGCGTTCTCAGCAGCCTGCTCCACGCCGAGACGGTTACCGGCAACCATGGCCAAACCTTCCACAGCCTGACAGAACTTCTGAAAAACCGCGCCTGAGGCGCTGCAATACAGAAAAAAGCCCTGCATCCGGTGCAGGGCTTTTGCTTTACTTAATAGCGGCGGTGGATCTTTTTGGTAGGCTTGCGGCGGTTCCAGTTGGAGCACAGCAGCCACAGCCCATAGATCAGGGCGGCGATCAGGCTGAGCACCAGCACCACCTTCAGGTACAGGCTGGTCAGGAACTCCTTCACCTTGTCCACCCCGAACAGCAGCGGGTTGCGGGCTACGTCCTGCCCGGCGATCAGCTCCACCACGCCGATGGTCTCGCCCGCCAGCTTCAGCTCCACCGTGCCCACTACATCGCCCTGCTGGATGGGGGCACAGACGTAGTCCGGCAGATGGAAGTATTTCTGGGTGACGGTGCCGTCGCTGGTGGAGGGCAGCAGGGTCATCATGCTGTCGTTGGGGTACAGCTGCAAGGTGTCGGTGTCGGAGGAATAGCGGACCGGGATCTCCGCAATGGTCAAATCAGTGTCCAGCGCAGCCTGAATGGAAAAGCTGTCGAATACCCAGTCCATCAGTTTGACCGTCTCGAACAGGGCGGGGCGGCGGTTGGCGTAGCCGAAGGTATCGCAGCTGTCAGGGCTGTCCATCACGCAGAAGATATAGGTGGCACCGTCCTTGTTGCCCCATGAAACATAGCTCTGGGTGCCGGTATCGTTTTTAAAGGCGGTCACATTGCACATGCCGCCCTGCATGGCGCTGCGGTAGTAGCTGCCGCCGCTGGCTTTGCTCAGCGCGGCGTTCTGGCTGACCAGCACCGAGGAGGAACGGTGCTTCTCCTTGGCGGGCATGGTAAAGCTGGGCGCGCCGGACACCTCCACAAAGGCGTCAAAGCTCATCAGGTAACGCAGGATCAAGTACATATCCACCGCACAGGTGGTGTTGCCGCTGTCGATGCCGCAGGCGTCCGTCCAGTTGCTGGCGGTGGTGCCGATGCGCTGGGACAGGGTGTTCATCTGCGCCACCCAGCCGTCCAGATCGCCGCCGGCAAGGGTGTACGCCACACCCATGGCTGCCTCGTTGGCATTGCGGGTAAGCATGGCGTACATGGCTTCCCGGTAGGTGAAAGTCTCGTTGGAGCGCATATCTGCGTTATTGGTGTTATAAACGTAGTCCGAGATGGCAAAGGGCATCTGGAAGGTGCTGTCCAGCTGGTCGGCGTAGTTGGTCAGCAGCACGGCAAGGGTCATATATTTGGTCAGACCACCGGCAGACACCTGCTTTGTGCTGTCCTTATCATAGACGATAATGTTGGTATCGGTGTTCACGATATAGGCGCTTGCAGCCTGCACCTGATAAACCGGGCTGGGGTCGAACATGGCCCCGGCGGGCAGCACGAGGCAGCTGAGCAGAAATACAAGCGAAAGAACCAGTGCAAAAATACGTTTCATGTGGACAATTCCTTTAAAAAGCGATAAAATATACTAGATACGGCTGCGCTGTGCGGCGCACCGGAAAATCAATTTTGCAGCAAGCGTGCTGTGTTCTATAATAATAACAGGTTTGCCGGGGCGTTACAAGAGCCTTGCGGTGTTTTACACCGTTCTTTCGCTCCGGCAGGGAGGGCAGGAATGGTATATCTTACAGGGGATACCCACGGCGATATCCAGCGCTTCAAGCAGGGCAAGCTGCGCTGGCTGGGCAAGAAGGACACCGTGGTGGTGCTGGGGGATTTTGGCTTTGTGTGGGACGGCAGCGCCGCAGAGCGCAAGCGGCTGGACTGGCTGCGCAAGCGCCCCTACACGATTCTGTTTCTGGACGGCAGCCACGAAAACTACGACCTGCTGGCGCAGTACCCGGAGACCGAGCTGTTCGGCGGCAGGGTGCAGAGCCTTGGCGGCAACGTGTACCATGTGTGCCGGGGCAGCGTGCTGGAGCTGGAGGGCAAGACTTATCTCTGCTTCGGCGGTGCGGAAAGTCAGGATAAGGACGACCGGGAGCCGGGCGTGAACTGGTGGAAGCAGGAGATGCCCTCCGATGAAGAATATGCGGCCTGCGAGCAGAACCTGGAAGCCTGCGGCTATCAGGTGGATTATGTGCTCACCCACGACGCGCCAAGCAGATTCCTGGATTTTACGGTGCTGGCCAGCGGCGAGACCAACCAGCTGCACCAGTTCCTGGACAAAATTCTGTTGAAGCTGACCTATGAAAAATGGTTCTTCGGCTGTTATCACCGGGATGTGCAGCTGTCCACCAAAAGCCGCTGCGTGTTCTGCGACGTGATCCCCATGGGGGACCGGCACGCAAAGCGGCTGTTTCGCTGATAGGAGGTATAAAATGCAGGTCACAGTAAAACTTGCCACCCGGGAGGGCGCTGCCCATATCAGCGGCATTCTGGCGGGCTTTACCCTTCTGGCAAAGCGCGGGGAACTGACTTTGCGGGTGTTGGACGCGCGGCAGGGCAGCCCCATTGCCCGGGAGGCGCTGCTGGAAACTGAAATTGACGGCCGCACGGTGGTGTTTGATCTGATGGACGGCTACTTCTACAACGACCCGGCGGCGGTGCAGGCGCTGTTCAGCCGGGCAGATGTGGTGTCAGGGGGTTCCTTTTC
>OGYJ01002792.1_pt1 | contig 11191 bp, 6 predicted proteins | sample 1576531 | NCBI WGS metagenome assembly OGYJ01 (sample SAMEA3541574, study PRJEB24748) | human gut metagenome | biome: human gut; feature: human-associated habitat; material: faeces | place: China | collected 2012 | reverse complement strand
ATTGAGAACGGCGGCCGCGCCGGTCGCGGCGCAGGTGCTGAAGGCCTGCGCGGCGGAGATCAAGAAATAATTGCAGAAACACTTGACAATCGGGCTCATTTTGTGTATGATAACTGAGCTGTTTCGGAGTGACAGAGACAGCGGATACCATGGAGTGGTATCGAAGCGGTCATAACGAGCACGACTGGAAATCGTGTGACGGTCAAAAGCCGTCCGAGGGTTCGAATCCCTCCCACTCCGCCATAAAAGCACCGAGAGCATAAGCTTTCGGTGCTTTTACTATATCTTTTACGCGTGAATAAATACCACATAATAGAAATGCATAACGCTCTGCTAATACGGATGCTAATATAGCTTTTTCAGAAGCGTATTCATTTTACTTGTTGCGCCCTCCTGCATATCCGTCAGAACGTGCGAATATGTGTCCATTGTAATCCCGATGGAAGAATGTCCGAGCATGGCAGAGACGATTTTTGCAGGCACGGCATTTTGCAGCATGCTTTTCAATATTTGTGCGATATCCGTTGATGGTGTTCGGTGCAAGCTTCGGTTCGCAGTAAACTTTCAGCCAGTAATTCAGATAGCCTGCGACCGTTGAACGAGAAAGATTATTTGAAAATGAATTTTCAACCATGTCAATCCGGGCTCGTAAAACGCGCTGTGCTTCTTTTTTTGCAGGAAAGCCACTTTCCCATCTTTGAAGCCATTACCATCAACGCGCGGTCGACCTCATAAAACGAGGTTCCTGCTGGTTCACATTGTAATACACGACCGATAGCGGGCTGCCCTCATATGCGAAAAAACTTTGTCTATTTTTCAAAAAACATCCCCCGGGGGAGCTTCACAATCCAAAAATGCTTTGATAGGATAAAGGCACAGTTCATACACTCCCAATCCTCGAATGCAAAAACGGTATCGCGCTATCTTGGGGAAGAAGTAGCGTGATGCCGTTTTTGCAGCAACTTCGAGCATGAAGAAACGGCACCGGGAGCAAGTACAAATGAAAGGTGAAAGATGATGAAAAAGACAACTCGCTACCTCGCGTCCCTTCTTTTGCATCAAGCATGCATTCCTGCTGCGGCAGCGCGTTATGCTGCCGCAGCGTCTTTATACACCGTTTTCCCGTGAATCAAAACCTGCGTGACATGGATCTTCTCGTCAAAGATACACAGATCTGCGTCGAAGCCTTCCTGCAAAACACCCTTTTTCATGCCGGCACCCATCTGCCGAAGGGGATGAACCGTGACCATGCGTACAGCGTCTTCCAGCGCGATGCCGGCCTGAAGCATGGTGCGGATCAGCCGGTCGGAGGTTGCAATGCTGCCGGCAAAGGCTTGCCGGTTCAGCAGTTTGGCGACACCGTCCTCGACGACGATCGGGATCGGATCATCGGAACTGCCGGAGAAGCTCTCCCGGACATCAAGACCGGTTGGACGAATGGAGTCTGTGATCAGAGCGATATGCTCCGGCTTCTTGAGCTTTGTGATCAGCTTCAGGAGCGACAGCGGCAGATGGCAGCCGTCTGCGATGATCTCGACGTCCATATCATCCAGATAATAGGCAGCCTCGACCACGCCTGCGATCCGGAAGCCGTTTTTTCGGACGACGCTGCTGCATCCGGAATAGAGATGCGTGATATGCCTGTAGCCGATCTCAAACGCCCGGCAGACTGTATCAAAATCGGCGTCGGAATGTGCGATGCTCAATGTGATCCGATTGTCACGCGCAAAGCGGGCAAATTCATCCGCACCGGGCAGCTCCGGCGCAACGCTCCAGCGCCGAAGATGCCCCTCTGCGGCCTCGCATATGGCGTGATATTCTGCTGGGTCAAAGGCCTTGATCTGCTTCTGATTCTGCGCGCCTGCCTGCTCGGGCGAGATATACAGCCCCTCCACATGCAGACCCAGTAAATTGCAGGAGATCCGGGGATCGGCCAACGCGCGGACATATTGCCTGGCTGCGCGGATGGTGTGCTCTGCGCTTGCAGACATCAGGGTCGGCATGACAGAGGTCGTTCCATATTTCAGATGTGTGGAAAGAACGGTGTAATATGTATCGGCATCCGGCTCCATATAGTCGCTTCCGCCAGCGCCGTGCTGGTGGATATCGACGAAGCCGGGGGATACATACTGTCCCTTTGCATCCACACGGCGATAATCCGTGGAGATCGGCGTTATCTCCGGTATGATCGCGGTGATCACGCCGTCCTCCGCCAATAGGATATGCTGCTCCAAGATCCCCTGCGGCGTGAGCAGTCTGCCGCCGCAAATGGCGATGCGTTCCATACGCGCCCACCTTACAGAAGCTGCGAGGCACTGCCCGTGTCCAGAAACATCTGTGCATGCGTGTGGCTGCGGAGAATGGACGCCGGACAGGCGGTATCGATCGGCCCGGTCAGCATGGCTTTGACGGCAGCAGCCTTTGTACGTCCCGGCACTGTGCAGATCAGGTGCGCTGCCTGCATCAGGGCGGGAACTGTCAGCGTCAGGGCAATTTTCGGAACGGCATCAAGTGTGGGGAAGCAGCCGTCATGCACCTGCTGCATACGGCAGACCGCATCAAGCTGAACCGGCTTCATCCAGACGGGATCCTGAAAGTCTGCCACAGCGGGATCATTAAATGCAATATGTCCGTTCTCCCCGATGCCCATACAGACGACATCCGGCGGATTGTCTTTTAGAAGCTCTGTGTAGGCGCGGCAGGCTGCCTCTGGCGTTCGCTTTGCGGGAATCAGATTCACAGTGCGGAACGTTACCCTGCCGAACAGATGCTTTGTCAGATAGCAGCTGAAGGAAGCGCTGTCATCCAGACCAAGGCCGAGGTACTCGTCCATGTGAAAGGCGTTGATCCGGGAAAAATCCAGGTCCTGCCGCAGCAGGCTTTCCAGCATCTCATTCTGCGAAGGCGCAGCGGCAAAAATCACATTTGCAGTTTCCTTCCGTTCCAGAACTGCGCGAATGGCACTGGCCGCCGCTTCTGCGGCAGCGTATCCCATTGAACTGCGCGAATCATATACGGATGAAAAAAGCGTATCTGTCTGAATGGTTCTGATCAGCATACAGCATCCTCCCAATGTTGATCGATTCTGAATTTTCTGCACCGCGCAATGACCTCGCGCAACTGTGTTCTGGTCAGCGCGTCATTGCTGATGAGATCGAGGCAGTCCGTGCTGAACGTAAGCGGCATATAGTATTGCTCCAGCCGCTGTTCCAGCGTGTCGATCTGCCGCCATAAAAGTGCGGCGCGGTCATCGCATCCTGCATAAAGCGCGGTATAATACTGTCCCATGCGGAGCATGAGCTGCATGGTATCTGTTCCGTAGACCAGAAGCCGGAGGTCTTCCTCCAGTGCATGACGCAGCTGCGCGCTTTGCTGTGCGCTGCGCTGCTGCGCAGGATTTGCCGCTGTGACGATATCGGTACGGATGGCCGCGGTATCGTGTTTGACCGCAGACAGGGTTTCCCGCAGTGTCAGCAGCGCTGTCTGCAGAAGCGACAGCGTTTGCTCCCCGGCTGTGTCAAACGCTTCCGGCGTTTGAAAGTGGTCGTCGACTTGCAGCGGACGCTCCGGTCTGCCTCCGTTCCAGCTTTGCAGCCGGCTCAGCAGGCTTCTGTCCTTCCACGCCCGCCAGCTTGTAATCTGCTGCGAGGCCATGTCGATCTGATCGTATACAGACCGGAGCCGTCCCGCGTATGCACCGTACCGGCGCGAAAGAAATTCCGCTTTGATCTTCGCGATATCGGCGTCCGGGTCCCACGCCAGTTCTGCAAATAAAACCTGTGTCAATGCGCGCATTCCCCAGTTTACCAGCGGGACGTGCATATATACGAAGCCTGCTGCACCGGTGCGGCGGTAGACTTGAAAATCATGCGCCATACTGTGCGTAAACAGCAGCGGAAGATCCTCAAATTTGCTGACATTGTAGTATTCCAGCACCATCACCGGCAGGTGCGGCCGGATCTGATTCCAGCCGGAAAGCGCGCTTGCGTATGCCCGGTTATAGGAACAGCCGGGATCGTCGAAGCCATGCGCATAGCAGCGGACAATGGGAGCGTAAATGAGATAGTCTCCGGCATCCAGAAGATTCTGCGGGATCGGACGCTCCGGCGGCGCAAGCGTGGAGGTTCCTTCATACGCGATCAAGGCCATCTTTACATCGTGATCCAACCGGCCTGCCGCGCGGGCGCGGTCCAGGAAGGAACGAAAGTGTGATGCCATATGCAGCATCTGGTCTGTGCCGTTTCCGAGCGCACGGCAGCGCTCGCATGTGCAGACACTCCCCCATGTATCGAGGCCCCAGACGTCGATTTCATCTGCCTCATGCCACGGCCCCATGATGTGCCGCAGCAGTTCCTCGCATAAATATGGAATCAGTTCCGGCTGAGAAACGCAGAACTGCGTCTGCAGTGCGGTCTGCCTGCTTTTGGGTCCGTGGGCAGGTGTTCCGTACCACTCCGGGTGCGCGTCCCAAAGCGTCCGGCCGGATGGGGTCGGACGATCCGGCGCCAGAATAGCCTCAAAAATATGACCGCCATCGCGCATGACAATTCCAAGCTTCCGCATGAGCGCGCGCGTGTTCGGCCGATCTCCATACGCATTCATTCGATTTCTGGCCATCCAGATCAGAAGATCCGCGCTCTCCTTGAGCGCGCCTTCGATGGAAAATCCACGGCCGAGCGTGGAAGCGGACGCATCATGCACGGCGTTCTTCGGCCAGAGAAGGCCGCATCCCGGCTCGGGCGCATATTCTCCCGCTGTACCCGGTTCCAGCCATCGCCAGCCCTGCATTTTCAGAAATTCATAGACGCCGTATAAAACACCGACCCGGCCTGCACCGCGGATCAAAAGACCATCCTTCTGCGGCAGCAGCGCGTATGCGTCCCCAGACGCCGTAAGAGAATCGGCGTGCAATTCGATCGCTGCTTTTCCGCTGTGCCGCTGCGAGACAAAGCAAATCTGTGCGTCTGGCTCCATTTGCAGCAAATGTGTTCTAAGCTCCACCGCAGCATAGCTGATCGTGCATCTTGCGCCAGCCTCCGGATCATGTCGAAAATCAATCTGCGCTTCCGAAAATGCCCAGCTTTCTGTCATGGTCTCTGCGGAAGGAAACGGAAGAAGAATTTCAAGCTCCATCGTGTCTCTCCTCCTATTGGATAACGCCCTATCGGACGATCAGGCCGGTTGCCTCGTAAAACTGCTGCTGGGATAGAAGCTGCGCTTTTAATTGGGACTGAAAGCGATTCTGCGGCACAAAAGCAGCAATTTCATCCGGCTGAATGTCCCAACGGAGCACATATCGTGCAGCTGCGTTGGATGCGGTGCGTCCGACGATTTGAAAACGCTGTTGAAAAAATGAAATATTGGAGTATACTCCAACCAGAGGCAGCAGCGTTTCGTCCAGCAGCCACGAATGGCAGCTGAAATACGAAAATGCATATGCCGGAAAGTATTTCGGAAAAAACGCGCGCGCCTGCGCAAAGGACGCATCACACGCCGCAGGCTCCAACGAGCCGCCGCGGCAGATGTGCACGGACACCAGCGGCTGCCCCGGCTCGATGCCGAAAGACGGCGCGGAAAAGTCTGCCGGCTCCATGCAGAATTGAAGTCGTCCAAGCTGGAACAGCCGCAGCGTCAGATGATTCGTCAGCCATGCGCTTTCGGCAAGGCCGATCTTGCCGCTATAGCTCCAATATTCGGAGGCCCAGCGGCCGATATCGTCGATCGTATGATAAAATACCTCGTCCGGAAGCTGGTGCCTTTGATAATCGTTCAGCAGCTTCTGACTCCAAAGGAGCGCTGCGAGCAGATCCGTCTTGGGATCGCCGCTCCAACGGAGCGTGTCTGCCCTGTAAATTTCGGCGGCCTGGGAAAGTGCCGGAAGCAGCGCTTCCTCAAAGTCCTTTTGATAGAGCGCGTCCAGACCCTGACGGGTATATTCCTGCCGCGCAAAGGAAATCGCCTGTTCGATGTTGTTCATTTTGTACCCAACCTGTAGAGATTTCTCAGGAAGCGCTTTGCGACCGGGTTTTCCTGCCGCAGATCCAACTGGCAGATCACATAGTGCTTGCCCTCGTATAGCTTTTCTGCCGCAGCCAGTACGGGCCACCAATTTCCCTGTTCGTCCATATTGTTGGACAAAAGAATGGGTGTGAAGCCTTCGACGGTAAACGTCGTGTCCAGCAGCGGCGTGATGCAGTCCTCCTTGGTGTCATACCAGTAGGAGAAGTCCTGCTCCTTAAATTCCGCGACAGCCGGGTGGCCGGTCTTGCGGGAGACGAAATGCAGCGGGAGCATGCCGCAGGGCTTGACGGTCACGGTCTCACCCGCGACGGTATGCAAACCCGGTTCCAGCTTCAGAATGACAACATTGTCGTTCGGTACGACAGTCACGTCCTGAAATACGGTCAGCTTCTGCTCTGCGTAATTGACAACGTCCCCGTTCCCGTCCAGCAGGACGGCGCGGAGCGTCAGCGTTTCGCGGTCTTGCGCGGTCTCTGCCGGGAATTCGGCACTGGCGATATAGGCTGCGCGGCAGGCGTCCGCGTGCGCGGGGATGCGTCCGGTCTGAATCAGCTTGTTTTGTTCGTTGTAAAGCTCAAAGGCAAGCGTATACGCGCCGGATTTCGCGGTATCATTGCACAGGAACGCTTCGATCTGAATCGTTTCGCCCGCCGTATAGGCAAAGCGGTCGGTGCGTAGCGACACCAGCAGGGGCGCGAGTGCATCTCGGTAGGCAAAATACGCCTGCTTCGGGATACGCTTGCAGTCCATGATGGACTTCATCCAGCCGCTGGGCCATGCGTCGATGAACAGATGGATGGCATTTGACACCATGCGGTCGTCGCGGCGGAACGCCTCGGTCATCATGCGCGTAGCAAAGGCCTGATACCGCTGGCTGCGGTCGATCCAGCCCTGCATATCCTCCTGCGCGTCATAGAAAAAGCCGCTGAAGCTCTTTGTCTGGCTGCGGACAATGCGGCCCGGGTCAAACGGCTCGCGCAGCCATTCGCGCGGGTAGCACTCCTCCATGACCTCCGCCGAGTCCAGCCCCTCTGCGCCGTATTCGCCGCAGCCATAGTACCAGCCGGGCTTGACCGGCAGCCAATAGCCCCGGTGCAGACGGCCGATGTCAATACCGTGGCCGTTGTACCACATGGGATAGCAGTGGTTATCCGGTATCCCGTCTGTGGGCGGGTCATAATCGCCGTCCACATGCTTGATGACCTGATCGGGATTTGAGAGCCTGACCACCAGATCACAGCAGGTGAAGAAGTTTTCCAGCTCCGGACGGAGCAGGTGACGGTGCGGTTCGTTGTTGGCGTTCGGAAACGGTTCGTTGATATAGCTGATGACGACATTGCACGGGTGCTTACGCACCATGCGCGCCATCTCCTCCACCTGCCGGATGCCCTCCGGGACGCGGAAGCGGCGCATGACGCCGAACAGCGGAAGATCCGTCTGCGTCATAAGGCCGAGCTTGTCGCAGTATTCGTAGACCTCATCCTGCACCGGCCGCTGCGTCAGACGCAGAAAATTCATGTTGCAGAGTTTGGCCAGCAGAATATCGTCGATCAACTGCGGAAGATCGCCGCGCAGCACGTCCTGCTGCTCAAAGCCCATCGTATTGGCCCCGCGCAGACGGATGGAGCGGCCATTGAGATAGAACATCCCCTTGCGCTGCGGACTTTCTGTGTCCTGCGTAAAGCTGCGCATACCGAACTGCTGCGCAAGGCGGTCGGTGCACGTCCTGTTTACAAGAACGGCGGCCTGAAGCTGGTACAAATACGGCGTTTCCAGATCCCACAGCTTTGCGTCCGGCAGGTCAAATTTGAGTTTGTACAGATTCTTTCCGTGCTTGAGCGGCATGGGAATGCCCTTTCCAAGCTCGGACTTGACGGCGGCCTCCGTCAGGCTGTCGCCCATGCCGACAAAGCGCGTCGTCTCCGGCGTAAAGCGGTGGTCTTCAAAGACCGTCTCGGGGAAGTTCTGCCCGTAGAGTGAAAGCGAAAGCTCGACCGGGAGGGTATCATATCTGTCGTTCTGAATTTCCAGCCATGCTTCTGCCTGCCCGTCCAGCGGACGGATGTAGAGGTCGCTGATATGGACGGAATTTCGGATCTCCACATAGACGCGGTTGTAAATGCCCATCCCGGAGGGGCAGTGGTGCCAGCCGTCCAGCGGACCGTCCCAGCCGAGACCGGTGGCAGCATAAAGCTTGTCGCCTTCTGTTTCTTCGCTGCCGCCGGGATCGTTTCCCATATAAATATGGTCATTATACAATTCAACTTTCAACCGGTTTGTGCCGTCTTTGACGATGCCTGTAATCTCAAACTCGAATGGAGAGAAGAAGCCTTCGTGTTCTCCGACAAATGTGTCATTGACGGTAACGACTGCACGGTAATCCGCGCCGTCAAAATGGACATAGACCGACTGGCCCGCCAAAAGCGCAGGCAGCTCAAACGTGGTTTCATATGTCTTTTTGCACACGCCGATCGGCCCGCCGTATTCCGGGATCGTGACCGGCTGACCATCGCGCAGAAACGACGTGAGATCCATGCGCCGGCGCAGGCTTTCAAACGCAGGCGCGTGATTTTCCAGAAACGGGCGGTATGCTTCCCGCATGGCAGTAAGCTCGGTTTTCAGTTCTTCCGTTGTAGACAGATGCGGCTTGACTGCGATGGGCTGTGCATCTGCCTGTTCCAGACGGCAGATAACGGTTTCATGCGGAATTGGCGTGACCGGCTCCAGGAGCGCAGCGTTCCCGCCGATGCCGTTTGCCGCGATTTGTGCGAATTGATCCATATATGTTCTCCTTTTCGCTGCTTTTTCGTATCGTAACACAGCGTATGGACAGAGGCAATCGGCAATTATGACACATTGACACGCGAAAATGTCATATTTGCCGACTATGATTTTTGACCCGCATTCTTTTAGAATGCGATACAGAGGATACTGGACCGATGGACGGATGTGAGGCAGCTTATGTTTGAAGCATTTTTTACGGATCCCTGTAGGCGATACCGCACAGAGGTGATCAACGGCATTGACTTTTACGGGTTGGGATTCAGCATGGTACGCGGCGAATGTGTGGCGGAAGGAACGCTGCGCTGGATGCAGAAAGGCGAAGCTGCGGCCGTGCTCATCACAAATACGAGCCTGCCGGATATGTCGGGGTTTGAACTTGCCAGACATGTCCGCAGACAGTTTCCGCGCCTCCGCGTGATTTTTTTGACTGACACGCCGAACCTTGCGGAAGCGCAGCAAGCCGTCCGGTGCGGTGCATATGACTATTTGCCGAAGTCTGACGGGATCGACGCGCTGCGCAGCGCGATGATCCGCGTTTCAGAGGAACTGCACACGGAAAGTCGGGAAGAAGCATATCTGCGCGGCCAGCAAAACTGGGATGAGTGCATTTCGAGACTTCTGAAGCTGCTTCTGGCACTGAAGCCGGGCATCGACGAGGATCACTGGCAAATGTATTCCAAAGTCAAGCCGCTGCTGAGCGATGCTCCGCTGCGCATGGAGGCTCTGCTGGTGCGCTCTTTGATGGAGGAACTGCGCGCAGAAATTTGCCGCAGGGATGAGGCACTGGCCGCGCAACTCCGAAGTAACATGATGGCTGCGCCGCTGGGCATGCTGACCTCCGCGCAGGGGACGGCGGCGTACATGGACGCCATCTGGGCGCTGCTTTCCGAAAAGGGCTATATCACGCAGGAGGACGCGCTGAAAAGCGATCCCATCGGGCGCGCCTGCGTCTATATGCAGTCGCACCTCTCGGAAAAACTGACCGTGCAGGAGCTGGCTGAGTATGTCCACATCAGCCCGCGGCATTTTATCCGGAAATTCCAGACAGAGATGAACGAGAAATTTACGGATTATCTGGCCCACATCCGTGTTCAGTCGGCAATTCAAATGCTGGAGGCTGGTCGGGATGTCAAATCCATTCCGGAGGCGGTCGGGTATAAAGACGAAAAAAGCTTTTATTCCGTGTTCCGGAGGTTCGCGGGCTGTTCCATGCGCGAATATCAGCAGAAACTGAACTTGAGCCAGCGAAAGGAGAAGCAGTCATGATAAAGCTATGGAACCAAACCATGCCGCACCGCTGCGTAGAGGATGCGTTTGAACCGTATCTTACGCCATATGACTGTGACGCCGCAAAGACGGCAATTGTCGTGTGTCCGGGCGGCGCTTACTGCGGCCGGGCGGACTATGAGGGAAATGACGTTGGCGCGTGGCTGAATACCATCGGGATAACAGCCTTTGTGCTGGAATACCGCGTTGCGCCGAGTAAAGCCCCGGCGCAGCCGTCCGACGCGCAGCGGGCCATGCGGCTGGCAAGAAAGCTCTGCATGGAGCGTGGGATCGAGCGCCTTGGCATCATGGGCTTTTCCGCCGGGGGGCATCTGGCAGCGACACTGTCTGTCCACTATGATGAAGCCTTTTACCCGCCGCAGGATGAGCTTGACAATCTATCTGCCTGCCCTGATTTTACCGTCCTGTGCTATAGTGTGATCGACATGGGCGAGTACCGACACGATTGGAGCCGCCGCTTTCTGCTCGGCGATGTGCCGGATGAGGCACAGATCGAATTCTATTCTCCGCAGCGCTGTGTGACAGAAAACACTCCGCCCGCCTTTCTCTGGCACACAGCACAGGATGCAAGCGTTCCGGCGATCAATTCGATGCTCTACGCCGCTGCACTGCAAAAATGTGACGTGCCGTATGAGCTGCACATCTTCCCGTTTGGACAGCACGGCAAGGCGCTGGCGCTCGATGATGCCTCCGTCGGACAGTGGCGGCAGCTTTTGCGTCAATGGTTGGTCAGCATGAAGTTTTTATAAGCGATATGAAAGGCACATGCGGCAGCGCATGTGTCTTTTGCATAATTTCGTGCAATCGTCTCTGTGCATATTAACAAAAGAGCAAATACGAATCGTCAAATTCAATGCTGATTTTTTGGCGACAATGCTTAAAATAAACGCGCAGATACCAACGGGATGCAGGAATAATGCACAATCAACGCAGTCACAATCGCCAGCCATCTTGTCACAATCGCACCTTGGAAATCAAAAACTCAGCTCGTAAAATGAAGAAAAAGAAAGCGGAGGCACCCATGCGAACCATGACAAAGGAAAGAAAAAAGGAAGGGCCGCGGCTCAAGGGAAAGGGCCGGGCGGACGCAAAGGCCAGC
>OGYJ01002791.1_pt1 | contig 11192 bp, 12 predicted proteins | sample 1576531 | NCBI WGS metagenome assembly OGYJ01 (sample SAMEA3541574, study PRJEB24748) | human gut metagenome | biome: human gut; feature: human-associated habitat; material: faeces | place: China | collected 2012 | reverse complement strand
TTCTTGGCTCACGTGGGATTCCCCGTTCCTGCAAAGGAAATGGAATTTTCGGTTCAAAACGGGATGTTCACGACGATTAACCTGCCAGATAACTTGAGCATGGGATATAGCCATTTTTATGCCGAGGTTTTACGAGTGAAAAAGGTGGCACAACAGGTTAGACAAACGCAACATTTGATCGTGGTATTTGACGAGTTGTTTCGCGGTACGAACGTGAAAGATGCTTACGATGCGACAGTTGCAGTGACGGAGGCTTTTGCCGGAATTCGGAATTGTACGTTTATCATTTCGACTCATATTATAGAAGCGGGAGAGGTACTGAAAGAAAAGTGTGATAATATTAATTTCGTTTATTTGCCGACTAAGATGGAGGGAAGTAAGCCTGTTTATACTTACACGCTAGCTCCCGGTATCACGGATGATCGTCATGGTATGATGATCGTGAATAACGAACATATAATTGAAATCATTAAAAATGGAGAAGCATGAGTTTTGAGACAGATAAACAGACCTTAGATGATTTGAATCTTCTGGGGAAATACAAGAATAATTCCGTTTACAGTTTGTATGTCGGGACGATCACCCGGGGAGGTGAACGAAAAATGGAGGATATGTTCTTGCATCCGTTGACGGACGCAAAGTCCATTAACGAGCGTTCTGCCGTGTTCCGTTATTTTAAAGATCATGATTTTGGATTCCCTTTCGGGAAGGACGAGTTTGATGTCGTGGAACAATACATTGCCGGGGCTAGTGGAAAACGTGCTTTTATGAATATGCTGCAAATTATGCGAGCAAAAGCTATGTTTTATATTAGCCATGATCCGGAATTCGGGATTATTCGGGATCGTATCGTGACATCGATTGAATTTTTCCGGAAGGCCCGAACTTATTTTGACGAGTTGGGACGTGTCTACTTCCTGTTCAATCTTTGCCGTCTCAATCGTGCCCTCAATATTTCTCGCCACAATGATAAATACCAGGCCAAGACCCACGAACAGGATCGTGTTCAGTTGTGTCACAAATCCTAAAACAGCCAGCATTGCCCCTACCAGGTACAGTGCTTTCGGCACACCGAACAGCTGGCTTACCAACGTAGTGCCAAAGTCAGCATCCTTGCTTCCTTTGGTCACAAGAATACCGGTGGAAAGTGAAATCAGCAGAGAAGGGATCTGGCTTACCAGACCGTCACCAATGGTCAGGATTGCATATTTGTTCAGGGCCGCTGTAATATCCATTCCCTGCCTGGTCATTCCCATAATAATACCCCCCACGATATTGATCGTGGTGATCAGAAGACCCGCTACCGCATCTCCCTTTACGTATTTTACAGCACCATCCATGGAACCGAAAAAGTTTGCCTCTTCCTGGATCTTCTCTCTGCGTCTCTTGGCTTCCGCATCCGTGATGGCTCCGGTATTCAGATCTGCATCAATTGCCATCTGCTTACCGGGCATTGCATCCAAAGTAAATCTTGCGGTTACTTCAGACACTCGCTCGGAACCTTTATTGATTACCATGAACTGGATCAATATCAGAATAATAAAGATGATAACGCCGATGACCAGGTCTCCGCCGCCTACAAATTCGCCGAAAGTCTCCACGACATTACCGGCATTACCGTCCCGCAGGATCAGTCTGGTGGAGGAGGTGTTCAGTGCTATTCGGAAAATTGTTGTAAACAACAGCATGGTGGGGAAGAACGACATATCCAGCACTTCCTTGCTGAACATGGTAGCGAACAGAACCGTCAACGCAATGGAAATATTGACAGCCAGCAATATATCCAGAAGCCAGGCCGGAATCGGTACAATAAACATGATAATGGCAGCCATGATATAAATTGCTACACCCACATCCGCTTTTTTCATTTTCATATGCACCTGACCTCCTTTCTGTCTTTTTTGTAAATTCTTCTTAAGTTATATCTTCCCCTGCAGATGATATACAAATGCCAGCACTTCCGCCACTGCCTGATAAAGCTCCGGAGGGACTGCCTGTCCCACATCCACATTGGCATACAGCATTCTGGCCAGGGGTTTATTCTCTACGATTTCTATCTGATGGTCTCTGGCGATCTCTTTGATCTTAGCCGCCAGATAATCTTCTCCTTTAGCGATCACAATGGGAGCATCCGCCACCTCCGGATCGTATTTTATGGCAACCGCATAATGCGTGGGGTTCGTAATAACCACATCTGCCTGGGGGAGATTCTGCATCATTCTGCGCTGGGAGGCTTCCCGCATTCTCTGCCGGATACGGCCTTTGATCTGCGGATCTCCTTCCTGCTGCTTATATTCTTCTTTTACTTCCTGCTTGGTCATTCTCATGTCCCTGCTGAATTTTACCTTCTGATAGATAAAATCAGCTGCCGCAATGATCATGTAGATCAGTGATATTCTGATTCCGAGATCCGTCACCGTATTCCCGATCAGTCCGATCGCCTGCATCAGATCCAGATCATATAGCTGATACAACAGGGGCCATTTATTCTTCAGATAATTATAGCATATGTAAACGATCAGTCCAATCTTCAGGAGGGATTTGATCAGTTCTACCACTGAGTTGACTGAAAATATTCTCTTAAATCCGGACACCGGACTCATTTTGGAAAACTTCGGCTGCAATGTTTTTCCGGTGGGATGCCATCCTACCTGGACCACATCACTTAAAAAAGCAATCAGGAAACCGATCAGCAGAAGCGGTGCCATGATCACTACGGCTTCCAGCATCATTTTTCGGAATACCAGTGTGGTATCCTGTTGCGGCATATTGCCATGCCAGAACGTTACCACCTCGGGAATCTTCTCATAAATAACCGTAAAAACATTCATGAACTGATATCCCATATTTCCTACCCATAGTTTCAGTACCAGGAACACCGCCAGTAATCCAAGCCCATTAGCAACCTCACGGCTTTTGGCAACCTGTCCTTCTTTTCTGGCATCTGTTAATTTTTTCTCGGTAGCAGGTTCTGTCTTCTCCCCGCCCTGGCCTTCTGCGGCAAAGAATTGCAGATTATATTCTAAGCTCACATCATACCTCCGATAAAAGATACTACCATCTTCTTCATTTCCTGATACACAAAATCCGCTGCCCCTGGCAACATTCCGGCCGTAAGGAACAGGGCAGACAATCCCGCCAGCACCTTCAGCTGAATTCCCACCGCAAACATATTCATCTGCGGTGACACCTTGGCCAGCACACCTAAAATGGCATTTAACAGCAATGTCACACAAAAAATCGGCAATACAATGCGAAAGCCGATCAGAATATAATCATTCATAAATTCTATCATGGAGTTCAGCAGACTGTCCGCATGAAAAGTCACACCGTTTATGGGGATCAGCGTAAAGCTGTCCGCCAGCGCTCCAAACAGATAGCGGTACATTCCGGAAGCGATCAGCATCAACATAAAAGAATACTGATATAACGCACCGGTGATACTGGTACTCTCTCTGGTAGCCGGATCCATCAGGGTTGCCATGGACAGGCCGGTCTCCATATCCGCAATGGATCCGGCGAAATTCACGATCGCCATGCAGATATTCGCGCCGAATCCGATCAGAAGTCCGGCAATTGCCTCTTTCATGACGATCACGGCATACTCCATCACCGTATCAAATACAACCGCATCTGCCGGTGTCAGTGTTTCATACAGCAGGATCGATGTAAAAAAACTGATACCGATCCGGATCCTGGCAGGAGTATCGTTCATTCCAAAATACGGTGCTATGTATACAAAACAGGATACCCTGACAAAAATCAATAAAAAATATTCAAGATCATATATCGAAAACGAAAAATCTATCATGAAGTCATCCCGTCACCTGTGTACATACTGGCTGAAACTCGACCAAAGCTGTACTGTGTATTCTACCATAGTATTCATCATCCAGCTGCCCAGCAGGATCAGCGTAAGGAAGATCGCTATGATTTTAGGTACAAATGTCAATGTCTGTTCCTGAATGGATGTCACCGTCTGAAAAATACTGATGATCAGACCCACGATCAAAGACACCAGAAGTACAGGAAGCGATACCTTGATGATCACATAGAGTGCATTATTAGTCATTTCAGATACTGCATCAATCGTCATAGTAACACCTCACCTTCCGATTAATAGAACGTCTGCACCAGCTGACCTATGATCAGTGCCCATCCATCTGCCAGAACAAACAGCAGTATTTTGAAGGGCATGGAAATCGTCGTAGGTGGCAGCATCATCATACCCATACTCATCAAGGTCGACGCCACTACCATATCGATCACAATGAAAGGAATATAAATCGTAAATCCGATCCAGAATGCAGTACGCAATTCACTGATCATAAAACTCGGTACCAGCACGGAATTGGGAATATCCTCCAGGGTTCCATCCCACTCCAGTCCGGCGATATCCATAAAAAGTTCTACGTCCTTTACCTGTGTCTGCGGATACATGAACTCCCGCAAGGGAGCCATTCCTTTTTCCAGTGCTTCACTCTGGTCGATGGTTCCCGCTTCAAACGGCTGGATCGCCTCTTCATTGATTCTCGTAATGGTAGGCTCCATAATAAAAAACGTCAGGATCAATGCCAGACCGATCAGGATCTGATTGGGCGGTGCCGTCTGCGTATTCAATGCCGATCTGGTAAAGTGCAGCACAATGATGATCCTGGTAAAAGAGGTCATCATAATGATAATGGTCGGTGCCAGTGCAATCAGTGTCAGAGTGATCAGAATTCTCAGTGCTCCATTGATCTGACCGTTCCCATTATTGTAGGTAATGCTGACCGTATTGGCTGTATTCAACGACCCTACTTCCTCATGGGTAGTCGCCGTTCCGGCAGGATTGATCACTGTGGAGACCTCTGTGTCTCCCGTAAGATGTCTTTCCGAAGCCTGTGCCTTTATCGGTACGCAAATACACAATATGCCCACCGTGACCAGCAGGCATACCATATACGTTGCAATCTTAAATTTATTACTCCAGTTAATGATCTTGTTCTTCATTCTCTTTCTTAGCCGCACGTTTCAATAACTCCCGGAAGCCAGAAGTATTATCTGTTGTTGTCTTGTCCTTCAGCTGCCCGGCAGGAATTTCTCCCAGATTTGTTACGGTATCTTTGCAGACCGCAATCGCAAAATAGCTTTCGCCAATGCGAACCAACTGGATATATTTGTTGTTGGCGATCCGGACGGTCTCCAATACTTCAATATTCCCCGCTGCACCCTGCTGCTTCTGATATCCGGCAATCCATTTTGTCACCAGCGCAGTCACCGCCAGTACCGCCACAAAGATCAGCAACACTGTGATGAATTGCGCATAACTGTCTGTTTTTCCGGTAAGTATGATCATTAACCCACTACCTTTTTCACTGCTTCAATAACACGCTCAGCCTGGAAAGGCTTTACAATGAAGTCCTTGGCTCCGGCCTGAATGGACTCAATAACCATTGCCTGCTGTCCCATAGCGGAACACATAATTACTTTTGCTCCGCCGTCGATCTTTTTGATCTCTTTCAATGCCTGGATTCCATCCATCTCAGGCATAGTGATATCCATAAGTACCAGATCAGGATTTACCTCTTTGAACTTTTCCACTGCCTTCAATCCGTTTTCTGCTTCTCCTGCCACATTATAACCGTTCTTGGTCAGAATGTCCTTGATCATCATTCTCATAAATGCTGCATCATCACAGATTAAAATATTTTTAGCCATTTAATTTTCCTCCGTTTATTTGGTCTGTTCTCTGCCTACTTTATAATCTCCGTAATTCGTACGCCAAAACTCTCTTCGATTACAACAACTTCTCCCTTGGCTACGAACTTGCCATTCACCAATACGTCGATCGGCTCACCGGCAATACGGTCAAGCTCTATGATCGTTCCCGGAGAGAAGTCCAGAATATCGGATATGGATTTTGTCGTTCTGCCAAGCTCCACCGTAACTTCCAGTGGAACATCTTTGATCAGTCCGATATTCTCCTGTCCGGTAGTGCCCATATTGTCATTCGAAAAGCTCTGGAACTGCGCAGGCTGTACATTCACATTCTGTCCCGGCATTCCCATCATGCCCATCTGGTTCATGCTGTTCATGCCCATGTTGCCCATCTGGTTCATGCCGTTCATGCCCATATTGCCCATCTGGTTCATGCCGTTCATGCCCATGTTACCCATCTGGTTCATGCCCATGCTGCCCATCTGGTTCATGCCATTCATGCCCATGTTACCCATCTGGTTCATGCCGTTCAGATTCGTATTGTTCATCTGCGTCTGATTATCAGTACCCGGTGCAGGAATCTGCGCTGTGGTATCATTCTCCGGCTGTTCAGGCTTTTTCTCTGTCACTTCATCAATGTTAGCCATCTGCGTATTGATAAATGTCTCTACCAGCTTACGGGCAAAATCTATGGGATATAGCTGCATGATAGTGCTGTCCACCAGATCATCAATCTGCATGCGAAAAGAAATCTTTACAAAAGTACCGCCCAAAAATGGAGAAATTTCTTTGCCGTCTTTTACTTCTGTCAGGTCGAACAGGGAAGACTCCGGCGGGCTGATGTCGATCACCGTCTGCAGCAGCGTAGATAGTGAGGTGGCTGCAGCTCCCATCATCTGATTCATTGCCTCGGAGATTGCACTCAGATGCAGCTCTCCCAGTTCTCCTTCTGTATTGGTACCGTCACCGCCCATCATCAGGTCGGTGATCACTTTTACATCATGCTCTTTTAACACCAGAATATTGGTGCCGTCCAACCCCTTTGTATACTTGATCTGAATAAATACGCAGGGCTTCTCGTAACTATCCAGCAAAGTCTTCCATGTGGCCAGTGTAACCACCGGAGTGGTAATATTTACTTTGCGGTTTACCAGTGAATATAATGTAGTGGCGGAAGAACCCATGCTGATATTGGCTACCTCGCCAATCGCATCCTTCTCTACATCGGTCAGTTCCTCTTCGTCTCCGACAGTCGGTGCCACATCTTTCACATATGCATTATCCGTATTTTCAGCCGAGCTGCTGTCCTGAGGTGTCTCCGGCGATGCACCGCTGTCCGCGGTGTCCGACAGATCCATGCCTTGCAGCAGGGCATTTATCTCATCCTGAGATAACATCCCATCCATCGTTACTCCTCCTCTCTGATCACCGATGTGATCTGAACAGCATACGAATCTTTCTCTGTACCCGGTAATGCTGTGAACTTCTTAATATTGCCCACATACACTTCCATATCGGTATCCACTCTGGAATCCAGTCGAATACAATCTCCAACCTGCAGATTCAGAAAATCGCTTACGGAAATTGTGCTCTTGCCCAGCACCGCTTTAATGGGAACATCCACTCTGCGGATCATGGATTCAATGTACTCTTCGTAGTGTTCATCATGGTTCTCCTGCATTGTGGAGAACCAATATTTGGTGTTCAGTTTATCCATCACATCTTCCAGTGTAAAGAAAGGAAGACAGATATTTAACATTCCTTCTACATCCCCAATTTTCATGTTCAGGGTTACAATGGCGATCATATCACTGGGAGCGATCACCTGCGCAAACTGGGGATTCGTCTCTAGCCTGCTTAAGACCGGCGAGATATCAACAACATTTTTCCAGGGTTCCCGTAACAATTGGGTGAACATTACCAATAATTTCTGTAATATTGTCAGTTCAATATCTGAAAATTCCCTGCTTTTTTCCAAAGGCTGTCCGCTGCCTCCCAGCATACGGTCAAGCATGGCATAGCACAGATTGGTTGCTATCTCAATAATGATATTGCCGTTAAGTGGTGCAAAATTAATAATGCCGAGTACCGACGGATTTGATAGTGCATTGGAGAATTCACTGAAAGTAACCGTCTCGGAACTTGCAACCGATACCTGTACGTTTTTACGCAGATATACCGGCAGGTTTGTCGATACCAGTCTGCTGTAATGTTCAAATATAATCTCCAATGTTCTTAAGTGTTCTTTGGAGAATTTGGTGGGACGACTGAAGTCATAATTTTTAACCTGCTTCTCATCCTCACCCTGAATCTGATCCACATCCAGATCTCCATCCGACAATTGTTTCAAGAGATTATCAATTTCGCTTTGTGAAAGTATATCACTCACAGGACCTCACCTCCTGTCATCTTATTTTTGTGGTTCATCAGCCGAATTTCACTCCACTGATTGCAACCTTATAGATGAAGTCGGATTGGAACAGATCCTGCACAGACTTCAGGATTTCCTCTTTCAAACCTTCCATATCCTCTCTGCACTCATCTTCCGTATGTGCGGAAACCGTAGCGGTAATGGCATCCTTGATCAGATTTTCATAGCCGGACAGTGTTTCACTGCTTCCGTAGGTCTTATAATCCTTGCTCTTTTTATTGATAGACAGCGAGACATCAAACATAATATAATCCTGCTTTGCTCCCGCCTCACTCTTCAGCGGGATCGTCATAGAATCCGCAATATTATATACTTCTGTGTCCGTAAGAGGAACATTCGTCGTCCCCTCTGCTCCCGGAACCGTCAGTTCCAGATTCATGGCGGTCGTGATATTATCCACCAGCTGTGCCGTCTTCTTATTCGTTCCCACAATGCTTACCAGCATAACACCGGTCAACGCAATATTCACGATAAGTAGTGCCAGGATCAGCACTGTCATCAGATTTTTCTTCATACTATTCTGCTTCCTTTCCCTGTCTGCCTTAATTTGCCGCAGAAGGATTATATATTCTGATCTCTACCCGTCGATTCTTACTTCTGCCCTCTTCTGTGGAATTGTCCGCCACGGGGGTGCGGTCTCCCATTCCCGCATGCCGGAGATTTGCAGGATTCAGTGAAGTATTATCCACAAGGTAATAAAATACAGATAGTGCACGTGCACTGCTCAGTTCCTCGTTATCAGCGAACCTCGCACTATGTATCGGAACATTATCCGTATGTCCCTCAATTTCAATTACAGAATCACTGCCATATCGTTCCAGGATCACTCCCACTTTGTCCAATACTGTCTTGGACTGTTCCTTCAGGGAATCGCTTCCGGAATCAAATAAAAGAGCTCCCTTCATAGAAAGCTGTACATATTGCGCTGTGAAAGATACATCCACCTGATCCGCCAGGCTGTCCTCATTTACAGCTTCCTGTACCATTTCGGACAGTTCTTCATTGCTTTGAAGATTTTTCTCATTAAGTGCCTCCTGCAGTGCCTCTGTGCTATCATATTTCTCATAATTGTCGGAATCCGTTTCACTGTCCGCATTTCTTCCAGCATTACTGATATACTCATCCAGATCATTCAGCTGGCTGACGCCGTTACTGATCAATATTCCTTCACCTATGGCCGTAGAGCCGGCGTTAAAAATACTAAAAGCACTGTTAGACATTGCCGCAGCCATTTCATCCCATTTGTTGGCATCAATAGATGACATGGAAAACAGCATGACAAAGAAGCACAGAAGCAAATTCATCAGGTCACTGAAAGTGGACATCCATGCCGGTGAACCAGCAGGTGGATCTTCAGGCTTACGTTTTGCCATTAAGCTTCACCCCCCGCTTCTCCTTCTTCATCTGCACTTGTTCTGTCCTTCGGAGGAAGGAATGACTTTAATTTCTCCTCAATGACACGGGGATTTTCACCTGCCTGTATGGACAAAAGTCCCTCGATCATGACTTCCTTCTGCTGCATCTCTATCGCATTATCCGCTTTTAATTTATTGGATACCGGCGTACAGATCCAGTTAGCCAACAGGGATCCGTACAATGTAGTGATCAGTGCAACCGCCATGGCAGGTCCCAGTGTGGACGGATCATCCATATGATACAGCATATCTACCAGACCGATCAGGGTACCGATCATACCCCAGGCAGGACCCATGGCCGCCAGTGTATCCCAGAAGCCAATCGTATCCTTATGTCTACCCTCCACGCTGACCAGTTCCGTCTCCATAATCGCACGTACCAATTCGGGATCGGTTCCATCGACGATCAGAAGAATTCCTTTCTTCAGAAAAGGGTCATCCAGGTCGGTTGCTGCTTCTTCCAACGAAAGCAGGCCTTCCTTACGTGCCACATTGGAAAGCTCTATGATCTTACCGATCATATCCGAAGTATTCAGTGTGGGCGCTTTGAAGATCAGTGTGAAAGATTTCAAACCAGCTATGTAATTCTGCAAACTCACGGACGTGAGGGTACAGGAAAATGCTCCGCCAAAGGTAATGATCGCAGAAGCCGGATCCAAATATTCCCTGAATCCTCCCACACCTGCGGAACTTATGATACCAAATACCAACATGAATAATGCCAGCAATATACCGGCTAAAGAAGCTATATCCACTTAAATCACCTGACATTCTGCTTTTTTATCTTGCAAAAATATCCTTTCTGTATAATATTACAAGATTTTTTATTTCTTGTCTACTTTCTTTTACAATTATTTTCTTTCCGGTGGTAAGTGTCAACACCGTATCCGGGGTCTCTTCCACCAGTTCAATCAGGTCCGGATTCACCAATACCTTGACTCCATTAATCTTCGTAACTTCTATCATGCTGTCTTCTCCTTCCCTGTTATCCGAACATTTTCTACACTTTATCCGTTTTGTGCATTTTTCTCATTTTTTCTTATAGTACTTTTTTCCCTTGATCTTTTATACATACAAAAGGGACAGGTTTTTTCCTATCCCTTTATGCAGTCAATTTTTTTTTACGATTTCTTAACGCTTCAGATTGGTCAGTTCCTCAAGCAGTGTATCGGACACGGTAATGATACGGCTATTCGCCTGGAATCCTCTCTGTGTGGTGATCATCTCGGTAAACTCAGACGACAGATCTACGTTACTCATCTCCAGCTGACCGGGGGACATGTATCCGCCGCCTGCAGTGATATCTACGCCGATACCGTCGAATTCACCGGAGTTCAGTGTTGCGGAGTAGAGATTATCGCCCTCCTTCTCCAGACCGGAAGCATTGGCAAAGGCTGCTGTGGCGATCTGTCCGAGCAGCTTAGTCATACCATTGTCATAGCTTGCGTAGATCATGCCATCCTTCTGAATGAATACACCGATCATATCTCCCAGACGGCGTCCGGTTCCCAGTCCGTCCAGGTCTCCGCTGGTAGCACCGATGGTGGAGGTACCCTTGTTATCGTAGTTGGTGCATTCGGACAGGTCGATAGTAATATTTGAAAAATTTCCGCCCAGTGGTGTGAAATCCACATTGGTTTTAAAGT
>OGYJ01002780.1_pt1 | contig 11228 bp, 7 predicted proteins | sample 1576531 | NCBI WGS metagenome assembly OGYJ01 (sample SAMEA3541574, study PRJEB24748) | human gut metagenome | biome: human gut; feature: human-associated habitat; material: faeces | place: China | collected 2012 | reverse complement strand
ATAAGCATTTGTCTTGGTTATGATCTTGTATGGTTCGCCATAAGAATAGATGTATATCTGTCTATTATACAAATCAATGAGGAACATAATACCATCCAAGGTGCCCAATTCCCTTTTGTAGGATGACTCAGCATGGTACGCTGAAGAATGGAATGCAAATTCCGATATCTCGCATAATACATTACAATAACGGGCTGTCTCCTGCATAGTCTCCATCAGTTGTTCTTCCTGACTTTCAGTCAACACATCTGCATAGTCCTTGATTATCACTTTATGGTGGTAACTGTACGAATCATCCTGATCCTTCTCAGATGCGTGAACAGGTACTGCACAATCAGCCCCCACAACCAGAAACGACAGCATGATCATAACAGTGAACATCACTCTGGCAATTACCGCTCTACGCACGATGATCACCTCCCTTGTACTCAAACTGCGGAAGTGGTCTTGTGGACATCCGGTTGTGACTGATAACCAGATCTATAAGCGTCAGAATAGTGGCAGCACACATCAGGAGCACGCATCCATAATAATACTTGTCCATAACCGGGTTTATCAACACGACCGCTACAGACAGAATGGTGGCAAATGCAATAAATAATCCCATGGTGCCACTTTTTCTTTTTACTCTCCTCACATTTACTATGCCTTTTACTGCCCCATAAATGGCAACCAGACACGAAATGCATGCCACAACATAATATCCCAGTTAAAAAGTAAGGGATTTATTCCAAACTTCAGGCAGAAAAATAATATCATGCATGCTATCAGCTGTATGACTTCAAGAAAACAAGAAAACTTTATAAATGAAGTTATCTTATTTTTTAATTTTCTTTTTGTATTTTTTTGTGGCTTTTTTGTTTGTAGCTTTTTTATTTGTAGTTTTTTCTTCCTGCCTCCACATTTCTTTACATTGAGTGTATGCCTTGCGAAGAATCCCACATCATTTTCATGTGTCTCTACATCCGCTATCTTCTCCATCTCATCGCAATATATCATGGTCACAAGCGCACCTATCGCGGATACAAATGCGAGCAGAACGCCAGGTCTCACTGTAAGGAATAAGTTCAGCAAAAAGTATAATGGGATCACTCCTATCAGGCATCCCAGCAGGAACTTGCCGATATCAAGCGGTATATCCGCAGCCACTTTTCCTGTGCTGCCATTTACCGCCGCATATGCAATACGCTTTCCGTTCTTGTATGACAAAAGCCATACCGGAAACAACCCGGTCTTTACTCCAGTGATCTTTATATCCATCGTTTCTGACAATGGCTCCTCCGGTTCACCGATAGCATCATATGACCATAGATGATGCTTTATCTTACTCATCATCACATCATACGCCATATCGCCCGTTACCTGGGCTATCTTATCCCTGTAAACCTTATAATCCACATCCGGCAGATCCGCGTAGAACCCACTCAGATATCCCATGGAAAACGTTTTCATGTCAGCCGAGTCAAATGGTGCCACCTTGCTGCTGAGATCATCCGGAAACAGCGATGATGCATCCATGGTTATATTCTCATAATGATTATCTGCAAAGCATCTTACATTATATGTATGACTGACTGTATCAACCCCTGAGCTATAGCTGTCCGTCGCCCTGACAGCGGTTTTACCTTTCTGGTCAACATCACACAGCCAATACGGCATGTAGATTCCACGGAACTCCTGCACATTTCGTCTGTGTTTCAGCCTGTTCGGAGCGTATATCGCCCTCTTCATAACTGTGGTATATGATGCCTTACACATGTCCTTCGTCACCGCAAATGGTATCACATAATCCGGTCTTCTCTCGCTTTTCAGCCGGCTGGAAAGCATAGTTGCTGCCCCGCAGTAACTGCAGAATCCCGTCGCTGATTCATCCGTACTGTATATCTCCCCACCGCACTGCGGACAAATGAATACAGTAAGCTCCATAAGCTTACGCTCCTCGCTGTCCTCATCCTTGTCGACACTCTCCGGCTCGTATTCATTTCCACATGCTTTGCAGTACATCTTCTTTCTTGCTATATCATATACCAGATTGCTGCCACATCCGGCACATTGTATCATATGTATTTCCCCCTGTAATATAAATTGTGAAAGATTATTGACGAAATAATCTAACTCATTATACTACCTCTTTTTATAAAGAACCAGCTCCGGATTTGTACATTCCAGATTTGTACCTTCCGCCTCATATGTCGATATCAAAATAAAATCCATATCCGCCAGAACTCCAAAGCATCTGTCTCCGCCAAATTCACATTCCAGCTGGAGAGCAGTTTCAACGTATCTGTATTCGGTACCGTCTCACCGTTTTCCCATCGCGACACCGCCTGCCTTGTGACCATGACCTTCTCTGCCAGGTCATCCTGGGATAATCCCCTTTTGGTTCGAAGTTCTAATATAACGTCCTTTGTCTCCATTGTACTCACCTCCGTTATGGATATCATAACAGATTGCGGGGATTGGGGAAAGCAACGGGGTGTTGCTCTGTTCCTATACCGACTGCGTAAACCGGCATTTCGGGAAGCCCGAGCAACCTATGAATTTGCCAAATTTTCCCGATCTTTCAACCAACTTTTTCCCGCATTCCGGGCATATCATAGACATCTTTGCAGGTGCAGACTTAATATCTCCACTTGAGTCCTGCGGCATTTTATTGCCGTTCTTCTTTAAATGATCGGAGGTCTTAGTGCCTTTTTTTTGCGTACCGTCAGATATAGCTTCGATCTCTTGGGGCTTATCGCTGGCTTCCTTGGGCTTACCGATGAGCAGCTCTCGAACCTCTTTAGCTGTTATCATCTCGGCAGTGCACTCTCTCGCAACCCTCACCGGCCTGCAAGTCCATACCGCCTTATCTCCTATCATGTAGAATCTGAATTTCGCCCTTGTCGCTGCAACATTGACGATATTATTGTTCACCCAGTTGACTGCTCCCATAGATTTGCTGTCGCATCCGAGCAGGAATATAACCTCATCCGTTCCCTGCCCTTGGAAAGTGTGCACAGTTCCAATGTTATTGGCATTAAGCCATTTTCTGACTCTTGGCTCTTTTCCATATAACTCCGATTTCTTTATCATCTCCGTCATGTTATCTTTTACCGACGTAAATGGAGTGATGATAAACAGCCTCGGAATATCACTTGAATCCCTTTCAAATTTTCTCGCCAGAAGTTTCAGCACAAGCTCTCCCTGAGCCTTGACAAAATGATCCTTCTTGCCCGAATTCTCAGCACCGGCTACATCGATCCAGCAGCTCTTGTCCAGGATAAATGTTCTTGCCCTGTCCTCCTTCGGAGCTGCCGTCTGCTGCTTCATAGTTCCATCATATGAAAGCACATTTGAGATTGTGTACATCGGGTCAATGCAGCGCCTATGGACTACCAGTGGGCAGCCTACCCACTCTTTCTCCTCATCCTTTCCAAGATAAGTTCCATATGGATTTATGTAGTCAGCAAAAGCCTGCACAGAGATTTTCTTATCCTTGTAACCTGCCAATATCTCTGCGGTAAGCAACTGTTTTATCATGTCAGTCTCTGCGGTAACCACAGGCTCGATCTGCTTTGGATCTCCGACTATGATCGCCTTTCTACACCTAAACATCGCACCAACTGCCATCTGTGGCTGTGCCTGTCCCGCCTCATCGACGATAAGAGTTCCAAGCACTCCGCTTTTCTTCACGTCTCCCAGGAAAGTCTGCGCTGATGCAAATGTCGTGGATATCACAGGGGTCAGCAAGAAAATGCTCTGAAGCATGTATGGCATGGCTTCTTCTCTGTCTGCAAGCTTCATCCTCTCACCACAATCATCAAACACATTCCACGCTATCATCAGGTTGATGATATTATGCCGCATGCATTTTGAAGAAATGACAAATTCTTTGTGCAGCTTACATGCATACAGGAATAACTTTTCACGCTCTCTATTGTACTGGGCGGTGAACCATGGATTGGTTATCTGTGCTTTTGTCGACAGCCTGTCGTCCTCGGATACATAACGTTCCATAAATGCAGCGTCCACCGGGGTCATCTTCATCTGCCCATGCGAGTATTTTGAAATACACCGCTGGTATTCCTGAAGATTCTGCAGGCCTGATATCCTGTTGTTCAAAGAAGTTATCTCTACATTAAGTTTTGATATTGTCGCATTCTTCTCCTGAATTAATATATCTCTTGCGGATGTATCCTTACGCCTTGCGAACAATCCCTTCGGTCTGCTTTCCTCAAGCTCGATCAGCTCTTTTTGTTCAGCAAATAACTGACGCTCAAACATCTGCCGCTTTCTTTCCACATCACTTATTTCACATGACAAATCCTCTGGTGCATCTTCCTGCAGCTCCACAGGAACCGAACCTGCCAGAGCACAGATCTGCCCTAATTCTTTTCGTAAGTTTTCAACCAATTTGTACTGAGATAAAAACTTTTTTCTTATCTCCAGATATTTTGCCTTATGCTGCTCCCTGACATCATTTGATCTGTAGTCCTCCACAAATGGCTTCAGGACAGAATTGCAATACTTACGGATATTTGCCTTTCTGCCAAATGGAGCGGATATCAATCCCCAGCAGTCAGCTCCGCCCAGAAGCTTATCCGCATAACGCGTAAAATAAATGTCCTTCTCTTCTCGACTCTTACCATATCTGGTTATAGTCTCCACATCACCTGACTTGTTGATATCAAACAAATCATGAACCTCATCCAGTCCGCCACGGATCTCTTCTTCGTCATCCCCAGACGACTCCAGGCTGTCAAGTATATCCCTCGCCTTCGGAAGATCTATCGTGATATTTTCCACCGCCGCATTGTTACATGACGCAACCAGCATACTATAATTGTTGATCTCATCAACATTTATCGAATAATAATGAGGCGCATACTGGTAATAGGCATTCGCATTTGACTCTAGCGGTCCATGCGAAAATGAATGCATCTCAAATAAATAGTCTGGATCTTCTGCATTCTCAGCGAGGAGTCTGGCACGCTCAACAATATTGCTTGCCACGATCTCCTTGAGCAATGTAGTCTTTCCCGTTCCTGGAGGTCCGTTTATAGAAAAAACTGGAGCATCCCCGTCCTGTCTGATCGCAATATTGACTGCAACCTGCTGCATCAACGCCGGCATATATTTGGCCGGCCATTTTCCCCTTGGCGAATTTGTAACGTTAAGAATTCTGTCAAAGAACAACTTCATCTCACTTTTTCCCGCATCCGGCGAGATGATCGTTCTCGGTAAGTCGTCTGGGCCTTTCGACTTTTCGTACCCTGCCAGAATGTACTCGATCACTTTCTTCTCATATTCATTCCCATCGCCAAAGTTTCCGTTCTGAACCAGCTCTGACAACTGAATAATGTCATTCAAAAAGAAGCTTTTACCTAGATCCGCATAGTCAAATGCGTCTTCGTCCGCATCTCTGGCCTGTTCGCTCGCATACCTGTTGTATTCGGCAATTCCCATCGATTCCTGAGGATCATCTAAGAACCTGTGTTTCACATACTCGTTAAAAATCTTTTCATATATGATTGAAATGAACTCATCAACATTCTGGTCCTGCAGTTCCTCATCAATCTCTCCAACAAGTTCTTCATACTCACTAGTATCGAGAGAAAAGTCATGACTATTATGTGCTCTTGACTCATCCCACTTGGAAACTGCCCACAGTATCGATGACAGCTGGAAACTGTTCTTAAGATACACACCTTTCGTATCTGTCTTGAATGAGCACCATGCGATCGCACTCTTTTTCGGATAAGCTATCTCAGGATTATCGGATTTATCATCTATAAACTTCTCAAGATAATCAACTACTGTATTCCGCTCTACCTTCCCCAGGCAAAAATGGATCTCATCACCAACCGAAGGAAACTTCGCATAGCCGTCACTGTCATTTTCCAGGATCATTTCCAGATCAACATCAGGAGATGACAAAACTGGCAAATCAAAGAAGACCTCGATCTTCTCTGCCTTAACCTCTTTGCCATTCTTAATATTCTTAATTAGCTTTTTGTTCTCTGTACTTTCCTGTGGAATGTCGGTCTGACCTAGAAATTCTGTGATTTTCCAGTAGTTTAAGATTTCTAGGACTGCGTTCTTTCTTTTGTCTTCCATTCGGTGTGCTCCTTGTGGTGTAACCCCTAATCTTCTTTCTTGAAATATCTTCCGATCTTTCTTATAACCTCACTTTTGAATCTTTTTTTACATTTGCTTACCCTTTATCTTATCCACCAGTGTCACGTCCGCCGGCAGCCAATCGACTGAATCAAGTTCCCCTATAGTGAGCCATTTCGCATCTTCATGCTCTTTTAACTCCAGATGATCTGCTGCCAGTTCACACAAGAAACAATCCATCGACAAATGAAACTCAGGATAATCATATTCGATCGTATCAAGCAACTCTCCAACATTTATCCTTGCGTCCAGTTCCTCATTTATCTCCCTGATCAGTGCATCTTGAGGAGTTTCACCAGCTTCGATTTTTCCTCCTGGAAATTCCCAGCCCCCTTTAAGTTCTCCGTAACCTCTCTGAGTTGCAAATATCTGTTTTTGGTTGTTTTTTTCTCTTACAATTACTGCAGCAACTACTCTTATTGTCTTCATAACATCCTCCAATTAAGAATTTACAATGTACTCATAAATATCTTCACGCACCGGAACATCAAGTATCCATTCAATTTCCACTGCTGTTTTCTCTGTGTTCGCCATTTTGAATTCTTTAGTTTTACCACTCGCTGTCATATGTCCAAGATAATAAAACTCCTTAGAAATCTTATCATCTTTATTCTTTCTTACAAAAAGCTCTACATGAATCCCTCTTTCCTTCGCTTTAAGGAAATTCTGTACATCCTCTGATTGTAAACTTCTGCCAGACTTCGAAATAGCTATCAATCGATCCCTGAAGCCCGGGACAAAATGATCTTCATATTTCGTGGTATCACTAATATCCTCTGCCTTATCATAATTGATGAACACAGGAAATGTCTTCGTCTTTCTGTCATATTTATATCCACCAATATTTAACGGAACTTCATTCTGCTCCCAATTGAGAAGACGACACACATCCTCATAAGTGTATTTCTGGTACAAAACAAAATCTGTTTGATCATATGTATTACTATAATCACGCTCGTATCTGCTAATACCAAATTCAACAAGTTCTTGAAGGATATCATAAAATTCGCCATTTGACAGCATTTGTAAAAATGACTTTGTTGGTCTATAATCGTTTTCTTTTTTCTCAATAAACACGCACTTCGCGTAAGTTTTCTTGCTCGCTCCAGCCGGGAATTCATTAGTCATAACATTTACAATGTTTTCCTTCTGATCCTGACTGACATCTCTTCCATACTTCCTCATGTCCTCTGAAAGGCCGGCAAACAAACCAAATTTAGCTAGGCCCCGGGCATATGTAAGTATTCTCTTCAACATCTGAAGTTCCTGAATTCTTTTTCCATTTGCCAATTTCTTAGAAACAAATTCGATTACTTTTTCTTCATCCTCTGGCAAGCGAGTCTTGTATTCTTTCTCATATTTCACTAAAAACTTATAATACGATCCGAGACTGTTGTTATCAAAGATTCGAATAACATCCATCTCGCCGTATTCATCAAAATCCCTCAATCTGGGAATACGTCCAAGTTTATTCTTGAGGTTCGTATAATTCTCTTTGATAAGCCTTATATCACTAAAGTTTGCATTATCAACCGACGCAAAAATTCTCTTTCTGCTAACCTCATCAAAATGAACCGTAGATGCACCAGGAATCATCCGTTCACCTTCCATGACATATCTACGGATATTATCTTTGTTATATGTTCTATCTCCTGATAAGGCAATCGGTATCATGAAATTGTTGTTATAGTTCCCAATAAAATCAAGGATTACAACGTATTCTTTCCCCTCTGCTTTTCGAAGGCCTCTTCCCAATTGCTGTATAAAAACAATTGGAGACTGAGTCGGTCTCAACATGATGACCTGATTTACCTCGACAATATCAACACCTTCATTTAAGACATCCACAGAGAAAATATAATCTATAGGAGTCTTATCTGCCGCTGCGTCTCTCTCATCCATAGCAAGTCTCTCAAACGCATCCTGCCTAACCATCTCTGAGTCCTCACCACTGAGTGCAACTGTCCTATATCCTAATTCGTTGAACTTCTTTGAAAGTTCCTTACACTCCCGGTTACGGCTGCAAAATATCAGGCCCTTTACGCGTTCTCCGCTGTAACCATAGTAATTCGACTGCTCTATAACAAGCTTTACACGCTCGTCACATACCAATTTATTAAAATCTTCTTCAGATAGATTCTTTGACTTGGTATCCTGTACAACGGATAAATCAGTAATTCCAAAATAGTGAAATGGACACAGCAAGTCCTCTTCCATTGCCTGCTGCAGACGAATCTCATAGGCTATCTGATGATTAAATATCTCATAAATATTTTCCCCAGAATCATTGTCATTTCTCTTGTCAGGCGTAGCTGTCATGCCAAGGAATAGACGTGGAGTAAAATAATTCATAACCTTCTGATATGTATTTGCCGAGCTATGGTGGGCCTCGTCCAGAATAATACAATCAAACTCGGCTGGATCATACATTTGCAAATGCTCGTCCCTATTTAACGTCTCCACAGTGGCAAATATATAATCTCTATCGTATTCATGATAGCCAGCACCAACCAACCCTACAGAAATCGTACTGCCGAAAACTCTCTGATACGATTTCTTTGCCTGTACAGCAAGTGACGCTCGATGGACAAGAAATAACACTCTCTTAAATCCAAGTTCACGCATTGCAAATGCCGACGCATAAGTCTTTCCCGTACCAGTGGCACTTATAAGAAGTGCTCTCTTCTCATCATTCTCCAATATAGCTTTAAGGTTAGCAATAAATCTCACCTGCATGCTGTTTGGTTTTAATTTATATCTCTCCAATGAGGTAACATTTCCCTCCGAAGCGATTTTCCTTTGAGCTTTGATTATATCGTATCTCTGCTTATATTCCTCATAAAACACATCATAGTCCAGAGCATATTCTGAGTTCCATAACTCGTCAAATTCTCTTAATATATCCTCTGACATCTCTCCCTGTGCTGTGGAGACAATCTTCGTATTCCATTCTCTATTGGTCGTGAGTGCAGCACTGGTAATATTCGAGCTGCCAATTATGATCCTGTATATTTCTTCCTCTCTGAATATATATCCCTTTGTATGAAAGCCATTGTTAGCAGATCTTGTGTCATACATTCTAATCTTTATATTCTTCAGAGAATGCAATTTCTCCAAAGCCAAAGGCTCACTAAAATCCAAATAGTTTGAGGTCAATATCTCCCCTGGAACCCCTTTTCCCTCAAGCTCTTTCAACGTCTGAAGAAGCGGTGTTACACCGCCCAAAGTAATAAATGCCACACTTATCTGAAACTTATCACATTTTAGAAGTTCACTCTCTATGACTGAAATAACTTTCTTGCCTTCCCTGTGATTATTTGAAACAAAGCCCGGCTTATATGATATCTCAGATGCAATATTGCCATCGATATATGCAGTTTCCAGTCCGTCACGTACTAACTGCGTTTTATCCTGAATCATAGTTGTCCTCCATTTCAAATAGTATGATTTATTTTATCATAAAAGATGGGGAATGGGGAGATTTAAAAAATTATGGAGGGGTTATAAAAGGGATTTTTATTGACTTACATTGTTTAGCTTTTGATTGTTATAACATTTCCCACATGCTATACTTTTTTCAACAAATGCTTATCGTTATAAGCATCCAGCATTGTAACCTCTGCAGCGAAAGCAGAAACACCACTTATAAACAAAAATCGAGGTAAATACTATGGCATTTAGCAAAACAATCCAAATGTATATTAAGGTTACAAGAGGTGCAAGCTCCAAAGGTGTTATTGTTCCCGATGGTTTTGCAGTTTTTAAAGATTCCAAAATTGCTTCCAGTACCGTGCCCAGTATGTCTGCATCTCTAATCAAATTACGTACTTCTCTTATTGAAAAGGGAATCATTGATTCAAACTTCTGCTTTACAAAAGACTATATATTTACCAGCCCTTCATTGGCAGCTGCTATTGTTATGGGAAGAAATGCAAACGGAAGAATCGAATGGAAAACAGAAGACCAAACATCTATCAAAGATATTGAAGAAAAACTTTGAAAATTAAATTCATAGGTTTCTTTTTTTCAAGGTTATCAAATACGAGCCTGACTGAGCCTTTAGTACAACAATTGATCAGAAAAGCTGGAAATAGTTTTTCTCTTGTGAAAAACAGAATTAATAAGGTCTTTGGGGAATCTCTTAAAGATTTAACTGTATCCACAACACGGTAAACAAACTCCCACTTAGCATTGTCCTCCAAATAGTCAATATTTTTGTACCCAAATCGTACCCAACGCCATCTAAAAAATCCCTACAAAGCCCATAAATACAGGCTTTGTAGGGATTTACCTTTTTATTCAAACTCGCAAAGTTCTTTTTAACATACTTTGTTATCTTATGTTTTTCCATACATTTTAGTATCAAATATCTCTGTATTTTTTCTATTCTATCTCGTTTTAAGAGCTTCTAGTACCAAATCAGTACCAGCAAGTATTTTCTTTACTCATTATGGTTCGAGTGGCTTGCAGGTTATTAATCGCTACTTACAGAATAATCTGCGATTGACTTGCTCTCACTCCTAAGCAAATTATAGAATCGAATATGTTGTTTTGCAAGTAATTTATATTTTTTACTAGATTGTGTCGTAAAGAAACTTCTTCTCTATTTCATGCTTATACCCATTTGCTTCAAATCCTGCTTCATTTTATTGCAAGGATTTTTACATTTTTCTGGCAAATCACACTCAAGTATAAGCCAATCATTAATATCATTTAGTGCATACTCAACAAGTTCGTCCTTGCATTCGCAACCAATCTGTTTTAAAAACGCAATTCGCAAAGCCAACTCTACAACATAGGTGAAATACCAATTAATGTAGTCCTTTGTAACCGATTCTGAATTTGCCTCATAATCAGTTAGACTACCTTCTTTCATAATATAGTGATCAATCTCATGACGTTCTAGCATAAGTGCATCATACATTTTTTGAGATGGTATTCCCAATAACGACGCTCCATATTTAACCGTTTTTGAATCCAACGCAGTTCCAATAACCTTTGCTATATTTGCTTTAACATTATTGTTGGGACCGGATGTATTTATAACAAAGCCATCGCATATATTTAAT
>OGYJ01002772.1_pt1 | contig 11241 bp, 9 predicted proteins | sample 1576531 | NCBI WGS metagenome assembly OGYJ01 (sample SAMEA3541574, study PRJEB24748) | human gut metagenome | biome: human gut; feature: human-associated habitat; material: faeces | place: China | collected 2012 | reverse complement strand
GGCGGTGCAGTCTGCCGGAATCGGACAACCGGATGTGGTCAGCGAGTTGAAATCCTATCTTGCAAAGCTTCCCGGCGCGGGGAGACCGGGAAAAGGAGAGCCGTATCTGGGAATAGTCCACAGACTGGATCAGCCGGTGGAAGGACTGCTGGTATTTGCCAAAGACAAAAAGGCAGCCGCGGCATTGTCGAAGCAATTAGCAGAAGGTGCTCTGAATAAACATTATTATGCAGTACTCTGTGGATATCCTGACTGCCCGGAGGGGGATCTTGTGGATTACCTTCGCAAGGAAGGTAATGTGGCGGTGGCAGTGACCGGCAGGGAGCAGGAATTTGCAGATGCGAAGATTGCCGCGCTGCACTATCGCATTTTGGAAGAGATCAACGATCCTTCTCCGCTTGCGCTTGCAGATGTAACGATCGGGACCGGACGGTTTCATCAGATCCGGGTGCAGTTCGCACATGCGGGATTTCCATTGCTGGGAGATACGAAGTATGGAACGGCAGCGCGAAAAGAGGCGATGCCTGCGCAGAAATATCGCGGCGTGGCATTATGCGCGTATTCTCTGGAGCTTGTCCATCCCATTTCCGGGAAAAAGATGGGATTCCGGGTAGTGCCGAAGAATCCGGCATTTGCAGGTTTTGCGATGGAGGAATTGAAAAAACTCACAGAAAATGAAACCGGAATCTCCAAAAGGGGATAAAAAAAGTCTCTCAGAGCACACTAATCCCAAAAAGGGAGTGTGCGGAATGGACTGGGGAGAATTCGGTAAAAACATTATAGGAAAAAAGATGATAGTACTGCTTGCGGTGACGGGAGCAGTCTATTTTTTTCTGCAATATCTGACCCCCCTGCTGGCACCGGTGCTGCTGGCGATGCTGTTCGTCACGATATTCGGACCGATGATGAAACGGATGAACCGCAAACTGCATTTTCCAAGACCCTTAAGCGCCATAGTGCTTCTGATTCTGGCGACACTGCTGTTGGCTGTACTGTTATGGGTACTGAGTTCCTGGGTGCTGGGAAGTCTGCCGGTGTGGATCCGGAGTATGGATGCGATGGAGCAGGAGTGGCTGGAGGCGGTCCGGAACCTATGCCGCAGCGTGGGAGAGATCATTGGTGTGGACGCTTCCTATTTGGAAAATACGGTCAGCGGCAGACTGCAGGAGGGACTGGATTCGCTGGAGGAAAATATTCTGCCGGGGATGCTGTCGCAATCCATGCAGTATGTGCGGTGGTTTGCGGAGCTTGGAGGATTCCTGGTGACGTTTCTCATTGCATCGGTACTGTTGGCGAAGGACTATGACGGCATCATGAACCATCTGCTGGATCAGGAGTCCTGCCATGTGCTGCTGGAGGTGATCTGTGGGATTGTCCGCTATATCGCTACCTTTGTAAAAGCACAGGGGATCATTATGTCGGCGATCGCACTGACGGCAGCGGTTACGTTAGGGATCGCGGGGATACAGCATGGAGTGCTGTGGGGGATCCTGGCGGGAATTCTGGATGCACTGCCTTTTATCGGGACGGGGGTGGTGCTGGTGCCGCTGGGAATCTGGCAGCTATTGGAGGGAAGCTTCGGTAGAGCGCTTATCTGCGGTGTGCTGTATGTGGTATGTATTTTCCTGCGGGAGATACTGGAGCCCCGTCTCATCGGCAGGAAAATAGGAGTGTCTCCCATTGCTGTATTAGTGTCGCTATATGCCGGGATCCAGCTGTTCGGCGTCTGGGGGATCATCAAGGGACCGTTGGGATTTGTGCTGATCTACGAGACGTATCATAGCCTGTCTAAGATGTCTGACAGGCAGAAAAACGGAGAGGATCGCTTCTGAGAAAAGATTGACGAAAGAAGTCCGGAAAGCTATCATGAAAGGGAATAAATTTCCGGTGGTCGGAGAAGGTTCGGAGAGATGAAGCCTATGGCAAAAAATACAAAACACAAGAAAGCAGAATCCGTAGCAGAGACACTTTGCTGCTTTAGCGGATTTTTATGTGATATCGTGATCAGCGTGTATATGATCGTGATTCTGATGGTACTCCCTCTTTACAATAAAGGATATGCCAGGATAGGAACAGAGAAGGAGACCTTTTTTCTCAAGACTATGACCTATGGTGCGAAAGCTTTGCTGCCGGTATTTTTACTGTGGCTGCTTTTCCGGCTGGTTACAGCAGTTCAGAAAAAGGAGTTGCCGAAGTTCACGGAATGGCCGGCGGGATTATGGAAGAATCTGAGTGTGACGGACAGATTTGCCGTATTTTATGGAATTGCGGTTTTAGTATCCTATCTGTTTACGAATTACCGGGAAGAAGCATTGTGGGGGACAGCGTCCTGGCGGATGGGAATGTGGACGCAGCTGGGAGCGGTGATCGTGTATTTTATGATCTCCCGTATGTGGCAGTGGAAGAGCTGGATCCCGGCGCTGGTACTGCCGGTGTCTGCGGTTGTTTTTTCTCTGGGATATGTGAATAAGTTTGGTCTGCTACCGGTGGATCCGGAGTACGTGACCCCTTCCTTTATCTCGACGATCGGAAATATCAACTGGTATTGCGGGTATCTGGTGACGATATTATTCGGGGGAGTCTATCTGCTGTGGCGGATGGAGGAGAAAATGACCTGGAAAAAGCTGTTGCTGATGGCATATGTGACGATCGGATTTGCCTCGTTGGCGACTCAGGGAAGTAGCAGCGGCATTGTAACCTTCGCGGTGGTCATGTTCGTATTATTCGGGATGTCTGTGAAGGACAGTGTCCGGATGGAAGTGTTCTGGCAGGAGATGACGATGTTTTCCGCAGCGTGTCTGATTACCTGTGTTCTCCGCCGGTTGAATATATTTTCCCGGGAACTGATCCTGGAAGGAATTACAGATCTGCTGACGTTTTCGATTGCAGGCATATTTATGACGATTCTGTCGGGAATTATTTTGTATTGGATACACAGAACCCGGGTAAGGCGGAGTTATCCGGAGAAACTGTTACATAGAATTTATTGCGGAATTGCGATTGCGGTACCGGTTATGATATTGCTTGTTTTGTTACTGACGCTGATCAATACCTTAGCCGGTGGTGCGTTGACTCCCAACATCACAGACCCGAAGGTGACAAAATGGCTGACGTTTAATGTCAGTTGGGGGAGTGCCCGGGGCGGTACCTGGGCAGCAGGTGCCAGATGCTTCTGGGAGGCGGATTTTCTGCATAAAATATTCGGCGTGGGACCGGATTGCCTGTATGCATTTTTATCCAACGAGGGAAGTGTGGGACTGCAGACGATGGTGAATGACCGTTTTGGCGGGAACCGGCTTACGAATGCACACAATGAATGGCTGACGGTTCTGGTAGATATAGGAGTATTGGGACTGATCAGTTATGCAGGGATGATGATCACGGCGATCAGAGATTTTCTTCGTGCCGGGGAGAGCAAGATGCTGGTGGGAGCCTGCGGGATCTGTGTGCTGGCGTATACAGTGAATAATATGTTTAGTTTTCAACAGGTGATGAATATTTCGACGGTGTTTGTAGTAATGGGAATTGGGGAGAATGTGTGGCGCTCAGCCAGCGATTGAATCAGCGAAAGTTGAACTTGCGGTCTCCGCTCCGCTTCGGTCGGCTCAAAGCCGAGGTCCACTGGACCTCGTGGGTCTCCGCTCCGCTCCGGTCGGTCCAGGCCGAGGTCCCCCGGACCTCGTGGACCCTCTGCGCCCGAACGGTGTGTCCGAACCAGTTAGAGGTCGTAAGTTTGAATAGTTGCAAGAACAAAAATACTCCCTCACACATGTGTGAGGGAGTATTTTTAGTCGTCGCGACAAGATTCGAACTTGCGACCTCTGCGTCCCGAACGCAGCGCTCTACCAAACTGAGCCACGCGACGATTTTGTTAACGCGAATCGCGTCAACATTAAAATAATAAATAAAAACCCATTGATTGTCAAGCAAAAAACGAATATGATAGAAGAAAAAGTTGCAAAAACGATAAAACCACGAAATTAAGAGAGGAAATTCTATGTACAATACAACGGTAACGCTGAAAAAAGGAGAAGGAAGAACGCTGAAAGCCGGGGGAATGTGGGTATTTGATAATGAGATCGCATCCATCCTGGGGACGTTTGAGAATGGTGACATTGTAAACATTCATGATTTTGACGGCTATTTCATGGGATACGGTTATATCAATACTAATTCCAAAATCACACTCCGTCTGCTGGCGCGCAGGAAGGATACAGTGATCGATGAGGCATTTTTTGAGCAGAGGGTGCGGGATGCATGGAATTACCGCAAGGAGACCATTGATACCTCCAGCTGCCGTCTGATCTTCGGAGAGGCGGATTTCCTGCCGGGTATTGTCATCGATAAATTCTCGGATGTGCTCGTAGTAGAATCTCTGGCGCTGGGAATCGACAAGTGGAAGCTTGTGATCATTGATGCTTTGAAGAAAGTACTGGCAGAGGATGGTATTGCCATCCGCGGTGTCTACGAGCGAAGTGATGCCAAAGTGCGCCTGCAGGAAGGTATGGAGCGTTACAAGGGCTTCATCGGCGAACCGTTTGACACGAAAGTAGAGATTGTGGAGAACGGTGTGCATTACATGGTGGATGTAGAGGACGGACAGAAGACCGGATTTTTCCTGGATCAGAAGAATAACCGTGCCGCCATTCATCGTTTCTGTAAGGATAAAAAAGTGTTGGACTGCTTCACACACACCGGCTCCTTTGCATTGAACGCGGGAATTGCCGGAGCGAAGAGTGTTCTGGGTGTGGATGCTTCTCAGCTGGCTGTGGATCAGGCAACGGAAAATGCGAAGCTGAACGGACTGGAAAATACGGTAAGCTTCCGATGTGCGGATGTCTTCGAGTTATTGCCGGAGCTGGAAGCGCAGGGCGAGAAATATGATGTGGTGATCCTGGATCCGCCTGCTTTTACCAAGTCCCGCAATTCCATCAAAAATGCTGTAAAAGGATATCGTGAGATCAATCTTAGGGGCTTAAAGCTGGTGAAAGACGGCGGATTCCTGGTAACTTGTTCCTGCTCCCATTTCATGGATCCGGAGCTTTTTGCCAAAACAATCCGGGAAGCTTCTCATGGTGCGCATAAGCGTCTCCGCCAGGTAGAATTCAAGACACAGGGCCCGGATCATCCAATCCTGTGGGCAGCGGACGAGAGCTATTACCTCAAGTTCTACATCTTTCAGGTCGTTGATGAAAAGTAGAAGTGGAAAATAGTGAAAAAATAGTGAAATATTAATGGAAAAAGTTCTCCTTTTTGGATATAATAATATTTGAAAGGGAGGCTTTTTTATATGATTAAAGTGACTTTAACGAATGAAATTTTAAGATATATTATAGAAATTGAACAGAATAGATATAAAGTATCGTCAGTAAAGCTCTCCAAAACAGTTATGAATAAGCTTCGCAAAAATTCAAAGAAAAAAAGTTCGTATGCCTCGAACAAGATAGAGGGAAATCCCTTGTCGGAAAAACAGGTGAACGAAGTAATAGAAAGTGATGAAAGAAAGCATTATCTGAAACCGGAGCAGGAAGTCCGGAATTATTTTTTGGCGTTGAATTTTCTCGAAGAAAAGGTGAAGAATAAAGAAAAATTTTCCAAGAAACTTATTTTAGATGTACAGAAACTGGTGGAAAATGGGGCGTCCAAAGAAAAAATAGGTCTCAGAGGACCTATGCCGCCCGGAGTTCTGTTTGCAGTGTATGATTCCAAAACAGGGAATCCGGATTATATTCCCCCGGAATATTGTGACATTCCGGGACTTTTGGATGAATTAGTGGAGTATGTAAATACTACGGATGATCACCCTCTGATCGTAGCAGCAGTGGTGCATTATCAATTAGTGACAATACATCCGTTCGAAGACGGCAATGGCAGAACAGCAAGACTGTTATCCGGTTATATTATGGACTTGAACGGTTACGGATTTAATGGAATCGGATCGTTAGAAGAATATTTTGCATACGATATAGATGAATATTATGAATCTATTCAGATGGGACTTCCGGCATTGTATTATTCCGGAAGAGAGAATCCTCCGCATCCGGAGATCTGGATTAATTATTTTCTGCGAATGGTGAAACTGTATTCGGGAAAAGTCTGTGACTTACAGTTGGCTTCTGAGGAGGAAGATATTGCAGGAAGTCTATCTTTTCTGAAAGGGAAAGAAAAGGAGCTATTATTGTTTTTAATGAAAAATTATCGGGGAGAGTTTACTCCGATTGAAATTAGCAGAGAATTGTCGGTAACAAATAAAACGGTTATTAACAGACTGACGATACTGGTAAAAAATGGATTTGTGATTCCTATATTAGTCAATAAGAGAATCCGATCGTATGAATTGAGTGAATTTACCAAAGATCATGAGAAGAAAATTATAAAAGCTATCAGCTAAAAGCTTTCAGCTTTCAAATTGTTGACGAAAAATAACGACTGGAAAGCTTATGGGGGAAACGGTATGTCCTATTTGAATGGTAACAGAAAACTAACAAAGGACTAACCACACGGCAGAGAGTGATCGATAAAAATCGGTTGCTCTTTTTTCATTGTGAATGAGCTTGCATGTGCTATAATAAAACAAACTAACAAATCGGAATTTGTGGAGAGATTTCTTGAACTTTCCTTATTTTACTGGCTTTCCAGCACCTTAAATAGTGAAATGATATGTATTTTCCCTTATTTTTGCCCTTATGCGGAATCAGCAAGGGAAATAAGGGAATTTTTTATTTAGTCGTTGCCTGCCACTTTATCAAGAAGTCTGGCGGAGTTCCGCTTTGCCTTTCTTGTAGAGTGGGCGTAGACATTCATTGTGGTACTGACATCAGAGTGCCCTAACAGTTCCTGCACATCTTTTGGGGCAGCTCCGTTTGAGAGGAGGTTGCTTGTGTAGGTGTGTCGCAACTGGTGGAAATGGAAATTCTCAAATCCATCTAGTTTAGCGGAAACTGACCGGCACACAAGACCAAGTGTGCTTGGTAATTCAAGGCAACCATCCGGTCTTAAGCATACAAAGGATATTTGCTTATATTCTTCAGGAACATCCTGTGTTCCATCCAGATGATAATATTCATAATACACTCTGTTTTTGTCCTGCACTTCTTTGTAGTAATTGCGGTGATAGAGTTCACCATACTGCATCCGGTTTTTAAGCTGTTCTTTTCTTGCTTCTTTCAGTATGCCTGCTAGAGTATCTCCGAAATCAACAATTCTTACCTTTTTACGTTTGGTAGGTCCAATGATGTTCTTGTGTCTGGCTCCATCATAACGGATACTTCTCTTGATAGTCAGGTATTGTTCCTCGAGATTAATATCCTGCCATGTAAGACCACAAACCTCACCAATACGAAGTCCTGCATAATATGCTATCTGAATTGGCAGTATTGCTGGGGGATTTTTTTCTTCAAGGTATTTTATTAACCTCTGATAATCTTCGTGAGAGATTGGCTGAACACCTTCCTCAATGTCATCATCCGAAAATAAATCCACATCCTCTGCCTGTTTTTTCAGCTTGATATACTGCATTGGATTGAAAGTAATTAACTGTTTTGGAAATACTGCAAATCGGAAAGCCTGCTGTAATACAGCGGAAAATGAATGAATATAATCCTTGCTGTAGCCCTTTTTGACAGTTCCATCCGGATATTCGCCACCAAATGTCAGTAAATCAAAGAATGACTGTAAATGTTCCGCAGTAACATTCTTTAACTTTCTGTCAGCAATAGGATGTTTCTTGATAACTCTGATTGCACCAAGGTAGTTTTCAACAGTTCCATTACTTAATGTACCTGTTTTCAGTTCTTCCTCAGACCATAAATCAAGTAAATCTCCTACAGTGAGATTATCTGTCTTAGCAACAAATCTTTTATTCTCATAATCATCCATTGCCTGACGGAGTAGTTTTTCCGTTTCACTCTTGCTTTCTGTTCCAGCATATTCTTTCTGAACCAGATTGCCGCTTTGATCTTCTACATAGAAGCGGTAGTACCATTTCTTTCCTTTTTTTCTTACAGATCCTTTTGCCATAATCGTGTTTCTCCTTTCGATATTCGACAATCGGAACTGATGAAATGCTTCTTGCGTGTAGGCATCTTATGGATAAGTCCATAAGCCAATTCGCCGCTCGTCAAATCTGTAAACAGCTTGACTTGCTTGTGCTCATTGTATCATAACTCCGGTTGTCAGTTCTATACCGATTCGGAATTATCTTCTAAGAGATTGGATAATCTTTGTGCTGCCATATCTGGATTCTTGGAATATGTCCTTATGATGTCAGCTATATCATTAAATGCGTTGACGGAGTGTGTAATCTCTCGTAGGAACATTATTTCATTGTATTCCTGATTGGATTCAAACCCCATCTTGGCTGCCACATCTGCATATTCTGTATTTCCCTTGAAGTTATTGCAGGCACTTGTAAATGAATCAGTAAAGAGCTTGTATTCGTTTAATAATGCCAGCAACAGGTTCTTGGCGAAATCTCCATCTGCATTATCAAGGTTTGTTGGAAGATTTTCGATAATACCTGTCATAGCGTCTCTTATAAGAAGTTCTTTCTTATCTGTTATATCTGTTTCGTAGCTGTCAGTTTCGCCTTTGAGCCATTCCACAGATACATGAAGTGCTTCGGAAAGTCCTTCAAGTACCATCTTCTTGGTATTGTCGATTGTTCCAGCTTCATAACGCTGTATGGTGGAAGCGGTGACTCCCATCTTGTCTGCAACATAAGGTTGTGTAAGGTTTAATTCTGTTCTGCGGCTTTTAGCCCTCTCACCGATAATCCGGCGAAGTTCCTTATCCTTCATGTTGTCTGCCTCCTTTTCGGTTATTCCTTTCGATATGTTCATACTATATCATATAAAAATTAAAATTGCAATATGCAATGATATAATTATCTTTATAATTTCGTAACGCTTGACAGCAAAATATAAACGCGATATACTGACAGAAAAATAAATTGCATAATGCAATTTGAAAGGAGAGGATTAAATGACGGAAAGAAAGATAGCTTTATCTATAGAAGATGCTGCCGATTATACAGGAATTGGAAGAAACACTCTGAGAAAACTTGTTGAGTGGGAAAAACTTCCTGTTCTAAAGGTCGGAAGAAAAGTTCTCATAAAGACGGATATGCTTGAAAAGTTTATGGAAGTCAACGAAGGCAGAGACTTGAGAGATAAGAGCAGCGTAAAAGCAGTCACAAGAAAAGTAATAACTTAAAAGAGGCGGCTTCTAATGAAACCGCCCCTGATATATCAGAGCGAAGCCATGATATACCTACACGCAAGAGGATTATAACATGTGCTTCTTCTGATATGCAACAACCAATTAACGGAATGGAAGACTGACAAATCACAAGATATCAAAGCCCTCGGCGTTTGAGAGCGAAATACACCCCTCGCACAAACCTGAGGTTTATGCTCAGCGTATTTCGCCCTTGCAGGGAGCAAAGCCACGCAGGCATGACTTATACAAATGCTGTCGCATTTGGTTATGCCGGATACGGCAATAAGCCAACAACAATACCACTTATATTATCTGTTCATCTTTCATTCCCATTATCAGAGGAAGGAGAAGAAAGCACATTGACAACAAGACATTCATTTATACAGATGACCAAGCTGTCGAATGTCCGGGGAAGAATCACCTATATATCAAGCCATGCCAAGCAGGAACATCTGTATGCGGTCTATGAAACTACGGAAAGAAGTTACTGGACAGAGCTTGCACGATGCAGCCAGCAAGAATTTAAGAAAAGCGGTGTTGATGGAAAGTGTATCGAGGCAAGGGAGCTTATCATAGCACTGCCCGAATCACTTTATGAGCAGGGAATGCCAGATATACTGCTAAAGTCGTTTACGGATAAATTCAAGGAAAAATATGGTGTGGAATGCGTTGCAGCACTTCATCACAATAAGCGTATGACGAATTTCCATATCCATCTTATCTTCTCTGAAAGACAGCTTCTGGCAGAACCAGTTATTAAGACTGCCACAAGAAATATGTTTTATGATGAGCATGGCAATCATGTAAGAACTAAAAATGAAATCCTCGATGAAAATGGAAATATCCGTAAAAGATGTAAGGTCATCAGAAAAGGCGAGATATATGAGAGAAATCTGTTTACCTCAAAGAATACAAGGTTCAAGCAGGAAGATTTTCTGGATGAGGTAAAATTATTTTACACCAGAATGATAAATCGCTGGGTAACGGACGAAAAAGACAGACTTACAGTATTTGACCATAATGGTCCATATCTTGCTACCAAGAAGATTGGTAAGAATAATCCCAAAGCTGAACAGATTGAGAAGGATAATAAACTGCGGATGGACTGGAATTGTGAAGTTGACAGGGCTATCATAAGCGAGGTTTCTATGGATGATATTCTACAGATAAAGAGGGAACATATCACAGAGCCAGTAAAGAGGTCGATTGAGCGATACGGCAATAAGCCCGAAATGCTCTCGCTTATCCTGAATATGGCAATAGCAGAGCTGGTACTGCTTATCACAAAGGTGCTTGAGGCTATAAAAGGCATTCACAGTAGGCTGCAGCGTGAAAATGCTCCCGAAGATAAAAACAAAGCCCAAAAGCAGGACAACGGAATACTTACAGCAGATGCTTTACCACCAGAGCCTGTTATGACACCGGAAGCAGCCGCCTATCCGAAGTTAAAAAAGATAAAGACAGAACTGGACAGCCAGAATGCCATTATCTTTGAAGCTGAGAAACTAAGAGGCAGTCTTGAAATAGAAATGTCAAACTTAAAGGGACTGGCGAAGCTCACCAGAAAAGGTGATTTACAGAGAAAGATTGACGAAAAGACGGATTATATCAACCGATTAAAGGTAGGACTCTCAAACATGGTTCGTAATAGCGGTTTTGAAAACATGAACGAGTTCCTGCTGACATTCAGAGAATGCAGGAATGCTTATACGGATTATCAGAGACAATACGAAAGCTGGAAGAATGCCTGCAGAAAACCGGATACACCTACGCATAAGGATGAAAAACTGTCGGATAAACTTGCAAGACTACAAAGGGAAGCCGCTGAAAACCAGAACAGTATCAGCAGGCAGACAAAGAACAGAGGGGCAAGATAATATGCCCTTTGTTTTATATTCTTTTGACGGAATTACGATAGAATATTGGAACTTAGCATGATATAATAATAGAAAATTTTTAGAAAGAGATGAGAACGATATGAAAATTATCCGAGATAACTACTCAGTACAGTTGATGTAAACT
>OGYJ01002758.1_pt1 | contig 11301 bp, 9 predicted proteins | sample 1576531 | NCBI WGS metagenome assembly OGYJ01 (sample SAMEA3541574, study PRJEB24748) | human gut metagenome | biome: human gut; feature: human-associated habitat; material: faeces | place: China | collected 2012 | reverse complement strand
GCATTAAACCTTCAGCAAGCTTTGTATCAAAGTTCTCAACCTGAAGGATACCGTCCATACCGTCGCAGCCGAAGAATTTCGGAGCGTAGCCCATGGTGTCAGCCTGCTTGAGGATCAGGGATGCCTCTGTGTAGTAGATCGGAAGGAATACAAGGTCAGCGCCTGCATCCTTTGCTTTCTGAAGCTGTGTGGAGAAGTCCTTGTTGGAATCAGCTGTGAATGCCTCAGCAGCAACGATATCAAGACCATGGTTTGCAGCCTCGGAAGCAAACTTCTCGTAGATACCGCTGGAATATACATCGGAGCTGTCGTAGATCACTGAGATCTTTTCCGCAAGCTTGTTCTCAGCAATGTAAGTTGCGGATGCAGCACCCTGATCCGGATCGGAGAAGCATACACGGAACACGTTCGGGTTCTGCGCACACTCAACAGAGGAGCCGGACGGTTTCTTCAGTCATACCCGGGTAAACTCCAATCCAGAAAGTATTATTCAATATAAAATCTGTACCTTTCAAATCACCGATAACACGATAACCTTCACCGTTTTGTCGCATTTCATTAAAAGCCGGATGTTTCAACAGGTTTCCTGCAAAAAGATTACGGGTTTGTATTTTCTTGCTCTCCAAATATTCAGATAATTCATTACGGGTGAACCCTGCATCTTCTTTCACTGAAATAAGAAAACCAAACCAGCTGGGATTAGCGGCGGGGAAGTCGGCGTCCTTGCCGTACAACAGGGCGATCTTCTGCTTTGCGCCGGGGATCTGGTAGCCCTGCTCCAGCAGAATGCCGCACACCCGCTCGAAGCCGATGGAGAAGCCCACGGCGGGCACCTGCACGCCAAGGAACTTGCCCACCATGTTGTCGTAGCGTCCGCCGCCGGCCACAGCACCGCTGAACTGCGGGCAGGTCACCTCGAACACCATGCCGGTGTAGTAGCCCTGACCACGCACCAGACTGGGGCAGTATGCCACCTGATAGCGGCCGGCAGCCAGCGTGTTGGCGGTAGCCAGCACATACTTCAGGTCGTCGGCGATGGCGGGGTCGGCGCAGCGGGCAGCTACGGCGTCCAGCGTCACGTCCCCGGCGGCAATAAAGTCTGCCAGTGCGTGGATGGCGCTTTCCGGCAGCTGCTTCTCGGTCAGCTCAGCCTTCACGCCCTCGGCACCGATCTTGTCCATCTTGTCAAAGGTGATGCAGACGGAATCCAGCGTGTCGGCAGCAAAGCCCATGCTCTCCAGCATCCCGCGCAGGATGCGGCGGTCGTTGATGTTGACGGTGAAGCCGGTAAAGCCGATGTTCAGCAGCGCGCGGGTGGTCACGTCGATCAGCTCCACCTCGGCGTTAGGGGAAGCGTCGCCCAGAATGTCGATATCGCACTGCACGAACTCGCGCAGACGGCCCTTCTGGGGGCGCTCAGCGCGGAACACCCGGTCGGTCTGGATGACCTTGAAGGGGTTGGGCAGCTTATCCTTATTAGCGGCGTAGTAGCGGCTCAGCGGCAGGGTAAGGTCGTAGCGCAGACCCATGTCGGACAGCTGCTTGGGGTCGCCGGTGTTCAGGGCGGCGGTCAGCTTGTCGCCGCGCTTGAGCACCTTGAAGATCAGGTTCAGGTTGTCGCCGCCCTCGGATTTGTCCAGATTTTCCATATCCTCCAGCATGGGGGTGGAGATGCGCTCAAAACCGGCAGAGCGGTAGGTCTCCAGAATCTTGCCCTGAATGTAATCGCGCAGGGTCTGTTCGGCGGGCAGCAGGTCCCGCATACCCTTCAAAGCCTGTGTTTTCATAATAGTAATTCCTCTCTATCTGTAAATTGTACCCGCCCTCGATGCCTGAAAAGGGGCGGGAGCGTTTTTAACTCAGTACTTTACCATTATAAAGGATAATGACGGATTGTCAATCCAAATGGGCACACTATCGCAAATTGCACAAATCTTTGAGGTGAAGGTATGAAGCAGCAGTTTGCAGCAAAACACCCGTGGACGATTCTGGCTGCGGGGGCAGCCATTCAGGTGCTTACCGGCTTACCGGCGGCGTGGGGCGTTTTTCAGCAGCCGGTCATGGAGGAATACGGCCTTTCGGAGCAGGGTGCGGGCTATGCCTTTGCGCTGCTCATCGCCGCCTTTGGGGTGGGGTGTGTGCTGGGCGGCTTTTTGCAGGATAAAAAGGGGCCGCGCTGCGCGGCGTTGTGGGGTACAGCCCTGCTCTGCGGCGGCTTTTTTGCAGCGGCCTTTCTGCCGGGCTGGGCAGGGTGGGGATTCTTTCTGGCCTTCAGCATCCCGGCGGGGCTGGGCACAGCCTTTTTGTACCCCTCTATCCAGTCCTGCGCCCAAAAGTGGTACGCGGGGCGCAAGGGGCTGGCGACCGGGGTCATCGGCGGTGCAGTGGGACTTTCCGGCGCGTTCCTGACCCTGTTCGTCCGGGCGGCGTTGCGGGGCTTTGGCCCGGTGCAGGGGATCCGGGGCGCGTTCTGGGCGCTTGGCGCGCTCACCCTGCCGGTGTGCCTTGCGGGCAGTGCGGTACTCAGCGACCCACCGCAGAAAAAACAGCAGCCAAGCGTCAAAAACACCCTCGACCTCTCCCCGGGGCAGATGCTGCGCACAAAGCAGTACTGGTTGTGTGCGGGCGCGGTGTGCTTTTCCACTCCGGCGGTGCTGCTGTTCAGCCCCATCATCTTAAAACTGGGCATGGAGCGCGGGCTGGACGAGACTGCTGCGCTGTGGAGCATCGTACTGGGCAGTGTGGGCAGCGCTGCGGGACGGATGCTGATGCCCATGCTCAGCGACCACATCGGCCGCCGCGCCACCGACCTTGGGCTGTTTGCGGCTTCGCTTGGGCTGTCGGCGGCGTTCTGGGCGGCGCGGGGCTGGTGGGTGGTGGTGTGCTACGCCGGGCTCACCTTCTGCTACTCGGCGCTGGCGGCGGTGCTGCCCGCCCTTTCCACCGACCTGTTCGGCCTGCCCCATGCCGGGGTGAACTACGGCTTTCTGGCGCTGGGGCAGAGCGTGGGCAGTCTTGCGTTCCCTTTTGCGGCCAACCTGCTGGCGCTGGAGAACGGGCGGCACCTGCTTGCCATGGCCGGTGCGGCGGCGGGTTTTGCAGCCATTTGGGCGCTGCATCCGGTGCAGAAAGACCCGCGCTGAAACGCGCAAAAAGAAAAGGGTGCAAAAAGTTTGCTGGTGCTTACGGCAGAATTGACAAAAACTTGACGATTGTTTTGTATAAAGCGGTGGAAATGACAGTTAGCGCCGGATGACCGTAAAACCCGGCTGCACTTTTTACAGGAAATGACTTGCAAAATTCGTCCGTTTTCTCTATAATAAAATCATGCGTGGTAGTACCGGTGCAGGCGCTGAAAGAGAGCAGTGCACCCGGTTCGGATGCAAGCAGTATGGAGCAGCAGCTGTGCCGGCAGGGCGCGGCGGCGGTTTTGTGCTGCCAAAGCGACATTTGTCAAAAGGAGAGTATGATTATGACCTATTCGCAGCAAGTACAGAATATGTGCCCGATCACCAAAGGTCCTAAGCATGGTCCGGCTCCCATCCCCGAAGAGGGCGCATGGGTCAAGGCCTATGAGATCAAGGACATCAGCGGCTACACCCATGGTGTGGGCTGGTGTGCACCCCAGCAGGGCACCTGCAAGCTGTCCCTGAACATCAAGAACGGCGTCATCGAAGAGGCTCTGGTGGAGACCATCGGCTGCTCCGGCATGACCCACTCTGCTGCTATGGCAGGCGAGATCCTGCCCGGCAAGACCATTCTGGAAGCTCTGAACACCGACCTGGTGTGCGACGCCATCAACGTGGCTATGCGTGAGCTGTTCCTGCAGATCGTCTACGGCCGCAGCCAGACCGCTTTCTCTGAGAACGGCCTGCCTGTCGGCGCTGGTCTGGATGACCTGGGCAAGGGCCTGCGCTCCATGACCGGTACCATTTTCTCCACCAAGGCCAAGGGCGTCCGCTATCTGGAGCTGACCGAGGGCTACATCCTCAAGACCGCTCTGGACAAGGACAATCAGGTTATCGGCTATCAGTTCGTCCGTCTGGGCAAGATGATGGAGGACATCCGTCACGGCAAGGACCCGAAGGAAGCCTACGAGAAGAACATCGGCACCTACGGCCGCTTCTCTGCCGAGCAGGGCGCTGTCAAGTACATCGACCCGCGTGAAGAATAAGAGAGGGAGGAACATAGATTATGGCAACTTTTGAATCCCAGAATCGCCGTATGCCCAAGATCGAGGCCTGCCTGAAGGCCAACGGTCTCGAGAGCCTCGACGCCTGCAACGAGATGCTGCTGGCCAAGGGCATCGACTGCGATAAGATCATCCGCGGCATCCAGCCCATCTGCTTCGACAACGCTGTCTGGGCATACACCCTCGGCACCGCCATCGCCGTCAAGCGCGGCCTGAAGAGCGCTGCCGACTGCGCTGCCGCCATCGGCGAGGGCCTCGAGGCCTTCACCATCCCCGGCTCTGTCGCTGAGCAGCGCAAGGTCGGTCTGGGCCACGGCAACCTCGGCGCTATGCTGCTGCATGAGGATACCCATTGCTTCGCCTTCCTCGCCGGCCACGAGTCCTTCGCCGCCGCTGAGGGCGCTATCGGCATTGCCCGTACCGCCAACAAGGTCCGCAAGGAGCCCCTGCGTGTCATCCTGAACGGTCTGGGCAAGGACGCTGCCCAGATCATCAGCCGCATCAACGGCTTCACCTATGTCAAGACCGACTACGACTTCGCCACCGGTGAGCTGAAGGTCGTCGAGACCATTCCCTACTCCGACGGCGAGCGCGCTGCTGTCAAGTGCTACGGCGCCAACGACGTTCTGGAGGGTGTCGCCATCATGAAGGCCGAGGGTGTTGAGGTTTCCATCACCGGTAACTCCACCAACCCCACCCGCTTCCAGCATCTGGTTGCCGGCACCTACAAGAAGTGGGCCATCGAGAACGGCAAGAAGTACTTCTCCGTCGCTTCCGGCGGCGGCACGGGCCGTACCCTGCACCCCGACAACGTCGCTGCAGGCCCCGCCTCCTATGGCCTGACCGACTCCATGGGCCGTATGCACGGTGATGCCCAGTTCGCTGGCTCCTCCTCCGTCCCCGCTCACGTTGAGATGATGGGTCTGATCGGCGCCGGCAACAACCCGATGGTCGGCATGACTGTCGCCTGTGCTGTTGCTGCTTCTCAGGCTAACGCTTGATTTGAACTGAACCATTAGGCTTTTCGCCGCCCGCTCCGCAATGGAGCGGGCGGTTTTTGTGTTTGAAAGGCTTCCCCCCAAGGGGGAAAGCCTTTTTTGCGCTTTTCTCTTGCTTTACGCCGCCCTATGTCATATAATAAAATCGAGTATATGTAAATTTTTACTTGGGAGAAATCACCAATGCCCAAAATTGACATCGACAACTACATAGAGCAGAGCGGTATGCGCAAGGCGCGCTTTGGCGGGTATGAGCCGGACGATGTGCGTCAGGCAATGCGGGAGCTTTGTGCCGAGTATGAGCAGCACCTCGCAGCGGCGGCCGCCGAGCTGCGCACCGTCCGGCAGGAGAATGACGCCCTGCGCCGCCATGCCCAGACCCTTGTGATGCAGAACCAGAACCTTTCGGCCCAAAATGCAACGCTGGCCGGGCAGGTGGACAAGCTGCAGAGCTACCGCACCAATCTGGAAACGCAGTATTCCACCGCGAAGGAGCGCAACCACTCACTGACGAACCAGCTGGATGTGCTGCGCCTGAAAAACAGCGACCTTGTGCGGGAAAACAAGGAGCTGACCGAGCAGTGTGAGGAGGCAAACTCTGCGCTGCGGGTCAAGGGCCGCGCCCATGACCAGGCCCGCCAGCAGGTCATTGCGGACCGCGATAAGGTCATTGCCGAGGCCGAGGGCGATGCCGCGCGCATCCGCCAGCAGGCCCGGGACGATGCCGACAAGATCCTCAAGGATACGAACCTCAAGGCCGAGGCCATCGACCAGCTGGCGCGCGAGCAGGCCATTGCGCAGGCGCGCAAGATGGTCCAATCCGCCACCGATGAAACACGGGAGATCCAGAACGCCCACCGGCTGCGGCTGCAGGACCTCAAGAGCCGCATCACCGAGATGGAAAAGACCCGCGGCGAGATGATGGACTACCTTGCAAAAATGATCGAGGAACTGCAGAAAACGCAGGACTACGCCAGTCAGAGCGCGCCGCTCGTCCCCCATACGGAGGATCTGGCCGAGGCTGATGCCGAGCCGAAGCTCGACCTGTCGGCCAACAAGGTCGATGCGGCAGCCTCGGCGCTGCGCGGCAGCGAGCCGGAGCCGCAGCCCGCGCCCGCAGACCCGGATACGAACCGTGTGGTGGCCCCCGGCTTTGACGATGCCGAGCCGAGGACGAACACCGTCATCACGCCGTCACCGGATTATTTTGATACCGACCCCAAGGAACAGCCCGGCGACCCGCATGAGGAGGTCGAGATTCCCGGTGCGATCTTCTCCTACCCGATCCTGCGCCAGCAGGGGGAACCGATTCTGGACGAGGAAACCCCGCCCCAGCCGGTGCCCCACAAGCCGGTAATGCCCAGCTTTACGCTGGCGGATGAGGAGGAACCGGATGACGCGCTGCCCGCGCCCGCTGCGGTACCGGGCAAGCCGCAGCCCAAGCGCCGCCGCAAGGCTGTGATGGCCCTGCGCGCGCTGAACAGAAAGATCGGTGTATAAGACCTTGCCGCACGATTCCCGCCGGGGCTGCGGCGGGGCCGCAAGAGGAGCAGGAGGCAACCATGAGACCGCATAAGCTCGGCATCTGCGCAGCGCTGGCACTGATGCTGGCATTGCTCTGCGCATTCGGCGCGGCGGCGGACACCACCGTCGGCATGACCGGTGCCGGGACCTTCCGGATGGAGCAGGCCTATGTCAATGTGCCGGAGCTGGATGTCTATTTCTATGCGCTGGACGGGGACGGAAACCCCTATTCCTCGATCAAGGTGCAGGCGGCCGGCCCTGAACTGACACTGGGGGACCGCAGGCTGGAGGTGCGCTCTGTCGCAGTGGCCAGCGACCCGATCTGCTATATCCTTGCGCTGGACAACAGCGCCGACCTGCCCGCCGCGGACTTTAACACGATGCTGGGCGGCGTGCGCAAGCTGGTAAACGCAATGGACGCGGACGACCAGCTTATGCTCTACACAACGGCCGGTACGGCCGAGTGTGTGCTGCCCGCAACCTCCGATAAAGCGCTGATGTACAAGGCGCTGGGTGCCGTGCAGCAGGCCGAGGGCCGCATGGATGCCGCCCAGCTGGTGTCGGCGGTCTACACCGATATACAAAGTGATTTTCAGGCATTGGCCCCGCGCAAGGCTGCGATGATCGTGACCGATGCCGGGCAGGTGCTGACGAATATGGCGCTGGTCGGCACGCTGGCCAGCGATTTCGGGGACCAGATCGGCATGGCCGCCTATGTCTATTTAATGACCGAAAAGCCCCAGCTTTTTGAGACGCTGCAGCAGGCGTCCGGCGGCAGGCTGATTCTCTGTGAGGCGGCCGGGCTGGGGGATGAGCTGAAGGCAAAGCATGCCTATTTTGCCACGGCGCTTGAGATACGCACCGAGGTACCCGAAAGCCTGTACGGTGAGCGGCTGGAGACGCTGACGCTCGCCATGCCGCAGCTGGGCAGCGCTATCCGCAGCGCCCAGACAGTCTACATGGGCCACAAGCTGGCTAAGCCTCAGGTCACCGGGGTGGAAACGCTGCGCCGCGACCAGCTGCGGCTGACCTTCAACCAGCCGATCAACGAGAATGCCGACAAGACCCAGCTGTATGAGATACGCTCCAAGGATATATGGAACTGGCGTGTCGGCGTCCATTCGGTCAAGATCGGGGAGGACGGCCGCACGGCGGTGCTGCAGATCGACCCGCTGTACAAGGGCGAATATACCGTTGCGCTGAACCGGGTATCCAGCCGGATGAGCGCCGCCAATGTCAGCAGCAGCCGCAATACGACTGCCTTCCGGGTGGTCGTCTGGCCGCGGGACAGGGCGTTCTATTTTGCGCGGTTCCGGGTGCCGCTTGTGCTTGGCGCGCTGCTGCTGCTGACGCTCTGCGGCAGTTGGTGGGCGGTGCGCCGCCGCGACCGTGCTGCCGAGCAGGAGGCGGAGGCCGAGCATCTGCTGGCCGGGGCCGGGGCACCGGATGCCCTGCCGCGCCGCTGGGTCACGCTGTTCTGGAGCCAGCGCTCCTCCATTGCCGAGAGCCGCTGGGCCGGCATGGTCGAGAGCAGCCTCATCATCGGCAGCGATGCCGCCCAATGTGATTTTTGTCTGCCGGACCGCAAGCTTTGCCCGCAGCACTGCGCCCTCTCGGTGCAGGGAGATTCGCTGCTGGTGCAGCCCCTGACGGATCGTGCCCGAGTCTATGTCAACGGTGAGCGCATAGACGGCGAGCATCGGCTGCAGAATAACGATACGCTGCGCATCGGAAAGACAACGCTGCGGCTGGTTTTGTAGGGGCTGATGCCGAGCATCGCCCCCCTGCAATCTTCCTTGCAGCTGCGCACCGCCCCAAAGGAGTTATGTAGTATGAAGCTATCCAAATGTGCAAACGGCCACTTTTATGACAGCGACAAATACCCTGAGTGCCCCTACTGCAACACGGATCTGCTGAAGGATCACGCCATCGTCCATGAGGGCGAGGCAGAGCCGCCGGCTGCCGCTGCGCAGGCGGCCGCCCCGGCGGGGCCGGTGACAGGCTGGCTTGTGGTGCTGGACGGGCCCGCACGGGGCCGTGACCTGCGCCTTGGCGTTGGCCGCAGCTTTCTCGGGCTGGATGACGCCGGTGCGCCAATCACCCTGAGCGCTGATGCCCCCCTGAGTGCCCGGCAGGCTGTAGTCGTCTACGATGCCGAGAAAAACAGCTTTGTGCTGCTGCCCGGCTCCTCGCAGGAGCTGTGCTACCTCGGGGAGGAGGCTGTCCTTGCGCCCTGCCCGCTGACTGGCGGCGAAACACTCCGCCTCGGCGGTGCAGCGCTTACCTTTGTGCCGCTCTGCGGCGGCGCATTCCACTGGTAAGGGGGCGCGCTATGACAAGTGAGATCGTCATTTTAATCACCGAGCTGCGCAACAAGCAGCGCATTACGCTGCCCGCCGGTGCCTATCGGTTTGGCCGCAGTGCGCAGTGTGAGTATGTGCTGCGCCGCAACAGTGTCGGCGACCACCAGTTTACCGTCTCCTATGAAAAGGATGGCTGGATCGTGACGGACGGTGCCAGCGACTACCGTACATGGTACAACAACCGCTATCTTGAGCCGGGGGAGACCAGCGTGCTGCAGGCGGGGGATGTCATCGGGCTGAACACCGACGGCAACTCCGACACGCAGGAGATCACTTTCCGTGTGGAGGAGATCACCAATGTGCAGGGTGACGGCGCGGCCCCGATAAAAGAACAGACCACCGAGGCCGTCCTGCGCGAGGTGGATATACGCCGCAAAAAGCGGGTGCTGATTGGCCGCGGGGATGACTGCGACATCAAGCTGGTCAGCGACCGCGTCTCCCGCCATCACTGCGAGGTCTTGTACAAGGACGGCCACTATGAGCTGCACGACCTCGGCTCCACCAACGGCACCTATCTGGACGGGGTGCGGGTCAGCCGCGCCGTGCTGCGCAATGGGGCGGTCATCAATGTGCCTGCGCAGGTTTTTGCCTTTACAGGCGGGATGCTGCACTACCACGCCCACCAGAGCGGTATCAGTATCCAACTTGTAAATGTGTACAAAACGGTAAAAAATGCCAACACCGGCAAGCCGCTGAACATTGTGGACGGCACAAGCTTTCAGGTGGAGCCGAACAGCTTTGTGGTGCTGGTCGGCGGCTCCGGCACCGGTAAGTCGAGCCTTTTGACCTGCATCACCGGCACGGCCCCCTGCACGGCGGGCAGCGTCCGGTTTGATGGGCTGGACACAGGCTCCAACCGCAACGCCTTTGAGGCAGCGCTGGGCTATGTGCCGCAGAAGGACATCATGCACGACAGCCTGACTGTGGAGCAAAGCCTGACCTACACGGCCAAGCTGCGCATCGCCCACGATGCTACCCGGGCCGAGATCGCCGCCGCCGTGGCCCACGCCATTGAGGCGGTGGACCTGCAGGGACGGGAAAAAACCTACATATCCAAGCTGTCCGGCGGGCAGAAGAAGCGCGTTTCCATTGCGATGGAGCTGCTGGCCAACCCGCGGCTGCTGATTCTGGACGAGCCGACAAGCGGGCTTTCCCCCGATTTGGACCGCAGCATGATGGAGCTTTGCCGCCGCCTGAGCCACCAGAACTGCACGGTGCTGATGGTCACCCACAACATGTCCAACATCAACCTCTGCGATAAGATCGCCTTTCTGGGCGTGGGCGGCGTGCTGTGCTACTACGGCGCGCCTGAGCAGCTGAACGATTACTTTGATGTGGAGATGACCAGCGATATTTTTGAAAAGCTGCGGGACGCCGAGCAGGTCGAGCTTTACCGCAGAAAATACTTTACGACCCCCGAGTTTAACCGCCTGCTGGCGGCCTGCCCGGAGGCGGCGCAGGAGGCGGACAAGCGATGCAGCCAGTAAAAATCTTGAAATTCCTGCGCCAGCTTGGCGTGCTGGTGCAGCGCAACCTGCAGCTGATCTGGAACGACAAGCTGCTGCTTGCCAGTCTGGCGCTGCAATCGCCGTTTATGGTGCTGGTCATCAAGCTGACAGCCGACCCCAACTGCTTTACCTCCAACCTTGTCAACATCGGCAGCCGCACGGCGCTTTTTATTCTGGCGGCGATGGCAACCTTTATGGGCACGCTCAACTCCTACCGTGAGATCTGTAAGGAGCGCGAGATCATCCTGCGCGAGGCCTCGGTCGGGGTCAGCCTGCCGGCGGTTGTGCTGAGCAAGGCAGTGGTCCTTTTTCTGATTGAGATCCTGCAGTCGGTCATTCTGGCGATGGGCTTTGTGGCCATCGTCCATGTGCCGCAGAACCATCTGCTGCTGGAGACCGACATTGAGATCTTCGTCACGCTGCTGCTGACGATGTTCTCCTCAAGCTGCGTGGGACTGCTGATCTCGGCGCTTTTCAGCAATGGCGAAAGCGCGATTCTGGCGGTGCTGGTGCTGATGATCGGTCAGGTTGTATTCAGCAATGTCATGTTCACCGTGACCGGCGCAGCGGCAACGATCTCCACCGTCATTGTCTGCCGCTGGGGTATGGGCGCACTGGGTGCCTCCACCGATCTGAACAGCCGCATGGCATGGCTGCAGGCCTCGGTGATGTCATGAAACTTTTCCCAGAAGATGCAGAAGTCCTCTCCCACCCCA
>OGYJ01002750.1_pt1 | contig 11330 bp, 6 predicted proteins | sample 1576531 | NCBI WGS metagenome assembly OGYJ01 (sample SAMEA3541574, study PRJEB24748) | human gut metagenome | biome: human gut; feature: human-associated habitat; material: faeces | place: China | collected 2012 | reverse complement strand
CATATCAAAATGATACAGGGAACAGGCACCAGCTGCTCCATGGTACTCGTTGACAATGGCAAAAGTAGGGGAACAAACAACGTCCTCTAGTCCCAATCCCATTGCCAGTCCTCTGGTAAAAGTAGTTTTTCCCATTCCCAATCCGCCAAAATAGGCGATACAGTCTCCAGCATGCAGCTTTGCACCAATTTGTTTTGCAAATGCAATCGTCTCTTCCGGACTGTTTGTAATTTGTCTCATAGGATGCATTCCTCCGTCCCAAAACAATATGTTTATTATAGCATTTTTATGGGAAAATTGCAAGCAACGCCGCTTCTTTTTTCCAAATAGTCGTTTGATTGGATAACTGCTTTTGTCATATTTTTCCAATGGCGTGCATATAGTATTTGTGAGACAATTTCGGAAAGGATGATCAGAACCAATTATGTCAATCCAAAAATGGTGCAGAGCCGCTGCCCTTCTTACCGCCGCCACGCTGCTGATGGGATGCAGCCAGACCGCACAAAATACGACTCCGCCAAAAGATGCACTCTTTTGCAAATCCGTTTCGGATAATGTGCAAACGGTGGCACAGCTACATGTCACACCAGAACCATCGAAACAACCAACTGCCAGCCGAACTATCTGCAATTATGCCAAACAAACTGCAATGTGGTTCCCAGTCATGGACTACAGCAACACACTAACCAATCAATCAGAAGCAGAGTTTACCGCTTCCATGCGAGCGGAATTTCAAAATGCAGCCAATATGGGAATCAACACCGTCTATGTGCATGTCCGTGCCTATCAGGATGCCTATTATCGTTCCAAACTCTTTCCGCTCGGCTCCTATTGCTCCGACTCTTGCACATATGATCCCCTTGCCATTATGACTGACCTTGCACACGAACAAAACCTCTCCATTCATGCCTGGATCAATCCGCTGCGTGGGCAAACAGACGAAGAAATGCAGCAAATGGAAAACAGCTACCTTCTCAAGCAATGGTACCTGGACGACACCAAACGAGGCACCTATCTGGTGCAAGTGCAAAATCGTTGGTGGCTGAATCCCTGCTACGAAGAAGTGCGGCAACTGATTGCAGACGGTGCTGCTGAAATTTTAACACAATATCCGGTCGATGGTCTGCATATTGATGACTATTTTTATCCAACAACGGATCCCTCCTTTGATGCAGCGGCATTTGCTGCCAGCGGCAGCAGTGATCAAACCGCATGGCGATTGGAGCAATGCAGCCAATTGGTGCAAACACTTCATGATGCTGTCAAAAATGTTCATCCAGATTTGCTTTTCGGAATCAGTCCGCAGGGAACCATCGAGGGCAATCTACAGCATCAATTTGCAGATGTTCGCCGCTGGAGCCAGGAGCCGGGCTTCTGCGACTATATCGTACCCCAGCTTTACTATGGCTTCCAAAATGAATCCGCTCCTTTTTCAGAAATGGTGACGGAATGGAAGCAGCTGGTTACCTGCCCGGATGTTTCCCTTGTCATTGGTATTTGCACCTATAAAATGGGAAAAGAAGATACTTGGGCAGGCAGCGGCTCCACAGAATGGCAGCAAGACTTGACCATTCCTGCCCGGCAAATCAATCTGACCTGTTCAGATCCGGAATTGGGCGGGCTTGCTATTTATGATTACCCCTCCACCTTCCGCCCAGAAGCGGAAGTGGCTGCCGCTATGGCAACCCAAGTCCAATCCATTACAGCCGTTTTACAGCAAGAAAAGGAGTCCTCCCATTTGAGGACTCCTTCCTGATGCTTGTGTGCAATTGTACTTATTCTGCAAGAGCAGCCTTCAGCGCATCTACTCGATCGCATTTTTCCCAAGCAACTGCCAAATCGGTTCTGCCCATATGTCCATATGCAGCTAACTTCCGGTACTGCGGCTTTCTCAGATCCAGCATCTTGATAATGCCGTTCGGAGTCAGTGCAAATACCTTTTGTACGGCTTCTGCCAGCTTGTCATCTGCAACGGTTCCAGTTCCAAAAGTATCCACCAGAACGGAAACCGGCTTTGCAACACCAATTGCATATGCCAGCTGCACTTCGCAGCGGCTAGCCAATCCGGCAGCAACAATATTCTTTGCAATATACCGTGCTGCATAAGCGCCGGAACGATCTACCTTCGTCGGATCCTTTCCGCTGAATGCGCCGCCGCCGTGCCGTGCATAGCCACCGTAGGTATCTACGATGATCTTCCGTCCGGTCAAGCCGCTGTCACCCTGCGGGCCGCCTACTACAAAACGTCCAGTTGGGTTAATCAGATACTTGGTGTTTTCATCCAGCAGTTCTGCCGGGATGACTGGGCGAATGACATATGTCATAATATCTGCCGCAATCTGTTCAGACGGAATTTCCGGGGCATGCTGGGTGGAAACTACAACTGTATCCACGCGAACCGGACGATAGCCATCATATTCTACGGTAACCTGTGCTTTTCCATCCGGACGCAGGTAACGCAATTTCTTTTCCTTTCGCACAGCAGCCAGCTTCATCGTCAATTTATGTGCCAAAGAAATCGGCAGCGGCATCAGTTCGCTGGTTTCATCGCAAGCAAATCCAAACATCATGCCCTGGTCACCGGCACCGGTTTCATGTTCGTCTGTTGCACGGCTCTCCAGTGCATCGTTAACACCCATTGCAATGTCCGGAGACTGCTCATCAATTGCAGTCAGAACGGAGCAAGTTGATGCATCAAATCCATACTTTGCACGATCGTAACCAATTTCCTGAATCACGCTTCTTGCGATTCCGGGAATATCGACATATGCCTTGGTGGAGATTTCACCCATGCAAAGTACCATACCAGTTGTTGTTGCCGTTTCGCAGGCAACACGTGCCATTGGATCCTGTTCCAGAATCGCATCCAAAACCGCATCGGAAATCTGATCGCAGATCTTATCCGGATGTCCTTCTGTTACGGATTCTGATGTAAATAATGTTCTTGCCATATCACAATCATTCCTTTCCTATTTTGCGTCAACACAAAAAGGCACTCGATGGTACCGAGTGCCTTGTTTTTCATTTCGTGCAAAACGCCTCATCTCTCGGATTACCCGCAGGAATTAGCACCTTCTTTGCGGCAATATTGCTGCAATTAGGTTGCCGGGCTTCATAGGCCCTGTTCCTCCGCCACTCTTGATAAGGTTGTATATAAACTTTATACTGATATCCATTATACTGCATTCCAAACGCTTTGTCAAGCTTTTTTGACAAAAAAATAGCGCAGTCAAAAGACTGCGCTATTTCAAAAATCACTGGTGTGATTCAAATACGCTTACTGCAGCGGCAGTGCATTGATCTTACCGATCAAGAACTGCAACAGAACAGATACGTCGCTAGAAGTAATGCCTTCGGCATCAGTCTGATCGCAGTCTGCGTTAATCATCTGCTGATCATTGAAGTCGATTGCACCACGCTGCTGCTTCTGGAAAGTAATCAGGTCAGCCAGAGATACAGCGCCATCCAGGTTGGTATCACCGATCAGAGCATCGCCAACCTTACCAGTTGTTGTGGAACCGGAAGCGGTTGTTGTTGTCTTAGCGGTTGTAGTAGTAGTTTCGCCACTAGCAGTTGTAGTTGTTACCTTTGTTGTAGTCTGAGAGTGACTGCCAGCCTTCGGAGCTTCGTCTTCCAGGAAGGAAACAACCCATACCAGCGGAGAGTTCCAGTTAATGGTACACTCGTTTACAGACCATGCTTCCAAGTTATCCAGGTAGCACTTCATCGGGGCGATTTCGCCTCTCTTATAACCAGCACCCAGGACCATTGGGTCTTCCATGTTGGAGTTCGGGCCACCAGACAGAACGCCCTTCGGTGCCATCGGGAAGCTCTTATCCAGCTGATAAGACCACCATCTGTGGTGCGGGTAAGTAGTTGCATGTTCACCGTAACCAGTTACATAGGACTGTTCCAGCGGGTTTCTACCCAGCAGGTAGTCAAATGCAGTAGATACGCCGTTCAGATAGTTTACATCGCTTGTAACATCATAAGCCAATGCCATTACCATTGCGTTGTTGATAACCATGGAGTTGGAACCCCATTCGTAACCGTTGGTCAGTTCAACGTCCTTCATGGTATCTGTTTCAGAATCCCACAGAGTTGCGGAATAGGTATGACCTACGTACGGAATGCCGTACTGAGAATTGTTTTCCTTTTCAATGAAGAAGTCTGCGGCATTTACGATGCTGTCAGAGATCTTGTTCACTTCTGCCTGAGACAGCTTACCATCCTTCAGCATGGTATCTGCATTCAGGTACAGGGACATGGTACCCAGAGAAGACAGGGTTCCCCATGTGAAGGCACTGCAAGAACCGTTGTTTTCACCGCCGACCAGGTTGGTCTGTACAACGTAAGCATCCTTATAAGAATCCAGGTCGGTCTTATAATCAGCCTTACCAGTTGTGATGTACAGTTCGCAAGCTGCCCAGTAGAATTCGTCAGATACTTCGGTGTCGCCGTAAGGGCCACCACCCTTGTTCTGATCCAGAGGAGCATACATGCTGTGATCCGGATCTGTTTCATTAGCATACGGATAATAGTTCGTCTTTGCTGCTGCATAAGCCTTTTCAGCTGCAGTCAACAGTTTAGATGCATAAGGAGCATCATATTTTTCAAACAGACGAGAAGCCTGTGCCAGAGCAGCTGCAAAGTTCAGAGAAGCTGCAAATGTTACCGGCTTTACAATACGAGTCAGATCAGCTGCTTCACTCCACGGTGCAACTGCCAGTGCAGTCCACTTGTAGTCGTGAATCTTGTGGTAAACCATGCCGTCTGCTCTCTGCATCTTCAAGAAGAAGTCAGTTTCAACCTTTACTTCGTCCAGGATATCCGGTGTGCTGTTTCCAGTTTCCGGAATAATAACAGTGCCAGAGTTGTCATCCCACTTAGAAGCGTCGCCGTTTGCTACAGAACGCTCATAAATGTTCATCAGAGTCCACAGGGAAACACCGCCGTTAACAACGTATTTACCGTGGTCACCAGCATCGTACCAACCACCTGTTACATCAATGGTGTTCGGGTACTTGCTAGCCGGGTCTTCTGCATAGATGTAAACCCATTCGTCAGCAATATGTGCCTTATCCGGGTTGTGACCATATTCGGTATGACCCAGTCTGGTAGAGTCAGCCGGAGCTGCATCCTGATATTCGTTTGCCTTTACCATCAGATCTTCGTCAATGGCAACGCCTGCACGGTTCTGATAGAAATAGCTCATTGCATTGGTCAGCAAGCCATCATAGATGTCATCGCCAATGTCAAATGCCAAGGACTTCTTGCCATCGCATTCAATGTAATAACCCTTGCCCGGTGTAGTGAAATCAGAGAAGTCCAGGATCTGAGAATAATCCCAAGCGCCTTCATCGTAAACAGCCTTGCCGGAAGAAGTGCCTGTGTAAACAGTAGCGCCGGAAGAATCCTTTACCGTGAATTCATGTGCGCTGTTGTCACCATCTGCGCAAACCAAGGTAGCTTTCTTGGTCAGGTTCGGGTAATAACCAACCTGGTTCAGTTCGATACCAGACGGTGTATAATCCTCTGTTGCAACATAGTCAGACTTGTCATCGGTCATATCGATCAAAGCCATGTTATCGAACTTCAGGATTGTGCCTTCTGGGAAACACTCAAAGCTCTGATTAAACTGCGGAGTGGTACCACCGAGGTGGAACGTCCATTCGCAAACGCCCTCATGATTCATGGAGTTGATTACGCTGGAAACGTTTTCCATCTTAGAGAAATCAACCTTGAATTCATAAGCATAAGTTGTCCACTTATTTGCTTCTAGGTAGCTATTCATCCAGTCATTCCATCCCTGATAGTACTGGATTTCAGAACCAGTGGTAGAAGCACTCTTCAGTGCGCTTTCTACTTCTGCCTGTGTAGAAGTTTCTGTCAAACCAGTTACATTCAGCGGAGTACCGTTCATGTGCCAGTATTCTGCATCATCATTGGTGATGTTACCCAACTTGGTGTAGAACCGACCTCTCTGGCTGGTCCACATACTATACGTAATACGATAAGTATGACCATTTTCCAGGCTCAGACCTCTGTGACGGAACTGACAGTCCCAACGGCCTTCACCAGAGTTGCCCACACCACCAGGATTTGTAATCTTGATGTTGTACACGTTGTTTTTGATTTCAAAGCTCATGGTACCGGTAGCAGATTCGCAAATATGCCACGGCAGACCAGCGCCGTTGTTGAAATCGACTGAACCCAGCTCTTCGCCAGCGGATGCAGTCAGAGTAGCCAGGCTTGTAACAGAAGCTGTTGCGGTCATAACGCCAGCCATGATACCAGCCAGGACTCTCTTGCTAAATTTGTTTTTTAGCATAGATATCCTCCTTAAAATAAATATAAAATTTGTTCGTGTCTGCGGATAAACAGGCACATGGTAACGACTCAATCCCCTCTGGGAGACTTAGAAGCAGGGACTTTGATGCAATTTTCAGAAAACCTGAAAAAAGCGCATCCAATCGGAGCCTCTCGTTGTCTACATTATAGCACAACTTCACCAATTTTGTAAAGCTTATTCAAGAAATTCGGTAAAACCTGCTAAACAATTGATCAATTTCTTGTGCAATTTGCTACCTTTTTCTTCTTGCAACTTGTACAAAACTTTGCATGGATTCCATAAAAAATATGGGAGACTGTAGCAGTCTCCCATATTCATTCACGATTTTGATGCAATGCCGTTAAAGCTTTGCATTAATCCGGCAATTTTGAGATTGCACGTACCAGGTACTGTGCCAGTGTGGTAATATCCTGATCATTGATGGAACCATCTGCATTGCAGTCTGCATTCTTCTGTGCCATATCGCTCAGTTCAACAGTACCTGCATATGCCTTGCTCAGTCTTACCAAGTCAGCCAGGCTGATTCTTCCATCTTCATTAATGTCGCCACGGAGGAACTGACCCGGTGTCTGGGTGGTAGTTGCCTTTGTGGTAGTAGTAGCCTTTGTAGTGGTGGTTGCCTTTGTGGCAGTGGTACCACTGTTAGCTGTAGTTGTAGCCTTTGTAGTAGTCGTTGCCTTTGTAGTTGTTGTGGTAGTAGTTGCCTTTGTGGTAGTAGTTGTGGTGGTAGTAGTAGTTACTTCGCCAGTACCAGTCTTATCAGTATATACTACGACAGAATCAATGGTAAACTCGTCGCAGTCAATCCACCAAATACCAAACTTCAGCTGACCGTCGTAAGAAGGCTGAATGATGGATGCAGTTGCAGAATCTACTTCCCAGGTAATGGTACCGCTTGTACCATCAATGGTCTGAGACATATCCTTGGTCTGGGTCCAGTAATCTGGCGCTACCGTTGTGGAGGAACCAAATGCGCCCTGCCACTTGCCAATCTTATCGCTGTCGGTAGAAATGTTGATCAAAACCTTCTGTACGGTTTCGCCTGCGCTAACACCCAGATCCGACCAGTTCCAGCCGATCATTCTGTCATTTGTCGGCAATTCACTGTAAGCAACCTTCTGATTCAGGTTTGTGGTATAACCAGCAGTGGAGTTGCCGCCGCTGCTTGCTGTTGTAGTCGGAGCAGCAGTAGTAGTCGGAGCTGTTGTAAGGGTCGTTCCCTCTGTTGTATTGGTAGTAGCAACTGTAGTTGCAGTGGTAACAATCGGATCTGTACTTCCTACACCTGGAATGCTGCTTTCCAGGCTGCCTGTTCCGTATACATCATACAATGCTGCTGCTGCACCAACCAGTGCTGCATTGTAGTCAATTGCAACTTCGTTGGAGTTGTAATCGGAAACGCTGTCATTATAAGTAGAGAAATCTGAGCTGGACGGTCCGCCAACCAGTGCGCCAACCAATACATGAGAATTTGTTGCATCCCATGTCGGTGTTGCCTCATCTTTTGTAGTAAATGCATGACCGGAAGCGGCTCTGTGGTGCGGATACTTCGGAGAATTTTCATTGAATCCAACAACCAGGTTCTTGCTAGCGGAATTTTTGCCCAGGATCATACTCATCTGTGCTTTACACCAAGCGGTATAATCATTGCTGGTACGCTTGGAAGCAACCAATGCCGGCAGCTGTACGCCGGTATTCAGTCTTGCGCTGCCCCAGGAATTTATTGCTAAGAAGTTGCTAGTATCGGAGCAATTCTTATTTAAATAAGACTCTGCCCATTTCCAGCCGCCGCCAATTTCGCCATACAGAACAGCAGCGCCCAAGCTTACATTGTTCCAGCAGTGAGAATAGTATACTTCGCCCCATACTCTGTTACCGCTTGAAAAATAGCTGTCCATATCGCTCTTGTAGCTTGCATCATTGGTTGCCAGATACAAGAATCCTGCTGCCCATGCCTGATCGTCTTCATAATCTTCTGAGCCATATTCATTGACATTGGACTTCTGATTATACTGCTTGGAGAACTTGTACAAAGCCTTTGCATATGTCAAGTCTTCTTCATTTCCAAAGTTCAGGTAGTTCACTGCCAGTGCTGCTGCATATTCTGCGGCAATATCACTTGCACCATTGGTTGTCCACAGAGATTCCCGGCTGCCCTTAATGGCTTCCTGTGTTTCCGGAGGACCCCAATAGTTATGGTCAGCTGCACCATCTCCAACCTGATAGCAGAACTTGGATACGGTATCGCCGCTTAAAACGGTAGACTTCTTAAAGAAATCTGCAAAATAATCGGTAATTTTTTTCAGGTGTGCAGTCTGTCCCAGTGCATCATAGGTATCCTTGAATTCATAGTACCCCCAGCCCAGTGTAGAAGCAGAAAATCCCGCCGGCAGACCGAATTTTGCATGGTCACCTGCATCATGGAAGCCACCGCTTACCTCATCGCCGGTGTGGCATGCATCTCTCCAGGTCAATGCAGAAGCGCTACCAACAGATGCGCCGCACATGTTGGCATCATACAGATACATGGAATACTGCAACAGCTTTGCATAATTTGTGGTGTCATCGGATGCTGCAAAAACAGGCAGTGCCACCCGATTGGCAGTTGAAACGTTTGCTACGCCGCTGATGCCGGTCACTACTGTGGCAGCACTCAAAATTGCAGCAAGCACACGCTTCCCTAACTTAAGATTTTTCATAAAGAACTCCTTTCAGAATTGAAAAAATTAGCAAGTATATTTTACCATATGTTTGTCAAGATTGCAATTCTTTTTTCAAACTTTCAAAAAACTATATACAATCTGCACAATTCAAAAGAATGGTAACTGTATACTTTTACCAAACTACAGCGGTGTTTTCTTCTGTATAAAAGCGGAAAATTTACACATTCTAACAACAAATCAACTGCATTGCAAAAGGGAGGCATTCATTCTGGAAATTTTTCGAGTCATCTGCACCACACTGCTTTCGGTCATTGTCCTGTTTTTTATGGCGAAAATTCTGGGTGGCAAGCAGATTAGCCAACTGAGTTTATTTGACTATATCAACGGCATCACCATCGGTTCCATTGGTGCGGAGCTGGCAACCAGCGAATGGACGGATACCCTTGACCCGCTGATTGCCATTGTATTATATACCATTGCAGCATTTCTCATCAATTTCATCTCCGATCACTGCATCATACTGCGCCGCTTTCTGGAGGGACGTTCCGTCATTCTGGTGAAAGGCGGAACATTCAACCGCTCCGCCTTTCATCGTGCTAAACTCAATTTGAACGAATTTATGGTGCAGTGCCGTGCCAGCGGATACTACAATATGCAAGATATTGATACTGCAATTTTGGAATCCAACGGACAGCTGTCCATCCTGCCCAAAGCCACTACCCGTCCGCTGACACCGCAGGATGTTGGGCTTTCCCCCAAACAGGATCAGATCATGGGAGTTGCCATTTCAGATGGAAAGATCTTAGCAGGAAACTTAAAAGCATGCGGTTTGGACGAAATCTGGCTGCAAAAGAAGCTGACGGAACAGCACTTAAAAGCTTCCGAAGTATTTTTGGCAGTCTGCGACTGTGAAGGTGCCTTCTATGCCTTTCCCACAGAACAAAAGCCCTGCAAAGCGGATCCCTTTCAATAAGCCATTGCAATTAAACTGCAAAAAAACCGCAGGCGGTTCGCCTGCGGCTTCACTTCTGTTCCTCCGGAATCGAAAGCTCTGCTTCTTCGTTGGAAAAAGCAGCTTCCAGAATCTTCCCGTAAAATCCAGCTGGATTTTTCATAATTTGTTCTCCCAGGAATTTGGCTTGCGTCAAATCCGGTGCATACAGTTTCAAATCCAGCAAATCACATTCCCGATCCAAGCAGCGAACATGTACATAATAGCCTTTTTTCAGCGGAATGTACTCCAGTTTCACTTCATTTTCCCGTTTTATCTTGGCAAAATACCGAAATGCTGCTGAAACCAGCTTATTTCGATAGGGCTTGGAAACGTATTCTTTCAGCTGCCGGGCGTATTCCCTTCCACGATCCGTCAGCTGAAAAGCGGGAACATTTTGCTTGTCCGGAATCACCTGAATCAGATTTTGATGAATCAGATTGGTAATCGACTCCTGATAGAAAAAGTAATTGATAATTTCATTTCCCACTGCAATATCATATAGATGTTCCTTTTGTATAGGCTTCCCAATCCGGCGCAGCAAGTAGCAAATCAAAATGCTCGCCGTATAGGAATCCATTACAGTAGGCGTTGCCATTTCTGACATTTTTAGAAGATTTTTATCCTGCATGCGAAATCCTCTTTCCCAAATACTATACCTGTACTTCCTCCATTAAAAATGCGGATAATTCATCATATGAGAAAGCAGCGCCAGGTTGACTGCGGCTTCCACACAAGGAACTGCCCGTGGTACGATACAAGGGTCGTGCCGTCCCTGAATTTGCAGAATTTCATTTGTTCTTTCCCGGAAGTTTACCGTCTGCTGTGGCTTGGAAATGGATGCAGTTGGCTTAATGGCAACGTTCAATGTAATCGGCATACCGGAAGAAATACCACCCAAAATACCGCCGTGATTATTGGTCTTGGTTTTGATGTGTCCATTTTCATCTACATAAAAGGCGTCGTTATCCTGACTGCCGACCATTTCAGCAACCTGGAAGCCTGCTCCAAATTCAATTCCCTTTACAGCCGGAATCCCAAAAACAAGCTGCGCAATGGTATTTTCCAATCCGTCAAACATCGGTGAACCGATTCCAGCCGGCACATTGACTGCGGCACACTCAATAATACCGCCCAAGGATTCCTGTCCCATCCGTGCCTTTTGGATATCCTCCCACATCGATTTGCCCTGTGCATCGTTGATAACCGGAAAGCTCTTTTCCCGTACTGCTAAAATGTCCTCTTTGGAAACACGTGTCCGACTAAAGGCATCATCCTGAATACCATGAATGGCGGCAATGTGCGCACCGGTATAGATGCCCCG
>OGYJ01002735.1_pt1 | contig 11371 bp, 7 predicted proteins | sample 1576531 | NCBI WGS metagenome assembly OGYJ01 (sample SAMEA3541574, study PRJEB24748) | human gut metagenome | biome: human gut; feature: human-associated habitat; material: faeces | place: China | collected 2012 | reverse complement strand
ATCACCACCTCAACGGCCAACGGCTCTTTCAGTATAGACACTTCGGGAATGGGACATGGTACCCATTCCGTCCAGCTGGTGGTGGAACTGGAACTTGCCGACGAAGCGGTCATCAAATCGAACAGCATCTATTTCGGGATAGGTATCCGGGAAGTGGGGAATACGTCTCCGGTATTCGCATCCCGTTTCGACTATGCAGACGGGACTGTCATCGAGAGCGGGAATGTCCCTTACATACAGACCCGCCAGTTTGACAATTATACGCTTATCTATACGGTCTACAATCCGAGGGAGACACCCACTCAGGTTGATGTGTATGTCGGAAGCAGGCTCGCCTCTTCCTCGAAAGTGGCATTTGTCACGCAGAATCTTGTCTTGCGTGCGGAAAATTATGGTGCGGAAGAGTGCCGGCTTGTATGCGGCCGGTCAGAATACCCGTTCCGTATTCTGGCGGAGAAGAGCGATTTGAACATATCCGAACCGACGGACGGGATGGTGCTTAAACTTTCCGCACAGGGGAGAAGCAACAGCGACGTGAACCGCGAAGAATGGAGTTATAACGGCATTCAAACCGTGTTCGAAGGTTTCAAATGGGGCGGTGACGGCTGGACGGGTGAATCCTTACGCATGAATGACCGGGCACACGCTACAGTACAGTACCGTCCCTTGCAGCAGCCTGACCAGAACGTGACGAATGCCTTTGCCTTTGTCGTGAAATACAGGGTTTCCGAGGTTGTGGATGAAGAGGCCGAGCTTATCCGTTGTGTGGATTCTGACGGCACCGGTTTTGTCGTCACCTCGCAGGAAGCCCGCATGACCACGAGGGGAAACAGTACACTCTCGATGAAGATGGCGGCGGGCGAGACGTACGAGGTCGCTTTCGTCAGTTTTCCGAAAAGTACGGACGGCTCTTCCGAATACGAGAAGCTGAACACGGAAATGGTCTATCTGTATATCAACGGCATCATGTCCGGTTCCGTGCAGCGCAGCACATCCGACAGCATCTATCAGGCTTCCCCGGCCTATATAGAAATGGGGGCTGAAGGCGCCACGCTGGACGTGTATCTTCTTAGGGCATATACCGGCTATCTGAGCGACTCGCAGGTGCTGGACTGCTATATGGTTGACCAGGACTCTGCGGACGGCATGATGGGATTATATGAAAGCAACAACGTGATAGACGAGAACGGGAACGTGACGGTTGACAGTGTGCCGGACGGTATGCGCTACATCATTATTACAGGGCAGGAGGACAACGGAGTCCCTACCGTCCTTCAGGCGGCTGTCAACAACGACAAGGATCCGAAGTATGACGTGGACGAGATGCTCTGCGTGGTGAAAGGGAAGCAGGAACTGAACTTCAAGCTGGTCGGCGGCTGCATCCGATTGCAGGGTACATCCTCCCTTGCCTATCCGATAAAGAACTACCGTATCTATATGAAGAACGCCTCCAAGGTGGAGGGGCAGCTTTATCTGGGATGCAACGAACAGGGCATCGGCGGGGCTTTGCAGGAAAAGGCGAAGTATTCCTTCCGTCCGGCGGGTGGAGGTCAGAAACAGGCCGCTCCTGTTGACTGTTTCTGTCTGAAGGCCGATTTTGCCGAATCATCGTCCTCACATAATACCGGTATGGCAAAACTGGTGCAGAACGTACTGACGGAAGCCGGGGAACTGACACCGGCGCAGCGGCACGTTTCGGAAGAATACCAGTATGATGTCCGCACCACGATTGACGGCGAGCCATGCTACCTGTTTTATCGCGGTACTTTGGACGAGACCCCGCAGTTCCTGGGCAAGTTCAACTTCAACAACGACAAGAGTACGGAGGACGTGTTCGGTTTTCTGGACATACCGGGCTATCATGACCAGGTATGGGTTACGGACAAGTTCGGAGGGGTGAATCCGACCGAGTGCTGGGAGTTCCTGAACAACGACTACCCGATGGGCATGTTCCTTGATGACGACTTCGACACGAAAGGGGAGGACGGCAAACCGAACTGGCTGAAGGTGTTCGAGGCAAGATTCCCGGACGATGACGACATCAACGGGGAATACGAGGCGGGAACCCGCAAGCCGAAATACCTTGAGCCGCTTGTAAAATGGGTAAAGAGCACGCAGAACGACGGTGTGAAGTTCAAGGCGGAACTCGCGGACTGGTTCGATGTGGACTACCTGTGCGACTACTATATGTTTACCGATATAATGGGCTGCGTGGACCAGCGAGTGAAGAACATGATGATGGCCTTCTGGTATGACCCGGAAAAGGACAGGATGCTTGCCTACATGATTTTCTATGACTGTGATACCATCCTTGGCGTGCGTAACGACGGGCGTCTGAAGTACGGCTGGGACATCGACGAGAACACCATTGATCCGGAACTGTCAACGGAGGACAAGACGGTATATGCCTATGCCGGCCACGACAGCGTACTCTGGAAGAACCTTCGTGAACAGTTCCCGAACGAACTCATGGCGGCTTATAAACGAATCAGGGAACGTATGAGTAACAGTACCATTTTCTCCATGTTCGACGACGAGCAGTCCTCCAAGTTCTGCGAGCGCATATACAACCTTGATGCGCTGAACAAATATGTCGAACCGAAAACCATAGGTGTGGAGGTAAACAAGGACGGGGAGGTTACCCTCGTGAAATATTCTTACCTTGAAGCCATGCAGGGAAACCGCAAGGCGCACCGCCACTGGTGGGTTACGAACCGCATGGGCCTGTTCGATGCGCGTTACAGTACCGGGCAATATACTTCCACCGACATATCGTTCAAGGGGAACAGTGCAGCAGGTGCTACGGTCAAGGCAACCCCGGCACGTGACTTCTATTTCGAGTTCAGACGCGAGGGCGAGACAATGGTCCATGAAGCTGTAGGGAAAGATACGGAGTGGAGCTACACCTACGGACAGACCGCCAACATCGGAACCATCTTCCACCTCTTTGGAGGCGAGTGGATGAAGAAGCTGGACCTGTCCGGCTGGGGCGGCTTTACGGATATGAGCCTTCCGACCCTTCCGGTTCTGGAAGAGCTTGTTTTGGGCTGCAGTGCCAAGACCTATGCACTTACCGAGCTTGTCCTTGGAACGAAACTGCCCATGATGCGCAGGCTTGAGGTCGTGAACTATGTGAACCTTCCTTCCCTGGATGTTTCCGGGTGTAATCGTCTGGAGGAGGTCAACGCTTCCGGCTGCACGAAACTTGCCACCATCGCATTTGCCGAAGGTGCCGCGCTGAACCGTCTGCATTTGCCTGAGAATTTCCAGACGCTTGTCCTGCGCTCCATGCAGTATATCAGTTGGGAGAATATTGTCTTTGACGGCAAGAAGAACCTGACCGGTCTGTGGGTGGAGAACTGTGCCCTCATTGACGGGAAGAAGGTATTTGACGAACTGTTCGCCCTGAAAGGCTCCCTGAAGTATGTCCGTATAACGGGTCTGGAACTCGAAGGCGACGGCAGCGACCTGAAGAAGTGGTACGATGCGGGGCTTGGAGGTATAGACGCTTCCGGGAACACGACAAACAATCGTTGCAAACTCGTGGGAACATACCGCCTGACGAAGTATCTGGAAGAAGAAATATACGAAAGATATGCCACCCGTTTTGACGAACTGAACATCCGCCAACCTGAATACACCATGGTAGAGTTCGATGACAACGTATCGGATGATGCGAACATATCCAATACTGACAATGAAACGGGCTATAAGTACGGCAATACCTATGTTCCGAGCGCCCATCTTTCGGTCATATTCGGCAGACGCCACCGGGTGCTTGCCAAGCTGACGAAGAAGCCTACAAGCCGTAAGGAAACTATTGCCGGGCAGGAGGTTGATGTGAACAACACGGACGGGGAAATGACCTATTATCCGCTGCATGACGAAAATTCCAATTATTATGCCGATGCGGAATCCATGAATGACTGTACCGTGGCCAAACTGGACGGAAGCGAGGGAGAGTGGATGATGTACGAGCCGTTTTTCTGGAGTAAGGGAATCAATGACTATCTGGTCGGGAAACATTACAGTTGCTACAGTTCCAACGGTCCGGATGAGATGCCGTCTGTTCCTGATGCCACTGTCATGTCTCTTGAGGATATAAAGGGAACATCCGGAGGGTATCAGGAAAAAGTCAAGATTATGACAGGAAAACCGAGCCTTGAGGCTTCCTACAGTTCCGACAACAATTATTCCGTGTGCAGGGTTTCCGTTTTGGGATATAAGCGCGTGCGTTTCCCGAGTGTTCCCGGAACCAGCATGGTAGGTTCCGTTTTCGTTGACAAATCCGGGGCTGTTGTCGGTTCCGTTGTCGTTCCTACTTTGAGCTGCCGTTTTGAAGCTGGGATGTATCTCATTTCCGAGGTTCCTGCGGATGCGGAGTTCCTTTATTTTTCTATATTGAACACGGCAGAATTTGACTGTGTTGTATTGGGCAAAAGCGATAAGATAGAGGATATGGAACCGGACTGGGTCCCGAATGATGAGCATCTTTGCGCTGTGGTGGGCAGTTCCGTAGTAGGCAGCAAGTTGCGCGCCTGCATAACCGGAGGTTCAACGGCGGCTAGCCTGAACTGGAATGATTTCCATTATTACAGTCAGCAGAGAGGGATGCAGCAGATTGATGCCTTGATGCATTCCCGTATTGCCAATCTTTTCTATGCCCGTTACGGGCGTAGGGACAGCCAGGAACAGTGCGGTACCGGACAGCATACGAATGTGCGTGTTACAGGAGGGACTGCCGGATATGGTATGCAGGATACCATCGGTTATGACGAGGCTTATGAAATAGACAACAAGATAACCAACTCTATGATAGAAGGCCTTGTGCACCAGTTTGCCTGGTATAAGGTGCAGGACGAATACGGCAAGGCGAAGGTGATCCAGGTAAATAACATCTGCTGTCTGGGATACGAGGATATTTACGGGAACAAATATGACATGATGGACGGGGTTGATGTCCCCAATGATACCGGGAACCTGTACAAGTGGCGTATATGGATGCCGGACGGCAGTATCCGTATGGTTCAGGGTATGAAGAACAGCGACTGGTGGATAACCGGGGTTTATCATGGCAAGTATATGGATGTCGTTCCGGTCGGAACGGTAAACGGTTCCTCATCGACATATTACGCGGATAAATATTGGGTATCCGGTTCTACCCGCCGTGTGGTTTATCGTGGGTACAACAATGCGAATGCGAATGGCGGTGTGTCGAATGCGAATGCGAATAACGATTCATCGAATTCGGATACGAATCGCGGTTCCCGTCTGGCCTTCCGCGGCAAAATCGTGATGGCGGAGAGCGTGGAAGCGTTCAAATCGTTGTCCGAGATTGCATGAGCGAAAAACGGGAGCGAAGCGACAAAGCGTGAAAACGTGATGGCGTTTTGCCCGTTTTTGAGGAAATTTTCATTAAAAACGGGCGTGAGCCCGTCGAAAATATTTTTTAAAAATGAAAAGTAATACCTTTGTAATTAGAAAGGTGGAGTTCCCTTGGAGCCGTGTGGTTTATCGTGGGTACAACAATGCGAATGCGAATGGCGGTGTGTCGAATGCGAATGCGAATAACGATTCATCGAATTCGGATACGAATCGCGGTTCCCGTCTGAACAACAATCTGAGGAAATTAAAATCGGTGTACGATACCGGGGACTTGTCCCCACCATTGAGCCGAGGGGAACGAGCCCCAGTAACAGCATCCGAAAGGGTGGAAAACTGAAAAAGCAAACGGAGGGTGGAGTTTGGTAGGTTTCCTTATTGGATTCTCGAAGAAGTCAGGCCCGGAGATTGAAGGCCTAAGGGCTGTAATAAAAAATGATATGCGCAGGGAAGGTTATTTGATAGAGGAGATTGTGGAGCCGTCAAACATGGAGGCTGCATTCCGCCAGGTACTCCGGGGAACCAAAAGGAAACGGAGCCGCCAGGGGCGTATCATGCTTGCGCATAAGGAGGAGGTGCTGGAGGAGCTGAGTTCTCGTATTTCGGACGGCACGTTCCGCGTGAAGGATTATCACGAGAAAATTATCATGGAAGGCGGCAAGCTGCGTCGTATCCAGGTTCTTTCCCTGAAGGACAGGATAGCCGTCCATGCCATCATGTCGGTGGTCGATGAGCATCTGAAGAAACGCTTCATCCGCACCACTTCTGCCAGTATTAAGAATCGCGGTATGCACGACCTCCTGGCATACATACGCGATGACATGAAGAAAGATCCGGAAGGAACACGGTACTGTTACAAGTTCGACATCTCAAAATTCTATGAGAGCGTCCGGCAGGATTTTGTCATGTACTGTGTGAACCGGGTATTCAAGGACAAGAAGCTCATCGCCATGCTGGACGGCTTTGTCCGTATGATGCCGGAAGGTATCAGTATCGGCTTGAGAAGTTCGCAGGGGTTGGGTAACCTGCTTTTGTCTGTATTTTTAGACCATTATTTGAAGGATAAGTGCGGTATCCGTCATTTCTACCGCTATTGTGATGACGGTGTCGTGCTTGGTAAAACGAAAGCGGAATTGTGGAAGATTCGTGATGTGATCCACGGTAGGATAAACTCCATCGGGCTTTCCGTTAAGCCCAATGAGAGGGTATTCCCGGTGGATGAGGGCATTGATTTTCTCGGATATGTCATCCGTCCGGATTATGTCCGGCTCAGAAAGCGTATCAAACAGAAGTTCGCCCGAAAAATGCACGAGGTAAAGTCGAGAAAAAGACGGCGTGAACTGGTCGTTGCCTTTTATGGTATGGCAAAACACGTCGATTGTAATATGTTGTTTAAAAAATTAACAGGCAAAGAAATGAAATCATTTAAAGATTTGAATGTCGCTTACAAGCCCGAAGATGGCAAGAAGCGTTTTCCGGGTACGGTGGTAAGTATCCGGGAGTTGGTAAACCTTCCTATCATAGTCAAGGACTTTGAAATGGGAATCAAGACGGAACAGGGGGAGGACCGTTGTATCGTGGCCATAGAGCAGAACGGGGAGCCTAAAAAGTTCTTTACCAACAGTGAGGAGATGAAGAACATCCTCAGACAGATAGAAGAAATACCCGACGGCTTTCCGTTTGAGACCACCATCAGGACAGAAACTTTCGGGAAAGGTAGAACCAAATATGTATTCAGTTGAAATGAAACGAGTGGAAGGAAGTGCCGGTGTAAGGCTGCTTGAATGTACGAATCCGGTAAAGAACAAGTGGCGTGTACGCTGGGACGTGAAAGAACGTGAGGACGGTTCCGCATCCTACATGGAATCGGAATTCAATGGGAGGCCGTCTGCGGAGTCTGTCCGTAAAATGATTATGGACTGGTGCAATTCTGTTACAAGCAGCCGTATTCTGTCAGGTTTTGAGTATGGCGGTCATCTGGTGTGGCTGTCCGGGGAGAACCAGCAGAACTACAAGTCGGCCTATGACTTGGCTGTCCGTACAAACGGGGACAATCTCCCGGTAACATTCAAGTTCGGGGATGATGACAACCCTTATTACCAGGAGTTCACTGATATAACCGGTCTGGAGGATTTTTATATCCGTATGACAAGGCATATCCAGAACGCCCTGTATGATGGCTGGAAAATGAAAGATAGTTTGGATATGGATCTGTATAGGTTGTAATTGATTTCCTTTCGGGGGAAGGAATAAAAAAAAGCCCCCGGCCTGTTAAAAGTAACGCCAATCACTTAGAACAACAAGTACGCCAGAGCGCACGACCGGGGGCAAATACCCTCGTTCGCACTCTGGCTTTTTTGTTGTCTAAAAATGATTGGCACTGCAAAGATACAAAAGATTTTGGATTATGACGGTATTTGAGATATTGAACTTTAACAGGGAGTTGTTAAACAGGTTGTCAGCGATAGGTTTTAGGCCTGATGATTGTAAATATATAGAGCTGTATGCTGAGTATGACAGTATGAGAAGGAGAGGGGAGAAGGTCACTTATGCGGTGTCTTTCCTGTCTGAAAAATATGCGGTTTCAGAGCGTAAGATATACGAGATAATCAAGCGTTTTGGAAAAGACTGCACGCCTTGTGCAGTGTGATTCTTCTTGTCTTTTTCGTGTTCTGACATATATGGGAGAACTTTGTGCTGTCAAAAATACAAAAGAACATGGAAAAAGAATATTTATCGGCTCCTCTGCCGTTTGTGGGGCAAAAAAGAATGTTTGCCACACAGTTTAAAGAGGTTTTAAAACAATATCCGGACGACGCTATATTTGTGGATCTGTTCGGCGGTTCTGGGTTGCTTTCACACATAGCCAAGCATGAAAAGCCAAAGGCAACAGTAGTATATAATGATTTTGATAACTACAGGGAGCGTTTGGCCAATATCGACCGTACAAATGCCTTGCTTGCGGATTTACGTGTACTGACAAAAGATAGCCCCCGCCATAAACTGATAACTGGTAAAGTGAGGGAAGCCATATTGTCCCGTATAGCCGAAGAGGAGAAAATCGGTTTTGTGGATTATATCACAGTCTCATCTTCCCTTTTATTCTCTATGAAATATGCGACGAGCCTTGACGGGTTGAGGAAACAAAGCCTTTACAATAATATCCGAAAATCCCAGTATTCTGCTGAAGGCTATCTGGACGGCCTGGAAATAGTGTCGTGCGACTATAAGGAACTGTTTGCTCGCTATAAGGATGTTCCCGGCGTGGTGTTCTTAGTCGATCCTCCATATTTGTGTACCGATGTGGATACCTACCACATGAGCTGGGGTCTGTCGGACTATCTGGATGTGTTGTCCGTGCTGTGCGGTTCCACGTTTGTCTATTTCACGTCCAACAAGTCATCCATCATAGAGTTGTGCGAATGGATGGGAAATCATAAAACAATAGGCAATCCGTTCCGGAATGCCGTAAGACTGGAATTTAATGCCCACATGAACTATAATGCGTCCTATACGGATATGATGCTGTATAACAAAGTAGAAACTTCGGGGTATAAAACGGCAGTTTAAACTATACAAATATAGTAATTTCCAATAAGATATGCAAATATTAGAACAGTATTATAACGGCTTTTGAATAACATTTTAAGGTAAAAGGATTATGAACAAATACTATTCCATTTTAGACAAAATACTATCGTCCGGAAAGCTTCAGGAGAACAGAAAAGGGAGGATAAAATACTTGTTGAATGAGCAGTTGGCATTGACTCCGGCTGACCTTCTTGATATTTTTGAGGGGCATAGTATTGCCCGTAAGAAGTTAAAAACTGAGCTGGAGTTGTTTATGCAAGGGGAGAGAAGTGTGGAGAAGTATCGTAATGTGGGTATAAACTGGTGGGATTATTGCGGTTCTGTATTGGTAAACAGTTATCCTACATATCTGGAGAAGTTGCCTCCACTGATAGATAAAATCAATCGGGAAAAGCGCAACAGCAAGAACTATGTGTTGTTTTTGGGCGCAACAGAAGCAGAAAGCAATCAGGCTCCATGTCTTAGTTTGGTACAGTTCCAGATTGATGACGGAGAACTGGTTGTCTCGGCTTATCAGAGAAGCAGTGATGCCAACCTTGGCCTTCCGGCTGATATGTATCATTTGTATCTGATGTCAAGGCAGATTGACTTGCCTTTGAAGTCTATAACTTTAAACCTCGGTAATGTTCATATTTACGAGAATAACATTGATAAGACTATCAGTTTGATTTCCGGTAAAGATGATGTTCGGTTTGAATTGAATGTATAAAACAAGAGGCAGGGAAACGGGTTGTTTTTGGGTTTCTCTGCCTCTTGTGTGTTTGAATAAATAAAAGACGTTTCGTTTTTGGAATTTGCGGATTTTTGAGACCTTTCGTTTCGGAAACCCGCATCTTTTCGTTTTGCGGATTATACTTGTCACCACCCGTGGCAAAGGCTTTATAATTGGTATTGGTCTCTGCAAAATAGTTCCTCATTTCAAAGTTAAGGATTTCCATCTGGGAGGGTTTGCGGAATGGAAAGCCGATATGATTGTTTTTTCCTACCTGGTAGATGAACAGTCTATTGGCGAAATCCTCCACAGTCTGTGGAGAGAGCTTCCTTTGGACGGTCAAATATGGATTATCCTTTTTGATAGGACGAGGATTCCAATAATTCAAATTGGATTCAATATCATTTGGATTCAGTCCCAGCAGAGGATTGTTTACCGTTTCGGTATCTTCATTGGTGATCTGTTGAGTAGGCATTGGTACACCATCAATGACGAAGAGAGGCTGGGTTCCTCCTGTGACGGAGTTGACACCTCTGATTCTGAAAGTCATTCCGCTTGACAATGAACCGTCTGTGGGGATAATCTGTACTCCGCTGATTTTGCCTTGTAGTGCTTGCAACGTCTGCGTAGAACTACTGTTTACAATATCTTTTATATTCACAGAAGCAACGGCGGTTGCAATATCACTTTTTCGCTGGCTACCATAGCCTACAACAACCACCTCATCCATCTCTGTGACTGAAGGGTCTAGAATGATATCAAATCTTCGGTTCTTTCCGATAGTGATAGTTTTGGGCTTATATCCCAGATAACTGATGACCAGTTTTTCAGAAGGAAGTACTTTTATCGTGAACTTTCCTTCTAAATCGGTGATTACTGCATTGGTGGTACCTTCGATATTTATCGTGGCACCGATAAGAGGTTCACTCTTCTCATCCAACACTTGCCCTGAAATAGTTACTTGCTGTGCTAATGCTACAGTGAAATGTAGTATTAGAAACAATGTGCTTAATAGTACTTTTCTCTTCATAGTGCAGATATTAAAGTTTATAATAAGGATTAATACAATTAGATTTAAAATGGTAGTGCAAATAAAGCGAATTATAATATCCATGTTTTGACCTATTGTACTTTTCTCTTGACCAAATTACAGACTTTTTCTTCAAAGGTAATCGCTTTCTATTAATTTCATTTATCACCGCGTAAAATTATTCGATTGGACTTTTTATAGTGAGTATTATCATGGGGAGTATTAAAAAAGATTGGATATGAAAAATAGTATGTTAAATCATTCTGTTTTCTCAAATATGCAGTGGGGTGTGAGCGCAAGGAAAAATATCTGTAGAAATTGATAATAATGTATTTTATTCAAACTTTCCATTTATCCAAACTCTATCAGTTATCTGCACTTAAATCAGGCTTTGATATTTCAAGAGTTTGGATAAATGATTAAGGATTCAGTCTGCATTAATACCGAACATAGCAGTCAGTGAACGATTGATACCTTACGTTCGCATCGTGCGAAGTCTATTCCTTTCCACACGGTTTTGCGTCCGGCTGAAGATGCACACTCGGCTTGCGCCTTGTTCCTTTGCTGTTTCTTTATACTTGAAGTTCTACAATTCGTTTCACAAAGAATTACCCTGTGGAAGTCTGCCCGCTTTCGCGTAGGGTGACGTTGAAACC
>OGYJ01002728.1_pt1 | contig 11403 bp, 9 predicted proteins | sample 1576531 | NCBI WGS metagenome assembly OGYJ01 (sample SAMEA3541574, study PRJEB24748) | human gut metagenome | biome: human gut; feature: human-associated habitat; material: faeces | place: China | collected 2012 | reverse complement strand
CCCAGCGGGACGCCCTGTACGCGGCATTCGATGATTCCGCCGACCGAATCCCGGTCGGCCGCCGCCGCGCGCAGCACCTCGTCGAAGCGCGCGGGGTCGGTGCATCCGCCGATCTCGGTGATGCGCGTGTCGAAGGCGATGCCCGGCGGGAGCATCTTCTTGGCGACGACGCCCGCGGCGACGAACGCCACGGTCAGGCGTGCCGAGAAATGGCCGCCGCCCCGCGGGTCGTTGAACCCGTTGAAGCGGTGGTAGGCCACCAGGTCGGCGTGCGAAGGCCGGTAGTGGCGGGCTACGGTGGCGTAATCCTGCGAATGGGTGTCGGTGTTGGCGAATTCGATGGTGAGCGGCGCCCCCGTCGTCATGCCGTTGTAAAGCCCCGATACGATCTGCGGGATGTCCGGCTCGCGGCGCGGCGTGGTGCCGCGGGCCCCGCTGCGGCGGCGTGCGAGGTCGGCTTCGAAATCTTCCGCCGAGAGCGGAATACCTGCGGGAACCCCGTCGATCGAGATGCCGATCTGCTGGCCGTGCGACTCGCCCCAGATGGCGAGTCTGAAATTGTGACCGAAAATGTTCATGGCTTTAAACTCTGATTTTTTCAAGGTCTTCGAAGAAGCCGGGGTAGCTCTTGGCCACGCACTCGGCGTTTTCGATCGTTATCTGCCCGTCGCAGCGCAGCGCCGAGACCGCCATCGACATGGCCATGCGGTGGTCGTTGTGGCTCGAAACGCGCGCCGGGCGGATTTTGCCGCCGCGGATGCGCATGACGTCCTCTTCCGAGATGTCCACTTCGATACCCGTCTTGGCGTATTCTTCGCGGATCGCCTCGGCGCGGTTGCTCTCCTTGTGCAGCAGCCGCGAGGTGCCGCGGATCGTGCTGACGCCGTCGGCCGCTGCGGCGAGGGCGGCGAGGGCGGGGAAGAGGTCGGGGCAGTTGGTGGCGTCGAATTCGAAGCCGTGCAGCGGGCGGCTGATCGCCGTCACCGAATCGGCTTCGTTGATGACGGCGGCGCCGGCCCGGACCAGCGCCGTGCAGACGGCCGTGTCGGCCTGCTTCGAGAGCATCGAGATATTCCGTACCGTAACCTCCCCGGCGACGGCGCCGGCCACCAGCAGCATGGCCGCCGCGCTCCAGTCGCCCTCGATGCTCAGGCAGGCCGGGCTGTAACGCTGGCCGCCTTCGATGTAGAACTCTTCGTAATCGTTATGGCAGATTTCCACGCCGAAACGGGCCGCGGTGTCTATGGTCATGTCCAGATAAGGGGTCGAAACCGCACTCTGCACATGGATCGTAGTGTCGTGTCGGGCCAGCGGCAGCGCCAGCATGAGTCCCGTGATGAACTGCGACGAGACCGAGCCGTCCACGTCGACCTCTCCGCCGCGGATCGGTCCGCGGACTTCGAAGGGCAGGAATCCGCCGTTGTCGCGCACCCGGACGCCCAGCGTGCGCAACGGTCCTATCATCATCTCCATGGGGCGGCGGAGCAGCGTGCCCTCGCCTTCGATGGTGATCGGCGTGCCGCAGAGCGAAGCGATGGGGGTGAAAAGGCGTGTCGAAAGACCCGACTCGCCGACGCGGAGCGTGTGCCCCTGCGGGCGCAGTCCGCCTTCGATCGAAAGCGTCTCTTCGCCGATCCGGGTCACGCGAGCGCCAAGCGTCTCGATGCACTGCAGCGCCGAGCGCGTGTCGCTGCAGAACTCGATGTTGCGCAGCACGGAGGTCTCTTCGCAGAGAAGCGATGCCGCCAAGGCGCGCTGTGCGTAGCTTTTCGAGCAGGGCGGCGTCAGCGTGCCTTTGACGCGGCCCGATGGAACCGTCTTATCCATTATGGGGTGATATATGGTTATGCGGGGATGCCGGCGCAAGAGCGCCGCATCCCTGATTTCGTGTTTCGGCCGTTATTCCTGCGGAGTTTTGCGGTTTTTCATCTCCTGCGTCAGCTGGTGGCTCTTTTTCAGCTCGAAGTGCTGGCCCAGATAGACCTTGCGGACCATCGGGTCGGCGGCCAGTTCCTCGGCGGTGCCGGTTTTGAGGATCTTGCCTTCGTAGAGCAGGTAGGTGCGGTCGGTGATGGCCAGCGTCTCGTCGACGTTGTGGTCGGTGATGATCACGCCGATGTTCTTGTGCTTGAGCGTCGCCACGATCGACTGGATGTCCTCGACGGCGATCGGGTCCACGCCCGCGAAGGGTTCGTCGAGCAGGATGAACGCCGGGTTGATGGCCACGGCGCGCGCGATCTCCGTGCGGCGGCGTTCACCGCCCGAAAGCTGGATGCCGAGGCTCTTGCGGACCTTCTGCAGGCGGAACTCCTCAATCAGCGACTCGACGCGCTCGGCCTGATATTCCTTCGAATATTCGGTCATTTCGAGCACGGCGCGAAGGTTGTCCTCGACCGACAGGCGGCGGAAAACCGACGCTTCCTGCGCCAGATAGCCCACGCCCATCTGCGCGCGCTTGTAGACCGGTTCGTTGGTCAGCTCGGCGACCTGTCCCTCGTCGTTTTCCAGAAAAATGCGTCCTTCGTTGGGCTTGATGAGTCCCACGATCATATAGAAGGTCGTGGTCTTGCCAGCTCCGTTGGGGCCGAGCAGTCCGACGATCTCGCCCTGATTGACGTCGATCGAGACATGATCGACGACCGTGCGGGCTTTATATTTCTTGACAAGTTCGCTTGTGTATAGGCGCATGTTGCTGCATGGTTAAGTTTGCAGCCCCTTCATCCCGAAGCGGTTCCGTATTCGGGCCGATGAGCCGGAACGGGAAGGCTGCGGGCCGGGGCCGTCGCAACAAAGGTATATAAAGTAGGTAAAAACTCCAAACCGCGGGGCCATAATTCTCTCCGGAAAGGGGACGAAGTCCGGAAATTGTCCGCAGCGGCGGCAAAAAGGTTCCGAACGGCCGCGGAAATGTTCCCCGGCGGCCGGGCGTGCGGGCCGGAGCGTGCGGCGATGTTGTCCCGGCAACTGCGGGGACAATCGGGCCGGGCGTCAGAAGAATCCGATCAGCGCCACTTCGAAGCCGTTGCCGTTCTTGGCTCCCGCCGCCGAGTATTTCGAAAGCGTCCATGCGGCCTGCGCCTTCAGCCGCGGAATGGGCATGTAGAGGAAGCCCACCAGAAAGTCCTGCTGCTTGCCGACCGAGCCGGGCAGGTAGGTGTTGCGTTTGCCGTTGAAGACGTCGTAGCGGATTACGGGCATGTATTTGCCCTTGAATTTGTAGCCTGCAATGAGGTAGTACATCTGTTCGTCGACCTTGCCGCGTGTCTTTTCCCCCGTCGTCTTGTCTGTGTAGGCCGCGGAGGAGCCGGTGTGCGCGTATTCGGCCCGGACGAGGATGTGTTCGCTGTCGTACCAGAAGCCGGCGGCGTAGCGCGTCATGGGGATATAGTCCTTCGAAACCGTGTTGTTGGTGTATTCGCCCCAGTTCACCGAGCCTGAAATGCGCAGCTCCCTGAAAGGGAAGAATGTGAGGCGCGCCACGATGTCTTTCGACTTGTTGTCGTCCGGGCGGTTCATCTGCGAGCCGTTGAAGAGGGCGAGGTTGTAGGTGAGCATGTCCCAGCCGTCGCGGTGCAGGAACGCGCCCGTGGCTTGCAGGCCGCAGTCGCGTCCGTAGGTGTTGTAGCCCGACACGGCGTTGCGGCAGACCATTTTGAGAATGGCGTGCGAGAAGTTGGGGACTTCGAGCGTGCCGGGCGAGATGTCGTAATTCTCGATGGTCAGCGGAACGGGGAACTGACCGGCCCAGATGTGTATCTGGGGGCGGATTTTGGCCCGCAGGTACATGTCCTGCACGGTGATGAGCGCCTTGCCCTGCTGGTCGGCCGAGCTGGAGAAGCCCTCGAACTGCATCTTGTAGTCGAACGTGCGGGAGATGTCGCCCGTGAGGATCAGACGCATGCGCTTGACGTTGAACGACGACGAATTTTTGCCGTCCGTTCCCCCGACGTTGGTCTGGTAGGTGTAGCCGATCTGTGCATAGCCCGAAAATTTGGGCAGCGCGGCGAGAATCTTCTCGAACCGGGTGATCTTCTTCAAGACCTCTTCCGGCGAAGCGGCGTCATTGGCGTCGTCGATCTCGGCGGCGCTTGTTCGGGGTGCCGGTCGTGTGCCGGAGCCTTCCGGGGCGGGTTGTGCGGGGAGCGTCTGCGCGGCCGCCGGGAGACTCAGTGCGGCGGTGAACAGCAGTGCGGATAGTAAGCGTTTTTTCATGGCTGACTGGTTATGTCGGTTAATAAGCGTCGGACAGCAAACTGTTTGCAGGGGATCGGGGAACTCTTTTGCATAGAATATGCCATTTTTCCGGGGCGCCCGTTCTTGTGTCCGTACCGGAAAGAAACGAAACCATTTCGTTGAGCCGGGCGCGGCCGGGCTTGCTCCAATCGCCGGGACGCTGAATTTTTATCGGTAGATGGTGCGGAATTCCGAATTTTTTGCTAACTTTACCTAAGAATTTGTGAATAAAGAGTAGAATCGGCGAAATGAAACAAAATGAATCGTCCCTGCTGCACGACAAGCTGAAGGAATACTTCGGCTTTTCGTCGTTCAAAGGGAATCAGGAGGCTGTGATCCGCAATGTGCTGGAGGGAAACGATACGTTCGTGCTTATGCCGACGGGCGGCGGAAAGTCCCTGTGCTACCAACTGCCCGCCCTGATCATGGACGGCGTGGCGATCGTCATTTCACCGCTTATCGCGCTGATGAAGAATCAGGTGGACGCCATGCGCACCTTCTCGGCCGATTCGGGGATCGCCCATTTCCTCAACTCGTCGCTCAACAAGACCGCCGTGGCGCAGGTGCGCGCCGACGTGCTGTCGGGAAAGACCAAGCTGCTCTATTTCGCCCCTGAGTCGCTGACCAAGGAGGACAACGTGGCTTTCCTGCATAAGATAAAGGTGTCGTTCTACGCCATCGACGAGGCGCACTGCATCTCGGAGTGGGGGCACGACTTCCGGCCTGAGTACCGCCGCATACGCCCGATCATCAACGAAATCGGTCCTGCGCCGCTGATCGCCCTGACGGCTACTGCCACGCCCAAGGTGCAGCTGGACATTCAGAAGAATCTAGGCATGTCCGACGCTTCGGTCTTCAAGTCGTCGTTCAACCGCCCGAACCTCTATTACGAAATCCGGCCCAAGCACAACGTGGACCGCGACATCATCCGTTTCATCAAGCAGAACGAGGGCAAGAGCGGCATCATCTACTGCCTGAGCCGCAAGAAGGTCGAGGAGCTGACCGAACTGCTCGTGGCCAACGGTATCCGCGCGCTGGCCTACCATGCGGGCATGGACGCCGCGACACGCGCCGCCAACCAGGACGACTTCCTGATGGAGCGGGTCGAGGTGATCGTCGCCACGATCGCTTTCGGCATGGGCATCGACAAGCCCGACGTGCGCTATGTCATCCATTACGACATCCCCAAGTCGCTCGAAGGCTATTACCAGGAGACGGGGCGTGCCGGCCGCGACGGCGGCGAAGGTTACTGCCTTACCTTTTATAGTTACAAGGACATCCAGAAGCTGGAGAAATTCATGCAGGGCAAACCCATCGCCGAACAGGAGATCGGCAAGCTGCTGCTGCTGGAGACGGTGTCCTATGCCGAGAGTTCGATGTGCCGCCGCAAGACGCTGCTGCACTACTTCGGCGAGGAGTATACGGAGGAGAACTGCGGCAACTGCGACAACTGCCGCAATCCGCGGCCCAAGATCGACGCCAAGGCCGCGCTGAAGATGCTGCTGGAGGCTCTGCGCGACATCGGCGACAAGTTCAAGGGCGACTATCTGGTGAATGTGCTGACGGGCAAGACCACGGCGCTGATAAAGAGCTACGGACACAACAAGAGCAAGTGGTTCGGCGCAGGCGCCGAGCACGACGCCAGCTTCTGGGGCGCCGTCCTGCGTCAGGCGCTCATCCTCGGACTGGTGGACAAGAATATCGAGAATTACGGACTGATCTCGGTGAACCGCAAGGGCGAGAATTTCATCGCCATGCCGTTCCCCGTGACCGTGACGCTCGACCACAATTACGACGAGGAGGAGCGGGAGGCCGAGGCCGTGGCCCCGATGGGCAAGGGCGGCGCGGCGGACGAGGAGCTGTTCTCGATGCTCAAGGACCTGCGCAAGAAGGTCGCCAAGCAGCACGGGCTGCCGCCGTTCGTCATCTTTCAGGACCCGTCGCTCGAAGATATGGCCGTGCAGTACCCCATCACCCTCGAAGAGATGCAGAACATTACCGGCGTCGGCGTGGGCAAGGCCCGCAAGTTCGGCGAGGAGTTCATCAAGCTGATCAAGGCCTACGTCGAGGAGAAGGAGATCATCCGTCCGCAGGACATGATCGTCAAGTCGGTCGGCAACAAGTCGGGCAACAAGATCTTCATCATCCAGTCGATCGACCGGAAGATGGATTTCGAGGACATCGCCCGTGCCAAGGATCTCGATTTCGACGAGCTGCTGACCGAGATCGAGGGAATCGTCAATTCGGGTACGAAGCTCGACATCTCCTATTACCTCCGGGAGTTTATGGACGAGGACAAGATCGAGGACATATACCTCTATTTCAAGGAGGACGCCGAGAGCGACTCGCTCGATGCGGCCATCGACGAACTGGGGGCCGACTATACCGAGGAGGAGATACGTCTGGTGCGTATCAAATTCATGTGCGAGCAGGGTAACTGACGCCCTGTACCGACCTGCTGTCCCGCGGCTGTTGCGTCACTGTTCCGAGCAATGGACTAACTTAACAAATATGCCTATGAACAAAAAGACTTTTACTGTTGCCGTGATTTTCCTGATTGTGACGCTCGTGTGGCTCGGTGTCAATATATTCTGGGCTTTGTCGAACAAGAACTGTATTTTCGACCTGATCGTGGCGGTGCTGTTCGCACTGGCCGGCGCGGGTATGGTGTATAACGAATGCCACAAGCGCAAGTGCAGGCACCTCGACGAGGTGAACAGGCACCAGATTCCTTGACGGGGCGCTTTACAGTTGTTTCGGAGCGTGGAGACCGTGTTTTCCGGCAGGGCGACGCAGCCGTTTTGTGGCGTATGGCGTGCGGGTTTGTATGCCGGTCCGTGCGGCGCGGCGGTTGCGGCGGCCGGCGCCCGGAGTCGGAAACGTGTAAAATAAAGAGTGATATGAGGAAAACGAATGTTATGCAGATCGTCCGTCTCGTGATGATGATCGCGGCGGTCGCGGGCGTGATTTACGCGCTGGAGTATATGGAACGGGGCATTGCCGTCTGGTTTTGGATTACGCTGCTGGGCGTGGGTTTCGTGGGCTTGCTCTACACGTTCCGCCTGACGCAGCGCCGCGTGCGGCTCGAACGCCGGGCCAAGGAGCGGCAGGAGAAGAAGAAATCGCGCAGACAGAAGCGCTGAGAGTTATCCGCCGGACATTGGCCCGGCGGATTTTTTTTTGAGAGGGCTGAGGCGAAGGGGACGCCTTCATCGCGCAGGCCGCGGCCAAATCCCGGCCGGAGGATTTCGCCGTAGTGATCGGCGGCAAAGCCGTGGGCGGCATCGGGTTTGCGCCGGAGACGGATGTCGGGCGGTTCAACGCCGGAATCGGCTGTTGGATCGGGGCTTCGTACCGGGGACGGGCGTTATGACCGCCGCCGTGGCGCGGGCCGCGGAGCGGGTTTTCGCAAATACCCCGATAATTCGTATCTTTGCCGCCGCATACGCCTCGAATCCCGCTTTGCAGCGGGTGCTGGCCGAAGCCGGATTCCGTTTCGGGGGGGGCACCGCGCTTTTGTCGTGAACGGAGCGTGCGTGAACGGCTGTTATTATGAATTGCTGAAATAGAATGAGTGAAGTAAGGGCTAAAAAGGCGCTGGGCCAGCATTTTCTGGTCGATCTGAATATCGCGCGCAAAATCTGCGACTCGCTTTCGGGCGGAGAGATCCGGCTGCGGACAGCTCCTGCTGTTGCCGCTCTTCCCGGAGCGGACGGGCAGGCTGCGGCTGGGAGGGGACCGGAGGAGCCGGAGACGGCCGTAATCGTCGCAGCGAAAAGAGGGACCGGAAACGCTGCCGAGACGGGTGCAGCGGCCGCAACCGGGGATGCCGCAGTCGCAGTCGATGGCCGGACGACGGAAATTGCTGCCGGGCGGGGTGTCGCGGCGGGTGCCGGACCGGATGTCGTGCAGAGTACGGAACCGGGTGTCGCGGCGGGTGCCGGGCGGGATGTTGCGCAGGAGACAGAGCCGGAGGGTGTGTCGGGTATAGAGCCGGATGTTACGCCGGATGCCGGGCAGGGGGCGAAAGCCGCCGGGCGCTGCGACGTGCTGGAGGTCGGGTGCGGCATGGGCGTGCTGACGCAGTTTCTGCTCAGGCGCGACGACATCGTCACCTACGGGGCCGAAATCGACCCGGAAAGCGTCGAATACCTGCATGCGCATTACCCCGAATTCACGCCGCGTCTGATGGAAGGCGACTTCCTGAAGATGAACCTGCGCGAACTGTTTCCCGGAGGGCTGAAGATCATCGGCAATTTTCCCTACAATATCTCTTCGCAGATATTCTTCAAGGTGCTGGAGAACCGCGATCTGGTGCCTGAATGCGTCGGCATGATCCAGAAGGAGGTCGCCGTGCGGCTGGCCGAACCTCCCGGCTCGAAGGAGTACGGCATCCTTTCGGTGCTTTTGCAGGCGTGGTACGATATCGAATATCTTTTTACGGTCAATGAGACGGTTTTCAATCCGCCGCCCAAGGTCAAGAGCGCGGTGATCCGCCTGCGCCGCAACGGCGTCGAGCGGCTCGCCTGCGACGAAACGCTGTTCGTGAAGGTCGTGAAAGCCTCCTTCGGACAGCGGCGCAAGATGATCCGCAACTCGCTGCGGTCGGTATTCGGCAATTTCGGCGGCGCGGAGCATCCTTTCTTCACGCAGCGCGCCGAGCAGCTTTCGGTCGCCGACTTCGTGGAGCTGACCGACTGGGTCGCGGCGAACAGAACGTAGCCGTTCGGAGTTCGTGCGCCGTGCACCGTGCATGATGCGTCTGCGGTCATACGTTGTGCGGTCGTACGCCTGCGACCATGTGTCATGTGTCTGCATTGAAACCAAAAGCATCCCGTTGAGGGATGCTTTTTTGTTGCCGGTTCCGTATGGCCGGGGTTTCCGCTTACTGTTCTGTCTATGCGCTGTTGCGGCCGCCGGGGTGAAATTCCGCTGCGCGTCACTGGTGACCCGCCTTTTCTTCTGCGGCCTGCCGCTCCTCCGGGGCGGGGTCGCCTGCGATGACGGTCACCAGATCCTCGCGCGCGAGGTATTTCTGCGCCAGACGCTGTACGTCGGCGGGCGTCATGGCCTGTATGCGGCGGATGTTCTCGCCGATGACGGTGTGGTCCCGGCCGCAGAGGATGTTTTCGATCGTGACGTCGGCGATGCCGAACGGGCCGTCGAGAATGCGCATCATCTCGCCGATCATGATGTTCTTGACCAGCAAAAGCTCCTCGTCGGGCATCGGTTCCGTGCGCAGCCGTTCGATTTCGGCGTAGATCTCCCTCAGGGCGTCGCGTGTGACGTCGGTGCCGACCTGCGTTGCGACGGCGAAGTAGCCCGCCTGCTCGAAATTGACCATGGCGGCCACCACGCCGTAGGTGTAGCCGCGTTCTTCGCGCAGGTTCTGCATCAGGCGCGATCCGAAGTAGCCGCCCAGCGCCGACGCCACGACCTGCATGCCCAAGAAGTCGGGATGCTGGCGCGGAAAGAGCATGCGTCCGATGCGGACCGAAGACTGCACGGCGCCGGGGTGTTCGACGAAGGCTTCGTGCCGGGTTACGGGCGCCGGAAACGGCGTCCCGGTTTCGGACTCCGACCGCGGCAGCCGTTCCGCGAGGGCGGCCACGGCTTCCCGTTCCTGCTCGCCGATGCGTCCGCTGCACACCACGAAGCCGTTGGCGGCCGTGTAATGGCGGGCGTAGAATTCCGCGACGTCGGCCCGCGTCAGGCGGTCGTAATCGTTTTCGTCGGCCGAAATGCCGTAGGGGTGTTCGGGACCGAACATCGTCCGGGCGAACGCTTCGCGGGCTTCGACGTCCACTTTCGTGCGCTCGATGGCCAGCCGCTGTTTGCGCTTGGCGCAGTAGGTGCGCAGCTCCTCCTCCGGAAATGTCGGATGCAGGAGCACCTGCTCGGCCACGGCCAGCGTCTGTCCGAAGAATTTGGAGAGCGTGCAGAAGCTGATATAGGCGTAGTCCCGGTCGATGTTGACGTCGAAATAGGAGCCGTAATAGTCGAGCTGTTCGGCGATCTGCTGCGCCGTCATGTCGCGCGTGCCTTCCGCGAGCATGTTCGCAGCGGCCGATGCCGAGAAGGGAACCCGCTGCACGGCCGATCCGGCGCGGAACACGAAGGTGATGCGCAGCACTTCGAAGTCGTCCGAGGCGAGCGTGTAGAGCGCCGAGCCGTTTGCCAGCAGGCTCTTCCCGGCTTGTGCGACCTCGACGTCGGAGGGTATTACGAGGGGTGGTTGTGTCATTTTTTCGCTTTGTAAATAAGGGTGGAACAGTTTTCTGGGCGGAAGGTGCGGCGGCTGAAGGCGAGGATGTCGCCGGTCGTGACGGCACGGTAGGCCGCGACCTCGCCGTTGACTAACGGCAGGTCGCCCAGCATCTCGTAGAAGCCCAGGTTCATCGCCTTGTTCATCACGTTCAGCTCGCCGAAGAGCGTGTTGGCCTCGAACTTGTTTTTGACCTTCTCGACCTCGTAGTCCGATGCCGGGATGCTTTGCAATGCTTCGATTTCGGCACGGAAAGCCGCTTCGGCCTGTTCGGGAGCGGTGCCCGGCAGCAGTTGCCCCGTAAAGACGAACAATCCCGGGTCGATGTCGCCCGAAATGTAGGCGTTGACCGAGGCCAGCAGGCGCTGTTCCTGCACCAGGTGTTTGTAGAGCCGCGACGAGTCGCCGCCCGACAGGAGGTCGGATACCAGGTCGGCGGTATAGAAATCCTGCGAGGTGCGGCTGCCCATGTGGAAGGCCATCGACAGGGTCGTGGCGGGCACGTCGCGTTCGACCTCCTCCCGGCGCGGCGCCTCCTGATCCGGTTCCCGGGGGATGGGCTGGGAGGCCACGGTGCGGTCGGCGAGCGGGGCGAACCACTTTTCGGCAAGGTCGAGCATGCGCTCCTCGTCGAAGTCGGCCGAGATGGACAGGATGGCGTTCGAAGGATGGTAATGGGTGCGGTAGAAGGCCTGCACGTCGTCGAGTGTCGCCCCGGCGATGTGGTCGGGCGTGAGCCCGATGGTCGCCCAGCGGTAGGGGTGGACTTTGTAGGCCAGCGCCCGCAGCAGCATCGGCTGGTCGCCGTAGGGCTGGTTGAGGTAGCGCTGGCGGAACTCCTCGATCACCACGCGTTTCTCGGTTTCGAGTTTTTCGGGCGTGATGTCAAGCCCCTCCATGCGGTC
>OGYJ01002726.1_pt1 | contig 11405 bp, 9 predicted proteins | sample 1576531 | NCBI WGS metagenome assembly OGYJ01 (sample SAMEA3541574, study PRJEB24748) | human gut metagenome | biome: human gut; feature: human-associated habitat; material: faeces | place: China | collected 2012 | reverse complement strand
TGCTATACTCAATATAAGGATGTGCGTGAAAGCGCTATCTTTAAAGAAAAGGAGAGGAGTATTATGAAGAAGGCGTTCTCGCCAACTACGCTCAAATCCCGGATATGCTGGAACAATTATGCAAGGAGACAAATGAAAAGCTAGGTAACGTTCACGACATTCTGACCGTGAAACTTGCCGCAGACTTTCACTATCGCTTCATGCACATAAAGCCTTTCGGGGCCGGGAATATTACCGTCGGCCTCCTGATGATGAACTATATCCAGATGATGTTCCGGGAACCGCTCATCATCATCCCGGGAGAAGACAAGGCAAAATACCTCGCTGCCATAAAAATGCAGAAGGACACCCCGACTCCCGAAATATTCGAACGTTTCGTGGGTGAGGAATTACTTTCCCAACTTCGCAAAGAAGTCTCCCCGCAGAAATAACATTATCCATTTCCCAATGCCGGAAGTATGTCTTAACAAGCATAAACTCCGGCATTACTTTTAATCCCCAAAGCATCCACCCTCTATAACACGTGAATTTCAACCCGTTTCATCAGACTTTTCTCGTTCTCAATTAAAAAAGTCTCTGAAATTCTTTGTGATTTATAATGAATCAACTATCTTTGCTGCCCGTTAAACCAAGAAACAATTTTAAAATTATATACGAAATGAAAAAGGGCATACATCCTGAAAATTACAGATTAGTAGCGTTTAAAGATATGTCTAATGGAACGACTACAATCACCAAGTCTACTGCTGCAACGAAGGAGACTATCGAGATCGACGGAGTTGAATATCCATTAGTAAAGATGGAAATCTCCAACTCTTCACACCCGTTCTATACCGGTAAGATTAAACTGATCGACACTGCAGGACGTGTTGATAAGTTCATGAGCCGTTACGGTGACCGTAAGAAGAAATAATTAGTCTTTCTTGTAAGATGAAAAAGAGGAGATTCCGAAAGGAATTTCCTCTTTTTCGTTTTGAGACATTACACTGGCAACAATATATCCAGAAGTTTTCAGGACTATCAGCCGAAAAATAAATAAAAGAAAAATGTCCGGATTCCGTTTATTACAAAATAAAGGAAGTACCTTTACAGAATTAATAAACAAAAATGGAAATAACTAACTTAAAACAAATGACAAAGGAGGAAGTTTTTAACCTTATCAGACAACGCCTTTCTTTTGGTGACGAATTGCAGCAACAATTAAGGCATGTGGACAAAGACAAATTTATGAAAGAGCATCGCAGATTCGAAATGTCGGGATTCGAAACCCAAACAGGATGGTGTACTGTTTTTAACAATGACATTTTAAATAAATTTGCCGACTTGGGCATTTATAACTATACTTCTTATCTTTTTCTTGACTTTTATATGGGTGTGCCAACCGTTTACCTCAAGTATTTCTCCGAAGATGAGAATTTGGAATACACTCTCGACGGATATACAACAACAGAAATCATATTTACGATTTTTGAATTGACTATCTTCTCAGGAAAACCGACAAGAAGACGGAAATAAAAATACTATTTTCATATCAACCCCACCCCTTTCAGCCTGTCTCTAGAGAACACATGAACTCTCCCCAAAACAGAGGCTCTGTTTGATGTAAACAGACGCTCCAACTGCCACAAACAGACACTCTATTTTCCTCAAACAGAGCCTCTATTTTACCGCACTCCCCAATCAAACAAATTAAGAATCCAACTCGTAGCGACAATCAACGAAAAGCACACAAATCCTGAACATAAACACTTGTAAGTTGTTTACTCTCTTTAAAAAAGAGAAACGAATCAACGCAAAAACTCTAAACATCAGTGTGCTGTATGAAAAAGAAATATGGATTTATGCTCGCAGTAGCCGTCCTATTAGCGGGCTGCGGACAAAAAAAAGAAACGAGTGTTATAACGGCCCGTCCGGTGAAAACCACGATTGTAGAGTCAAGATCGATCATCAGAAAAGATTTTTCGGGTATTGTAGAAGCCGTGGAGTATGTGAAGCTGGCATTCCGGGTCAGCGGACAAATCATCAACCTGCCTGTCATAGAAGGCGAGAAAGTAAAGAAGGGACAATTGATTGCAGCTATCGACCCCAGGGACATCGCCCTGCAATATGCCGCTACCAAATCGGCGTATGAGACGGCTGCCGCACAAGTGGAACGCAATAAGCGCCTCCTCTCCCGCCAAGCCATATCGGTTCAGGAATATGAAATCAGCCTGGCTAATTACCAGAAAGCGAAATCAGAATATGAGTTATCCGTCAATAATATGCGCGACACTAAATTGACGGCTCCCTTCGATGGTTCCATCGAAAAACGTCTTGTGGAAAATTATCAGCGTGTCAACTCGGGTGAAGGTATCGTGCAGTTGGTCAATACACACAATCTGCGCATCAAGTTTACAATTCCCGACGCTTACCTTTACCTGCTCCGCACCAAAGACCCGCGTTTTCTAGTAGAGTTCGACACATTCAAAGGACATGTTTTCCAGGCAAAGCTTGAAGAATATCTTGATATCTCGACAGACGGAACGGGGATTCCGGTCAGTATTACTATTGATGACCCGTCTTTCGACCGGGATTTATATGCAGTGAAACCGGGATTTACGTGCAGTATCCGTTTCACGGCAGATGTAGGACCGTTGGTACAGGATAGTTGGACAATTATCCCGTTAAGCGCCGTGTTCGGTGAAAGCGAAGGAAAGAAGATGTACGTCTGGGTGGTGGAAGACAACAAGGTACACAAACGAGAAGTGACTGTTAACGCACCTACCGGAGAAGCACAGGTACTTATCTCCAAAGGGTTGAAACCGGAAGAGAAAATTGTTATTGCCGGAGTATATCAGTTAGTAGAAGGGGAAAACGTAAAAGATATAGAGAAATGAACTTAGCCAAATATTCATTAGACAACACGAAGATTATCTATTTCTTTCTTGCTGTGTTGCTTATCGGAGGGATTTCTTCCTTCGGAAAGCTAGGGAAGAAAGAAGATGCTCCCTTCGTCATCAAGTCAGCGGTTATCATGACCCGTTATCCGGGAGCCGAGCCGGCAGAAGTGGAACGTCTGATAACAGAGCCTATCTCTCGCGAGATACAAAGTATGAGTGGTGTGTACAAGATTAAATCGGAATCTATGTACGGGCTTTCCAAAATCACATTTGAATTGCAACCGTCACTATCGGCAAGTTCCATTCCGCAAAAGTGGGACGAGCTACGTAGGAAGGTACTCAATATACAACCGCAGTTGCCGAGTGGTGCATCTACGCCGACTGTGTCGGACGATTTCGGCGATGTATTCGGTATCTATTACGGTCTGACGGCCGATGATGGTTTCTCCTACGACGAGATGCGAAACTGGGCGGAACGGATTAAAACACAAGTCGTCACTGCCGACGGTGTGATGAAAGTGGCACTGTTCGGAGTACAGACAGAGGTAGTAAATATCTTCATCTCGACCAATAAACTGGTAGGCATGGGCATCGACCCGAAACAGCTCGCCAGCCTGCTGCAATCACAAAACCAGATTATCAACACCGGAGAAATCCGCGCAGGGGAACAACAGCTACGGGTAACTGCTAATGGTATGTATACGACCATAGATGATATCCGCAATCAGGTTATCACCACGAAAGCGGGACAGGTGAAGTTGGGAGATATTGCCGTTATCGAAAAGGGCTATCTCGATCCTCCTTCCAATATCATGCACGTAAACGGAAAACGTGCTATCGGTATCGGTGTCTCTACCGACCCGCAACGGGACGTAGTGCAGACAGGTGAAAACGTAAAAGCCAAACTGAGTGAACTACTCCCGCTTATGCCCGTAGGACTGGAATTGCAAAGTCTTTATCTGGAAAACGAAATAGCCAACGAAGCCAATAACGGATTTATCATCAATCTGATTGAGTCCATCTTAATTGTAATTGTGATTATCATGCTGGTAATGGGACTTCGTGCCGGTGTCCTGATTGGCTCATCGCTGATATTTTCTATCGGAGGTACACTACTTATCATGTCTTTCTTTGGTGTCGGACTGAATCGTACGTCGCTGGCGGGATTCATTATCGCAATGGGTATGCTGGTAGACAATGCCATTGTGGTGACGGATAATGCACAGATTGCCATTGCTCGTGGAGTAAACAGGCGAAAGGCATTGATAGACGGTGCCACAGGACCGCAATGGGGATTACTCGGAGCCACTTTCATTGCTATCTGTTCATTCCTGCCACTTTATCTGGCCCCGTCTTCGGTAGCGGAAATCGTGAAGCCGTTGTTTGTGGTACTCGCCATTTCGCTGGGATTGAGTTGGATACTTGCATTGACACAGACGACCGTATTCGGTAATTTTATCCTGAAAGCCAAGGCGAACGGCGATGCAAAAGACCCATATGACAAGCCTTTCTATCATAAGTTTGCTTCTATTCTCCGGACGCTGATCCGCCGCAAGGTGTTGACGCTGGGTTCTATGGTAGCACTTTTCATCATCTCACTCGTCATCATGGGGACGATGCCACAAAACTTTTTCCCTTCTTTGGACAAACCTTATTTCCGTGCAGACGTATTCTACCCGGACGGGTATAGTATCAACGATGTGGTGAAAGAGATGAAATCGGTGGAAGAACATTTGGTACAACAGCCGGAAGTAAAGAAAGTATCAATTACTTTCGGAAGCACACCATTGAGATATTATCTGGCATCTACTTCAGTAGGACCGAAACCGAACTTCGCCAATGTACTGGTAGAACTGACGGACAGTAAATATACGAAGGAATATGAGGAGAATTTCGACGGATATATGAAAGCGAATTATCCGAATGCGATTCCCCGGACGAGCCTGTTCAAATTATCCCCTGCCGTAGACGCTGCTATTGAGATCGGTTTTATAGGGCCGAATACAGATACGCTTGTGGCACTAACCAACCAAGCGTTGGAGATTATGCACCGGAATCCGGATTTGATTAATATCCGCAATTCGTGGGGGAACAAGATTCCGGTATGGAAACCTGTGTATAGTCCGGAACGTGCACAACCGTTGGGAGTATCCCGACAGGGAATGGCACAAAGTATCCAGATTGGTACAACGGGAATGACGTTGGGAGAATACCGTCAGGGCGATCAGGTGCTCCCTATTCTGCTAAAGGATAATACGGTGGATTCGTTCCGTATCAATGACTTACGCACGCTTCCGGTGTTCGGCACGGGAAACGAGACAACAAGCCTGGAACAAGTAGTGTCGGATTTTGATTTTCAATACCGGTTCTCTAATGTGAAAGATTACAACCGACAAATGGTGATGATGGCGCAATGTGACCCGCGCCGCGGAGTAAATGCGATTGCAGCCTTCAATCAAGTGTGGTCGCAGGTACAAAAGGAGATTAAAGTTCCGGAGGGATATACGATGAAATATTTCGGAGAGCAGGAAAGCCAGGTAGAATCCAACGAAGCATTAGCCAAGAATCTTCCGTTGACGTTCTTTTTGATGTTTGTTACGCTACTGTTCCTATTCAAGACATATCGTAAACCGACAGTGATTTTGCTGATGTTACCGTTGATATTCATCGGTATCGTGTTAGGATTGCTATTACTTGGCAAATCATTCGACTTTTTCTCTATCCTCGGATTACTCGGATTAATCGGCATGAATATCAAGAATGCAATCGTACTTGTGGAACAGATTGATTTGGAAGCTAAGATGGGAAAGAAGCCGCTTGATGCGGTGGTTAGTGCCACAACGAGCCGTATCGTTCCTGTAGCAATGGCATCGGGGACAACGATTCTGGGTATGTTGCCGTTGCTGTTCGATGCGATGTTCGGCGGAATGGCAGCCACTATCATGGGAGGTTTGCTGGTAGCTTCGATACTGACACTGTTTGTGTTGCCGGTGGCTTATTGTGCCATTCAACGGATTAAGGATTAAATGGGAATTTACTATTTATAATGGATAAAATGAAAACTCAATTTATAATTATATCACTGTTGCTTCTCGGCTTCACTGCCCGGGCGCAACAACCTTATCTCAGCCGGGAAGCCTATCGCGACAAAGTGGAGGCTTACAGCCAGATATTGAAACAACAAAAACTAAAGACAATGGCAAGTGCGGAAGCACGAAAGATAGCTCATACGGGATTCTTACCCAAAATAGACGTAAATGCGGACGGTACTCTGAATATGAGCGACCTAAAAGCATGGAACGAACCGCTGGGAGAATATCGGAACCACACTTATCAAGGGGTGTTTGTCGTCTCTCAACCTCTCTATACAGGTGGTGCCCTTAACGCTCAACATAAGATTGCGAAAGCGGATGAGAAGCTGAATCAACTGAACGAGGAACTAACTTTGGACCAGATTCATTATCAGAGCGATGCTGTTTATTGGAATGCCTCCGCTTCACAAGCTATGTTACAGGCAGCAGACAAATATCAAAGCATCGTCAAACAGCAATATAACATCATTCAGGACCGTTTTAACGATGGAATGATTAGCCGTACAGACTTACTGATGATTTCCACCCGCTTAAAAGAAGCTGAACTACAATATATCAAGGCCCGTCAGAATTATACGTTAGCACTGCAAAAGTTGAATATCCTCATGGGTATGGAACCTAATGCTCCCGTAGACAGTCTTTCTTCGATTGACACAGCTTTTACCCCCGTACAGATTCTGTCGTTGGAAAATGTATTGCAACGGCGCGCTGATTACGAAAGTACGCAAGTAAATATCATGAAAAGTCAAGCGCAACGTAAAGCCGCTCTCAGCCAGTTTAACCCTCAACTAAATATGTATTTTAGCGGCGGCTGGGCAACGGGAACGCCTAACCTTGGATATGACGTATCTTTCAATCCTATTGTCGGCATTAATCTGAATATTCCTATTTTCCGCTGGGGAGCCCGTTTCAAAACAAACCGCCAACAGAAAGCATACATCGGAATACAGAAACTGCAACAAAGTTATATAACGGATAATATCAACGAAGAATTGTCCGGTGCATTAACTAAACTGACGGAAACGGAATATCAGGTGAAAACTGCAACAGAGAACATGAATCTGGCTAATGAAAATCTTGATTTAGTTACCTTCTCTTATAATGAAGGTAAAGCAAGTATGGTGGATGTTCTCTCGGCGCAGTTATCGTGGACACAGGCACACACAAATCTAATTAACGCATATTTGTCGGAGAAAATGGCGATAGCTGAATATAGAAAGGTTATCAGTGAATAAATAGTCTGAAAACAGTATTGTAAACAATAGAAAGCAAATCAAAAAAGTAAATCCGGAGATACGAGCATAACTCTGCCCATATCTCCGGATTCTTATCTCTAAAGCCGGTTGTTCTTTTATTATGCAAGGAAGGAAATCAACACACCCGCAGCCACGGCAGAACCGATTACTCCGGAGATGTTACTTGCCATACAATACTGCAAGACGTGATTCTTGGAGTCGTACTTCAAAGCAATCTCATTCGCCACACGGCTTGCCATTGGAACAGCACTCAATCCGGTTGCACCAATAAGAGGATTGATCTTCTTTTTGGAGAAGAGATTCACCAGTTTCACAAACAAAATACCACCTGTAATAGAAAGGGCAAATGCAAGGAAACCACCTATAACGATACCGATTGTTGTCCAGTTCAGGAAAGCTTCTGTAGTCATTGTAGCACCCACTGATAATCCTAAGAAGATAGTGGCGGCATTCATGATACTATTGGAAGCTGCATCGAACAAACGGAAAGTATTACTTCCGATCTCTTTCACCAGGTTACCGAACATCAACATACCAATCAAAGGTACTGCACTCGGCACGAAAAGCGCTACAACCGTAGTTACTACAATCGGGAAAATTATCTTCAATACACGCAAATTCTTAATTTCGGTCTTTGAAGGATATTTCTTCTCCTGCTCTTTCATATTGATACTCAACTCTTTCTTAGAACAAAGAAGTTTCACCACCAACGGAATAATCACCGGAACCAATGCCATATAAGAATAAGCGGCAATAGCAATCGGGCCCAACAGATGAGGAGCCAGTTTGATCGTTGTGAAGATAGCCGTAGGGCCGTCCGCACCACCGATGATACCGAGAGAAGCTGCTTCTTTCGGAGTGAATCCCATTAAGATAGATACCAACAGTACGGTAAAGATACCGAGTTGTGCGGCAGCACCGAAAATAGAAAGACGCAGATTACGCAACATCGGCCCGAAGTCCGTTAATGCACCGACACCCATAAAGATAATCGGAGGCAAGAAGCCGGTTTTAATCAACATATAATAAATGAAGTTCATCAGTCCCAATTCATGGGCAATGTCATGCAAAGGCATTTCCCAAATGTTCTTCATCACTCCGTTTATCATTACCATGCCATTCTCGTCTGCCTGAATCACTCCCATATCACCACCGGGAAAGTTGGCAAGCAACACACCGAAAGCGATAGGGACAAGCAACAACGGTTCGTACTGTTTCTTGATACCCAGATAAAGCAGGACAAACGCGATAGCATACATTATCAGGAACTGCGGTTCGGCAATGATATTGCTGAACGCAGTCATCTCATATAAGTTCTCAAATATCTCGTTCATTATCCTATCTTCATTAATACATCATCTTCTGAAACAGTGTCTCCCGGGTTAGCGCAGATAGCAGTAATTGTACCACCAAATTCTGCACGAATGGCGTTATAAGTTTTCATTGCTTCCACATAGCACAGCACATCACCTTCTTTCACCACGTCACCTACTTTCATAGCAGTTTCCTGCGCATTCTTCACTAAAAAGAATTTACCCTCAAGCGGAGAAAGAACATCCTGTCCCTCTCCTGCCGGTGCGGCAGCGGCAGCAGGTGTAGCAGGAAGTTCGGCATCGCCATAAGCTACGGTCACACGGTAAGCCTGTCCGTCTACCTGTACAGTCAATGTCTTTGGTTTTGCATCTTCTTCAGGAGACTTATCTTTCTCTGCACGGCGTTTTGCAACGTCTTCCAAGAAGTCCTCTTTCGCTTTTCCACTCTTATAAGCTTCGTATTGAGCCGGATGCATGGCGTACTCGAAGAGTTCCTCGTCATCTTCGCCCACTTCCCACTTATTTTCTTTCATCAACTTGCGGTACTTGTCGAGAGAATCCGGATAGTTGTCCTGCGGATTTCCTTCGAAGAATTTGCGACCTTCGCGCTCGGCCTTTTCGATGATTTCGGGAGCAAGTTTGCCCGGCAAACGTCCGGCTTTCCCCAGAATCATATCCCAAATATCATCGGCAATCATTCCCCAACGGTCTTTGCCTTTCTCCATAGCCATCACATTCATCATGGCAAGGTTCTTCACATACTGGCTGAACGGAGTCACCAACGGAGGATAACCGACACGAGGCCATACATAGGCAACTTCGTCGAACAACTTAATCAGAAGCTGGTCTTGCGTCATAAACGGCAGATTGTGTTTTGCCTTATATTTGTTGATAGATTCCAGATTCGTTTCGAGGTCTGCCATTAAACTACCCATCATACCGCCGGGAAGTCCGGGAGCGATAAGCAGAGAATTCATCAGACGGTTTTTCGGGCTGATGTACAATCCGAGGAAATCGTCCATAAACTCTTGAATCATGCCACGCACCTTCATATAGGCTTCCATATTGATTTCCGGCACCTGATAACCGGCATCCTTCAGCATAGCCTGAACACTCAGCAGGTCGGCATGGCCTGTACCCCATGAAAGTGGTTCCATACCTACGTCAATATAATCACAACCGGCTTCGCATACCTCAAGAATACTTGCCATATTAAATCCGGGACCTGCATGACTATGATACTGTACAGGTATTTCGGGATGTGCCGCTTTGATATTCGCCACAATCTTGCCCAATGAAACGGGGCGACCGATGCCTGCCATATCTTTGATACAAATCTCGTCCGCCCCCAATTTGATAAGTTCCAACGCCATATTGGTGTAGTACTCTACAGTATGAATGGGCGAATGAGTGATACAAAGCGAGCATTGTGAAATCATTCCTGCCTCTTTGGCGTATGTAATGGAAGGAGCAATGTTGCGTACATCATTCAATCCGCAGAATGTACGGGTGATATCTGTACCTTGCGCTTTCTTCACTTTGTAGAACAATTTGCGGACATCCGCCGGAACGGGGCTCATCCGGAGTCCGTTCAGTGCGCGGTCGAGCATATGGGTTTGAATGCCTGCTTCGTGAAATGGCTTTGTCCATTCGCGCACGGCTCTATTCGGGTTTTCGCCAAACAATAAATTTACCTGTTCAAAACCTCCGCCATTAGTTTCTACACGGGCAAAACAGCCCATTTCAATAATGGCAGGAGCTACCTTCACGAGTTGGTCTACACGAGGTACATATTTTCCGGCTGACTGCCACATATCTCGGAATACCAAACTAAACTTTACTTCTCTTTTCATGTCTTTCAATGATAATGATATACTTGATTAATTATAACTTTTCTACTTTGGTGACCTTTCCCTTACCTTGTGTCACAACATTCACGGCCGCAGTAATGGCAGCCAGGATATTCCCCGGAATAGGCGCAGGACCTCTCGGCGTTTCCTGTTTGGCAGGAGCCACTTCTTCGGGAGCATACTTGTTGACTAAAGTAATCAGCAATTTACCTAAATAAATCACAATCAGCAGAATAACAAATACGGTAGCCATTCCGACCACCATCAGCAGAATCGCTGTTTCGATATTTTCCATATAATAAACTATTAGTAATTTAAGCCGTTTGTCTAAAAAGCGTCCGAAAATACCATTTTTTTATTATAAAATTAATTAAGAAAGGGATAATAAAGTATAAAACCGCAAGTTTGGGATAGGATTGACAACAAAATGTCCTCGGCATATAAAAGCAAATGGTATGAGAGAAACTCCCTCCTGCTTCTCTCACACCTTGGATAAAACAATTATTAAATAAATGCACTGACTGATAACAACCCGGTTTAGCCCTACTTCTGGTTTCATACCTTCTTAACCTATCAAACTACCAGAAGAAAACCGGTCACAACATAAATACAACATTCTGGCCTCATCGGCTTTCTAAAAAAATTAGTGTCAGACTGGGTTGTAAACCTTCTAAAATTCAACCCAGCCTTTTTAGTCGGAAAACTAAGCTAATTCAACAACTATAACTTCCGGCGAGGGAACCATTTCCGACTCACTATTTTTGGTAGTTACTCATTCTGCTACCAAAATCTATTGTTTGTTTTGACTTTTTTCATGTTAGTCTCACAGCAACTCAAATTCTTTTCTAATCTTAATCTTACTATTCATAGAGTACTTATATTAGGAAGAGAAGACTTTACTCCATTTTTACCAAGAAAAAACGAAAAAAAATCGATTTAAATAAAAAAGAGGCTGAATTCTGAAGTGACCCCAAAAATTTGGACTGGTTAAACATTATCCAGTTATAGAAAGAGT
>OGYJ01002712.1_pt1 | contig 11465 bp, 7 predicted proteins | sample 1576531 | NCBI WGS metagenome assembly OGYJ01 (sample SAMEA3541574, study PRJEB24748) | human gut metagenome | biome: human gut; feature: human-associated habitat; material: faeces | place: China | collected 2012 | reverse complement strand
GATTGTTTTCGTGAAATATTCCGATAGTACCAGCATGGATGATTTTATAGAACTGAAAGGCGGACTGCTGACCGAGGAAGAACTGACACCGGAGCAAAAGGTCTATTTTGAATATACATGCCGGGGCGGGGATTATATAAAAACGTGTACGGTGCCCTCCCCTCATCTGAATGGTGACGATCTGGAAAGGGAGAAGAAGATGCTGAAACTGTGATTCTGCTAATAAGAATACAACGACGGTGTGTCTTTTGTTACAGATTTACAGTTTTTCTTATCATCTTGCTTTGATATTGAAAGTTTTTTAGTATGTTTGCCGCATTATTAATGAAAAACACGTCTTTTCAATGAAAAAGCAAGATTTCCTGTTTATTATTCTGGTGGTGGTAGTCTTTCTACCCTTCTTTTTGAGTGACGCGGTTTATGACTGGTATAAGTCGTTCAATGCTGCACATGGTATGGTGATGAGCTTTCTGAAGTTTGCCATTCTGTCTTCGTTGGGCGAAGTGCTGGGACTACGAATCAGTGCGGGAGTGTACAACCGGAAGGGCTTCGGTATTGTTCCGCGCATGGTGGTATGGGGCATACTCGGTATGGGTATCAATGCCGCTATGATTATCTTTTCAAAAGGTGTGCCGCAGTTCATGGAGTATATGGGAATGGCAAATGCTGCCGCAACGTTTACAAGTGAAGCAATGTCTCTCGATAAAGTGCTGGTGGCACTGGCCATATCGGTAACGATGAACACAATCTTTGCTCCGGTATTCATGACTTTCCATAAAATAACAGATACGCATATCCTGATGTGCGGCGGTTCTATAAAGAGTCTTATCACTCCTATTCCGATGACGAAAATCATCACCGGACTGAACTGGAACGTTCAATGGAACTTCGTTTTTAAGAAGACAATCCCGTTCTTCTGGTATCCTGCACACACCATTACTTTCATGCTTCCGCCGGATATGCGCGTATTGTTTGCGGCATTGCTGGGCATTGTGCTGGGAGTATTGCTGGCAGTGGCGGCACGGAAATAGTTTTTTTATTACCTTTGCTTCCTGCTAAACGAAAATAGATGTATGAAACTATATAGTAAGCAGGAAGCAATCGCACGCATGAATATGCTGGCAGGCTGTTCAAAGTCGTTTGTCTTTCTGATTGATTATTCGCAGGAACAGGTTTATGTGGAAGAGACAGCAGAGGTCTCACCGGAGGAGCTGATATATAACCTGAATGGATTTACGAATGAAACAGTTGCCGGTTTAACGGATGAATTGTTTCCGGAGAGTTTGCCGGAACAGATAGAATGGATCTCACAGCCTGTTTCTTTTCTGGAATACAGTAGTGCTTTCGGACATGTGAAAAAGAATATTCTTGCCGGAAACAGTTTTCTTACGAATTTAACTTGCCGGACTCCGGTACAAACCAATCTGACTTTAAAGGATATATATTGTAGCTCCCGTGCTTTATATAAAGTATGGGTAAAGAATCGTTTTGTTGTTTTCTCTCCGGAGATTTTTGTTCGGATAAAGAAAGGGATTATCAGCTCTTATCCCATGAAAGGTACGATAGACGCTACCCTGCCCGATGCCGTACAAACCTTGATGAACGACGGGAAAGAAGCGGCGGAACATGCTACGATTGTGGATCTGATCAGGAATGATCTGAGTATTGTGGCATCTCATGTTCGGGTGGAGCGTTATCGCTATATAGATGTGTTGCAGACAAATCGGGGACCGATATTGCAGACCAGTTCGGAGATATGCGGTGAACTTCCAGAAGATTACAAACGGCAGTTAGGTGATATTCTTTTCAGTATGTTGCCTGCCGGTTCTATTACCGGTGCACCCAAAAAGAAGACGATGCAGATTATTCGTGAAGCTGAAGGATATGAACGGGGATTCTATACGGGAATAACCGGATATTTCGATGGAGACAATATGGATAGTGCCGTGATGATACGTTTTGTGGAGCAAGAGGCGGACGGAATGTATTTTAAAAGCGGTGGTGGCATTACTTTCAAGAGTGACGCCCGCAGTGAATATGAAGAAATGAAACAGAAAATATATGTGCCGATTTATTGAAACGATACAAGTACGTGATGGTAAGTTGCAGAACCTTGCCTATCACAACCGTAGGATGAATGAGACGAGACAGGCGGTTTTCGGAATGGCGGATCAACTGGATATTCTGGATTATATAGGGGATTGTCCTGAAAGCGGTTTTTATAAATGCCGGGTAGTTTATGGCAGAGAAGTATGTGAAGTGGCATTTTCCGCTTATACAATGAGGACTGTACGTTCGCTCCGGTTAGTCGGTTCGGATACGATTGATTATCGCTACAAAAGTACGGACCGGAAGGAACTGGAAGCATTGTATGCCCTGCGCGGCAATCAGGATGATGTATTGATTGTCAGAAACAATCTTTTGACGGATACTTCCATTGCTAATGTGGCGTTAGAAAAAGAGGGAGTCTGGTATACACCGAGGACTCCCCTATTGAAAGGCACAAAACGTGCATTGCTGTTGGAACAGGGGGTACTGACGGAATGTGATATTCCGTCAGATGAGATTTTCTCCTATTCACACATCGCTTTATTTAATGCGATGATTGATTTTCAGTCTATGGTTCTGGAGATTAACCGGGATACGGTTATTCGTATTTGATACTATCTACCGGATTATTTTTTGCTGCCCGATAACTGTTCAGGCATACTGTGAGCAGGGTGATGCAAACAGTGAAGAACAAAGGAAGCAGGAAATGAAGGATACCAATGTGTACATGGTAAGCAAATTGTTGCAACCAATAATTCATCAGATAGCAGACCAGGGGTACAATGAGTATAAACGCTATACCTATGTAGTACAGGAACGGGCGATTGACAAGCCATAATATTTGCCCGAATGATGCACCGTGAATCTTCCGAATTCCTATTTCGCGTATACGTTGCTGGATAGCATAATGGGTGATGCCAAACAATCCGAACAGCGTGAGGAACAAACTGATTGATGCATACATCAGCAGGATGCGGGAAAAGTCGGTGACTTCCTGATTATTGGAGATCAGTACCTGATAAGGGTCTTCATAATTGAATGGAGTACCGGGATATTTCTTCTCCCATAATCCGCGAAGATGATTAATGATTGCTGTGCGGTCTTCTTCATCAAACTGTAAGGTCAATGTGGTATAGTTATCCTGTGGCATTTCGTGCAGAATCATTCTCAGTGGAAACACATTGTTTGTGAGCGAATATTTCTTGAAATCTTTCATGACACCGATAATAGTACCTTTCTCACTCTTTTCGGGCACGTATTTGGAAATCGGTTGTCCCACCGGGTCTTCTCCTTCGGGCACAAGATAGCGAATGAAGGACTCGTTGATGATGACCGGCACAGAGGTACGGAGTAATAAATGGAATGTTTGTTTGGCATCCAGCAAGTCGAAATCGTATATATCCAGGAAGTCCGGACAATTTTCATAAAGTTCAAGCATCAGAAGGTCATTCTTCTCACCATTTTGGCGGGGAACGGCCATACTCATGGTATAAAGACCAGATTTGGAAGATACAACAGACTTCACTCCGGGGATGGATTTAATGTCTTCTATCCAAGTAGATAGAGGGGATTTCCGGGAATCGCCGATTCCAAACTCAACGATTCCTTTGTAGCGGCTTCCCTCCTGCTCTATCAGGTCCATTTGGCTACGGATTATCATAAAAGCACTTAGCAGTCCGATAGAAATCATGAATTGCAGGGTGACCAGTGCTGCTACAATGCGCTGTTTCTTACGACCTGTAAAGAAGCTGCGGTAACGGCTTTCGGACAAGGTCTGTATCTTCCGGCTCATGTATTCTGCCGGAACAACGGATAGAATGATGACAAACAGCAGGATAACAGGGAATACCTGAACGGAGAAAAGATAGGAGAACGACAGATGCGCGGATATTGTTGCATTGAATACTGATAACAGGTCGCTCATCAACAGAATGGATAACAAGAACGCTGTAATCACCATCAGGAAAGTATCGGCAAAGAGTTGCCAACGGATTTGACGGTGGCTTGCACCTAAAAGGCTTTCAATGTGCAAGGTGCGTATTTGCTTCAATAAGCGTGAAAAACTGAGGTTGATATAGTTGAAGCAACCGATGAACAAGATTAATAAAGCAGATAGCAGTCCGACGCTTAACAGGGCCTTTTGCCGATGCTCGATACACTGGTTGCTATCTTGTGTGGTAGTGGTAAAATAGGATTCTTGTAAAGTCTGGGTACGATAATACCCTTTGCCTAATAAAGTAGGAAGCTCGGTTGTCTCGAAGCGTTGGCGAAAGGCATTGAGGTCTGTTCCTTCTTTGAGAAGTATCGAACAGGTAATTCCTTCGGGACTTTTTAGATGCATGAGCAAGTCTGCCTGCAACATGCTTTGCGGTGGCAGGCGGAAGACGGCGGCGATACGGTAGGCACTTTCGCCGGATTGGGGGATATCCAGCAGCTTGCCGAGGCAGTCGGTAGTACCGAAACTACGTTCGGCCAAAGTTTGGCTGATGGCGATGGTTCCCGGGTGAGTCAATACTTCTTCTATTTTTCCTGCAAGGGTTTCGATGGGGATAAACTTGGGCAATGTGCTGTCTGCCGATAGCAGGTTCAGTTCGGAATATTCTTGGTCGCCCACACGGATTTTTGTATGAGTGATAGCTTGTGTGCGTAGTGAAGCTTCTATCTCAGGGAATTGTGAGATGATTTCGGGGACAGATTCGTGGTATACGAATGTTCCCTGCATTTCTTGTTGTGCGAAAGGTAGTGTTTGTGTCAGCCGGAGGATACGGTCACGGTTGGGGTTGTTATACTCAATGTTGTATTCGTATAGGACGAAGGCTGTCAGTAGATTGGTGCATGCGATACCGATAATCAGACTGACAAGAGAAATAGTGACGAACAATTTATTTCGCCACCAGCTACGCAGGACAAACTTCAGAATGTACATGTTCTTTTAGTGATAATATTAATAGGTTTTAGCTCTATCAGGAAGCCTGAAGAGTTTACATTATATAGTGCCGGGAAACCTGAAAGGGCTCGCATTTACAGTACAGAAGCCTGAAAGGCTTACATCATATAGCGTAGGGCATCGCCCTACGTAATAAGTATTCCCATCTCTGAGCCCTGAAAGGGCGAAATGAAATAGTATATCTCCGATTTCGTCCTTTTAGGGCTTAAGTAAAAATGTGTACAATTTGGGTTACAGACTCACCTCTGTCACCACCTGTCCGTCGAACAGATTAATGATACGTCCTGCAAAACCGGCATCGTGCTGTGAGTGGGTTACCATGACGATGGTGGTTCCTTCTTTGTTCAGTTCATTCAGCAGTTCCATCACTTCCTTACCGTTCTTGGAGTCCAGATTACCGGTAGGCTCATCGGCAAGGATCAGTTTCGGATTGGCTACTACAGCACGAGCAATGGCTACACGTTGCTGCTGACCACCGGAGAGTTGCTGTGGGAAGTGTTTGCTTCGGTGTGTAATGGCCATGCGTTCCATAGCTGTTTCCACGCGACGTTTGCGTTCGGCGGAAGGAATACCCATGTAGAGCAACGGTAGTTCGATGTTTTCGTATACGTTCAGTTCGTCAATCAGGTTGAAGCTTTGGAATACGAAACCAATGATACCTTTACGTAGGCTGGTGCGTTGTGCCTCGGTGTATTTGGAGACTTCCTTTCCATTGAGGTAGTATTCCCCGCCCGAAGGATTATCGAGCAAGCCGAGGATATTCAGCAATGTAGATTTACCGCAACCGGAAGGTCCCATGACTGCGACGAACTCGCCTTCTTTCACTTCGATGTTCACATTGTTCAAAGCCCATGTTTGCACTTCTTCTGTCTTGAAGATTTTTTGCAGGTTTACTGTTTTAATCATAATAGTGATAATTTTAATTAGTAATATTGTTTATTCATTTTTTATTATCTCGGCCGGATTGATATGCATGATCCGGTAAATTTTGTATGCGGTGGTGAGGAATATCATGAAGGCCACACTGAAGAATAACAGAATTCCCCAATCCCAACCTTGTATACATTTCACTGTACCTACGCCTATTGATAGCAGCATCAGTCGTACCAAAGGATAAGCAACCGCAAAAGCCAGCAGGAAAATCACCAGATAAGCTTTACCGAATATGCCGGCAATGATCCATGGGGTAGCTCCGTTGATTTTACGAATGGCTATTTCCTTCTGTCGGCTGACTGTGTCCATGGAGATGGCCGAATAGATGCTCAGTACGACCAATAGTATACTTACAACGGCCAGGATTGTCATCGCCACTTGTGTCATATACATTGATCCCATCATCGTTTGTTTGTTATCGGACAGGGAACGGATTTCAAGAGGCAAGGTTGTGGGTACGTAGTTACGACAGATATCAGTGATGCGCCGGATACTTTTGGCAGCGTTTGTACCCGGTGCCAGCTTGACATAGAAATACCTGAAATGGTTGCTGGGGAAAAATACCGAACCGATGGTTCCTCTTCCCTGAGTTTCTTTATAGAGCTCTTTGAAAGTACCGATGATGCGGTAACTCTGACCCTCAATCTCTACTCTGTCTTGCACGTTGTCCTTATCCAATTGAAGTCTGAAAGCCTCACTGACATAAACGGTACCTTCTGCATCTCCATTCACTTCTTTTCCTTGCAATGGGATGTTCAGGAATTTAAAGTAACTCGGAGTTCCCATTGCTATGTCAATCATGACCTCCGATTGGTCAGCTTTCTTATAGGTGCGCATAAAATGATTTCCACTTTGCAAATCATCTGTCATGGTCAGTGTCTCTATACACTCCGGCAATGCTTGAATATCAGATAATATAGGGTTTATGTGTTGCCACATACGTTGGGTATTTACCTTCAGGGAAATGATATTTTCTTCTTCTTCGAATGTAAGCGGGTTGTATGCCTGACCGAACACTTCATGCCACACCATATTGACGCCGAGTGTACTGCCCACAAAGAAAATGGCAATACCTAACTGCAACCACATCATAATTGAACGGAAAATATGACGGCTACGGTTATTGTTGATTTGGCTGATTATGCTCACTTGCCGTAAACGGCGGATAGGAAACCATATTACGAGCATACATATCATCAGAAGTGCAATATATATTTGAAACTGTACAACGTAGATAGATGACAAGGGTAAATCGGGCATATCATGGCTTGGAATGTATATTTCCGCAAGATTTATCATGAGTTCCGTTAAAACCAGAGACAAAAGAAATGCAGTGGACATCATCCAAAACACTTCAGCAAAAAGAAGAAGGAACAGTCCTTTTATCTCGGATCCCATACACTTGCGAAGTGCCACTTCACGCTGACGATTATAGAACATCTGAATGATGAACTTAAGGAAATTAATCAGCCCTGAAACCAGGATAAGTGAGGCTATGAATAGTATCAGAAACTGCACCATTGTCAGTTCTTTGTCCTGCCGCATACTGAACGCTGCGTAAGGGTGTACGGTGTCCTCATTCCGTTGCCACGTTATGGGCTGTAGACTATTGTTTAGCATTTCCATAGTTGCTTTAGGCGATAGATAACCTTGGACACTCAAGGCATCATAAGTCATGATTTCATAGGAGAAATAACAATCGACTTTGGGGTCTTGCAGTCCGTTATCTTCCACTACATTCACGACTTTAAAGCTCTGTATTGTATTTTCCGCTATACTTTGTGGGTTAGCAAGGCGTATGGTTGTTCCAATAGGATTTGCAGTGCCGTATGCTTTACTTGCAAATTTATGGGATAATACCACTTCATCAGGTGCTTCGGGAAGTCGGCTGCCATGTAGCAATTTTCTGTTGTTATAGGAGAAAAAGTTACAGTTAACCCCTCTATAACCTATCAGAAAAGGTAAATTACGTTGTTCGTTATCGATGACTTCTATTTCCGTTGAATTGTTAAAGGATTGTATGGTTAGGCACTCTAAACCACTGATAGATTGCTCTTCCAGTCGCTTTATTTCACTGGTTCGAAAAAAAGGACTTTGTTTCTGGTTGACTGTTATTCTTATCCGTCGCTCGCTGTCTGGTAAGTTTTCAAGTTTGCTCCATTCCTGCATGAAAAAGCATACAATGGTATAGCATACGATTCCCACTGCCAGGCAAAGGGCGGAAATGAAACTGTGAGTCTTGTACTTCAGCAGATTCCGTAGAGCAACTTTCAAATAATGTAATACCATTGTTCTTATTCGTTTTTAATTACCTCCGCCGGATTCGTTTTTGCTATCCGCAAGATACGGAAAAGTATTGTAAAGCCTGTAATAAAAGTAATAATCAAGAATATACAGAGCCAGAAAAGCAGACCGCAATCAAAGAATACCGTATACATTTGTTTCCATAACATCAATACAACATATACAAGCGGGAATGCAACGATGGCACTACACAATAACAAGATAATATAAAGACGGGCAAACAACAGGATAATCTGCGGAACATCTGCCCCATTTACTTTACGGATAGCAACTTCTTTCTGACGTCGTTCTGTATCGAGCGTGATACTGGAGTATACACCTAATAGTGTGATAATAATGCTGATAACAGCAAAGAACAAAATGATGTCCTTCAGATTATACTCAAGAGCCTGCAAAATATGGATATCATCCAGGAATGTTTTAGCCTGATAAGTTATATTTTCAGGAAGCATCTCGCGGTAGACTTTCTCAATCCATCGGGCTACTTCCTTTTGCTGGTCCGGATGACTCTTTATGTAACAATGACCTATGTAGACTGAAGGATCATAAGGCAGGAAAGCATATCCACTACTTCGGTTATATACATTGGCCTGAAAAGGTGCGGATATTCCGCAGATTGTGTAGTCGGTATTAGCGCTATACAAGTTCATACCGATTACATCTTTCTTCTGCATCTCCTGCCAGACATTGTCTACCACAATATCTTTTTCCGTTTGAGGAAGTCTTCCTTGTTCTATGGGAATATTCATGAAAGAGAAGAAATTGGAGGGTACAGCCATGATACTAATATCAATCCAAGAGTTCTTATTTCCCTTTTCGGTTGTTAACCCATTGCCCGACATTCCTTGCATATAACCGATATCTGATAACAGAATTTCTTTCACTCCGGCATGTTGTTTAAAACGCTCTATCAACGCCAACTTTTCCTCATTCTTCATAAAGGGATAGTCCAGGGGAATACTAAGAATCTCCGATTTTTCTTTTTGACTTAGCGTATGGATTAAACTATTGGTCGTTTTCTCGGCTTGCAGATATAAAGCAGCCGTCAGGGATACAAATACCCAGCAAATAAAGAACTGGATACCCAGCATAAGGTTACGTCCCCATTGCTTACCTCTGCGTTTATTGTTTCCATAAATACCTGTTTGCACGGTAATACGACGAATACGAATGGAAACAGACAAACATATAAGGACGCAGAGTATGATAAGAAGAACGATATATTGCAGAGCATGTATTAAAAGCGTTTCAGAGGTAAAGGCCATTGCAAAGCCCGGCAAAGAGAAATTCATGTGATTCCCCAATAATTCTATGCCTGATAATACCAGTATGGAGGATATGGATATGACGATCAATGACTGTGTGAATAGTAAACAGAAAAGTTGTTTCCAGTTGCATCCTATCATTTTCATGATACTGTATTCTTTAGTACGATTGAAGAAAGAACCGATAAGGAAATAGAAAAAATTGATCAGCCCTACTAGTAATATCAGTGTGCCTACAGTTCCGGTAACTAATCCCAGATAGGAAACACCTTGTTTTTTCAATCTGGCTCCCATACTACTGGCAGTGACAGTGTAAGCTTCGCCATACAAAGTATAAGTATAGTCTCTTTTTGAGAATTGCTTTTCTAAATCGGTACATGTAGTTTGTGGTGATAACAACACATAGGTATTTGCTCCCGTCATGTTATACCGTTTGGGACTTTGCAGAAGTCCTTCACTATCGTTTACGGTCAGCATATCTATGTTTTGCATAAAATCCAAACTATTGTTCAGAGGGATATCTTTCATTACTGCTTGAATGGTGTAGACGATACCTCCTGTTTTTGGGGTACTTTCAGGAGAAGTATTGAGCCTTCTCATGAGAGTCATGTGTTTGCCGATAGCACTTTCTGCATTACCGAATATTTTAATGGCCATAGATTGGCTCAGGATGACGGAGTTAAGAGACTGACTTGCCATTTTCCAATGTCCTGCTACCATTTCCGGAGTGAAGATTTTATTGTAGCAAGTATCTATTTCAATCGTTTCAAGCTCATAGGGTAGCGTCTTTTCCGGAGATAACTCTACATAATAAGGGCGTTCGCGAGGATAGGTTACGGATGAAATGGCTTCCGTTTCTCCCAAAGCCCATGTGCGCAAATCTTCGGCCAGAGGAACAGGAGAACCGGAAAAATATCTGTCTGCTTTGCCGTCATAGAGGTTTAATTCTGCTATGCGATCATGATTAGCAAAACAATGGTCTGTGCTTTCTACAAAGCGACTGCAATATATGCAGACACAGAAGCAGAGCAAACCTACTGCCAATCCGATGATGGAAATGATATTTTGTGTCTTATGCTTACACAAGTTTCTGAATGCTATTTTGAGATAATGGAATATCATGGTATATACATTTTATATTTTATATATTCAAAACTTATGCCAAGTATGTAACTTTCTATTTATTAATGATATACTGATTTTTGTTATAGGGTATTAGTGTGCTATAGTGCACAAAAATAGTGCATATCCGCACATGAATTCTATACTTACTCGGTCTTTATTATATCCACCGGATTTATTTTTGCAATTTTCAAAATGCGGAATATGACAGTAAGTAAAGTCATGAGAACTATCCCAATAAATATGCAAATCCAGAAGCAGAAACCGTCATCGAAGAAGACAATATACATTTGTTTCCATAATTGCAGTATTGTGTATAGCAGTGGAAATGCAATCACTGCTGTTATTATTAATATCCGGACATACATGCGCAAGAACAGATAAAGTATTTGCCATAGTCCCGCACCATTAACTTTACGGATGGCTACTTCTTTGCATCGGTGTTCAGTATCAAGGGTAATGGCTGAATATACTCCCAGTAAAGTAATGATTACACTTACTATTGCAAAAAATAGGATGATGTTCTTCATTTTCGATTCCAATCCTTGTATTTCTTCCAAATCTTGTTGCAGCGTACTGATTTGTGGGGACAAAGTGTATGGAAGTGCTTCACGGAGCACTTGGGATGCATACTCTTCTACGGCTTTTACTTGAGCTGGCAGGCATTTAATGTAGCAATATTCTATGGGTCCTTCCATCTTAAGTGGCAAGAAAGCCATACCCTCACTTCGGAAAAGACTCTCGCTCTGGAAATATACATTGGTTATAAATGAAGATGTAATGCCTTTGACGGTATAGCCACCGTTAAAGTTATACAAGATGTTGCCTAAAATAGGTTTGGGAAT
>OGYJ01002709.1_pt1 | contig 11475 bp, 10 predicted proteins | sample 1576531 | NCBI WGS metagenome assembly OGYJ01 (sample SAMEA3541574, study PRJEB24748) | human gut metagenome | biome: human gut; feature: human-associated habitat; material: faeces | place: China | collected 2012 | reverse complement strand
CTTTTTAATAATTAACCGCGGATTTTCTTTACCAATGCGGCTGCATCAGCGGTCATTTTCTGAATCTCATCAAATTTACCGGCTTTTACCAAATCACCTTTTACCATCCAGCTTCCGCCGCAGCAGATGATCTTGTCAAATCCCAGATAATCTTTCAGATTCTGGGTTCCGATTCCACCTATCGGCATAAAACGAAGCTGATTGTATGGTGCTGCCATTGCTTTGATCATAGCCACTCCACCTGCCGGTTCTGCCGGGAAAAATTTGACTACTTTCAGTCCTCTTTTTACTGCCTGTGCCACTTCGGACGGTGTCACACATCCCGGGAAAATCGGAATTTCTTTTTCCAGACAGTAATTTACGATTTCAGGATCGAATCCAGGACTTACGATGAATTTTGCTCCTGCCTTAACAGCAGCATTTCTCATAGAATCCGTTTTCCTTGAGTTTCTCTAAGTTTTCTCCAAGCCTGTAAACGAACCTGTCTATCAGTTCCTTGATAAAAAACGCGCTGAAAGAAAACCATATCTTGTTTACATGACCGCTGGTACCTTTCTAAGCCTTTCAAAAAAGCACATAAGTTATTTGTACTAACCTGTGGTTATGTATTGAATTATGGGTTTTGGGTAACAAAAAACACCGTATTTCTACGGTGCGTTCTGTCAGATATATTCTGTTTTATGATAGCAGAAAACTGGAATTCACAGTTCTTCCATCCTTCCCATCTTCAGCGCCATAACAAGAGTTCCGGCTGCCATCACAAAGACACCAATTTCAATCACATAGATGGGAAGAAGCGCCGGACCTGCCACGGCAAAGAAGTCCACGATAAAATGAATCCCATATGCAAGAACCGCTGTAAAAGCCGCTGTCCTGCATTTGCCTGCCTTTACCGCCCGGTAGATCAGCAGTGACAACCCGATATGCAGAATGATGGCACTGATTCTTTCGATTCCGCTTACAAAAAAGAGTGGTGCCGGTGTTGTCCATAGGGCCGACAGCTGTGACACGGTCTGGTTTGCAGACTCAGCAGGAAGTGCCGCCAGCGTATTCTGCATGGCTCCGCTGTTGATCATCAGCATGGACACAAGATTGCTGATTCCGGAGAGTCCTCCGATCAGAATGGCCTCCACACCGCCATGCCCGATTCCATACATCAGTGCATTTGGAAAATCCAGCCATTTCTTCATCCAGAACTTCATGGCAATCAGTCTTCCGGTCTCTTCAAAAACCGCTGCAGCCAAAGCCGCGTACACATAGTAAAGCCATGGCCTGCTCTGTGCGTTCAGTCCGCAGAACTGAATGACAAGAACATGCAGCAGCTGCTCCAACAGCATGGCAAACAGCAGATAGGTTCCTGCTCCGATAAAGAACGAGGAAATCCTTGCCTTAAGCTTCACCCTTCCTGCAATGAACAAAGCAATCGGTACCCCCATCGAGAGGACAACGGAGCAGATAACTCCCGCTATCGCCAGACCTGATATTGTGTTCAATTCCATCTTTATACCTCCCTGATTCTCAAAAAATTCCTTTATTGTATTTGAACTGTCCATACAATATAAAGCCTAATCCGACAATAACTGCTGGAAGAATGATATAATCTATAATTATTTCACTCCAAAACGAAACAATAAAACCTAATACAAGAGATATTCCTATAATCAGCGTTCCTGTGCCGACTGTTTTTCCATACTTTGGTATATCTTCTTCCTTTACTTTTCGCCTGTTATAAGAGTGAATTGTGCTGATATTGCCTTTGATATTTACAATTCCCACAACAGATATGAACACTCCCAAAATCAACATTATAATATTTTCCATAATGACCTCCTAAAAATAGAATAGTTCCTCAAATTTTTTGTCCAATGCAATACAAAGAATTAGAGCCAATTTTGCAGTTGGATTAAACTGTCCTGTTTCAATAGAACTAATGGTATTTCTTGATACCCCTACCATTTCTGCAAGCTGAGCTTGAGAAAGATTTGCTTCTGTGCGAACTTCCTTTAAGTGATTTTTCAGTTGTAATTGTTCTTTCATATTCTCACCTCTAAAAGGTGGCTAACAAATCCAACAAATGCCAAAATGGAAAGCACAAAAAACAGAACAGTCAAGACCAAATCGCTCTTTCGCTTCATTTTGATAAAACGAACTAACCATTGTGTTGCAATAATGCTGAAGTATATAACCCACGGACTGTAAATCATAGTATGAGCAAGCACAGAAGATAACAGCGAAAGCAAACAACACACTAAAGCACCAACTCTGCTTGCGTGACTTCCGGCTTGATATACCACTTCCATTTCAGCCAAGTCCTTATTGCGATGTTCTTTTCTGCTTGCATTTAAGATTTCGTCCTTTTTCATAAAAACACCTCCATGCCAAGTTTTCTTTGCATATTTTAATTATACACATACCAAGTTTTCTTGTCAATAGAGTTCATAAAAAAGTTACAACCGATATAAGAGATAACTTTTCTACCACTTCGATTATACTCACGACTTAATGACTTCTTGAATACTTGCCGAAAAAGAAAAACTGCCATCGGTTTGACAGCAGTTCTTCTTCGGTTGGTATCCGTTAGGAATACACAATATCATTCAATACAATCTCATCGGCACAGGCTCGAATGTTATTCATCAATCCTATCCATCTCATCATATCCGTTGCTTTCAGTTCTTCCGTTACACCTTACTTTGTTCCATTAGCCACATCGATAAGTCCTTGTAAACAATCTTTACTCATATACATATCCTCAATCGCCATAGTTGCTGCTACCTGTTGAATTTTTCTATTGTTTTCTGTATTTTCTACTTTCATCTTTTTCTCCTTTCCTTACCGAAACCCTACCTTACTGTCTACCAATCTTAAATGGGGGATATCTTTCGATGAATATTCCTTAATATCGTCATCTACTACGACGTATTCCCTTATAGAGGGATGTTCTTTCAAATAATCCCTGACAGCATAATCCCTATATCGATTATCACACACTTTCCCTACAATGCGAATGCCATAACGGTCCAGTTGTGCCTCTAATTCTTTTATTTGTGGCGTATTTTTCTCATTGTGAGATGAGATAAAGCCATTCTTCCAAGAGGAAATCAAAATAATACGAGCTTCTCTATATTTTTCACAAAAACGGCGAATACAATCACTGCTGAGAGAAAATGGTTTCGACCAGTCTGATTCTTTATTCAAAACACCATCAATATCTAAGAATATGAACATTTTTAAGCCCTCTTTTTCTCATATTATAGCATCATTTTGTTCGCACTTCTTCAATCGCAAAGCACTGACAGAATATGGCGGTGCCTCGTATACGAACTCTGAGGAAGCGCCATGCATATTCACGGTAATATTCTTCACCTTCTCCGGCTCTTCAAAGCTGTTTTCATCCCCCTTTTCACCGCTAAGAAGTGTTACAGTATAGTCGCCCTGTACCTGACAGTCCAGTGTAATGGAAACCGGATCCACATCTCCTGCAAAATTAACCGCCTTAATAATGATTTCGTCCTTGGTGTCAGTTACTACCGAAACAAAAGCAGGTCCGTAGGGAATCGAAATTTCCTTCTGAAGCTCACCATCAACATACAGGCGAATCTGTTTTCCGTCCGTTTCATATCCAAAGCGGTGATATTCTCCCGGTTTTACTGAAATAGCAAAGTCCTCAGTCAGCTTGTTGTCATGCATATAGCCAAACTCTTCCAGTGAACATTGTCCTCCATTAACCTTCCAAAGGAACGGACGCACCAGAGCTGCATCCCATTCTTTTTCCACTCCGGCCGTAATCACGAGCTGCTCCTCATAATAGGAACGAACCACCCTGGCACTGAATATACCCAACTCGAAGTAAGCATTTTCCTCAACAAAAATATCGGTCTCAAATCTTCCATAAGTCTGGTCTTCTTCTCCAAATACCACAAAGCTCTTGGTCTCATCAGCCCATTCCAGAATACTGTGAAATTCCTTTTTCTGCTCCTCATCCGGAAGCTGAAGCAGACGGCCATCCTCTGTGTCCTGCACATGTCCCATTAATTCATGAGTAATCTTTGCTTCTTCTCCATTCCAAATGGGATTTCTGAAGCGAAGTTCCTTATTGGATTTTAAAGATGCCATTCCGGTTCTCGGACGATAAACACGTCCTCCCTCATCTTCGGATCGCACCACATATTCTCCGCGATTTTGACCGAACATTTTCCAGACATAATACGTAGGAATTCCAAGGCTCTGATGATTATTGAAACGAATCAGATTAGGATACCACGCTCTGTAATTTACATTTTCAAATAATGGAGCATAAGAGGCCAATGTTACGATATCCTGATTTTTCTCAATACCCATAAGGAAAGCCGCTTCTCCCAAAGCCGCATACAACTGTCCCATATAGTTGCCTTCGTTTACAGCCACCTCTCCTACAAAGATTTTTGGTCCCTTACGATCGTAGTCATCATAATAATTTACACGTTCTGCAAAGAACTCTGTTGTATTGTAAAAATGTTCATCCACGCACTCGGCAGGACAACCATTTTTCTCTACATGCTCATTGGCTATGGTTTTAATCTGGGGATACAGTTCCTTTACCTTCTTATAAATCATGTTGTATCGCTTTTCATAATCCGGACCCCAGTTTTCATTACCAATTTCCAGATAGGTCATTTTAAAGGGTTCCGGATGCCCCATAGAAGCACGAAGCCTTCCCCATTTGCTTTCCTTAGAGCCGATAGCATATTCAATGGCATCCAGTGTATCCTGTACCATTTCATCAAGAGCCTCTCCTTCCAGAAGGACACTCTTTCTTCCCTGACAGGTCATTCCGCAGTTACATACATACAGGGGCTCCATCCCCAGATCCTCGCAAAGCTGCAGATATTCATGAAAGCCAAGTCCTAATGTACTTCTGTAATGCCATACAAACAGCTTACTGGGTCTTTCCCATGCCGGACCTACCGTATCCCGAAATCTCATCGCTGTGGACGGTGTCGTTCCTTCCACAATACAGCCTCCGGGAAAACGCATAAACTTTGGACTCATTCCCTTAAGCTTTTCTACAAGATCTGTTCTGAGTCCATGTCCCATGTAGGTATTGTCAGGCATTAGTGAAATAAATCCCAGCAGAACCTCTCCGCCTTCTTTGCAGGAAATAGTAAACTGTGCCTCGTGACAATCCTCAGCTGCTGTCAGCTTCATGTCATATCTTGTATACTCCTGACCGGAAACCACCAGACTGTTTCCAGTCAGTACTTTTCCCTGGTATTCGATCGCTACGTCCAGTCCTATTTCTTCCTTTGCTTTTGCAAATAAATACAAAGAGTAACTTTCTCCAGCCTTTACGGATATACCGCAGTAACCGGTATTAGTCAGAAATCCGTCCTTTTCAAACTGCATACGCAGAGCTGCGTCCCGATGTTCATTCAGGGTATCCGTCAGTTCCAGTTCCATCTTTGCATTGTGTGTATACCATGCCGGTATTTCTGTCTCCGGAATATTGTTGCCCTTTACCCAGCGGCATAAGCCTTCTCCGTTGCAAAACTCATCCAGCCATCCGGATACGGTTTTTACATGGATGCCATCCTCCTGCTGTATATAACCCTCCGGTAAAACGGAATCTTCGAAGCTTCTGTTTCGAAGCATTTCCGGATAAAGTCCTCCGTCTCCGGCACGGTTAATGTCTTCAAAAAAGATTCCGTATAAATCCCTGGCTGTCTCAAATCGTCTTTCCTTTGTTTTAATCTTTAACTTGCTCATTGTAGTCTCCTTTTTTACATTCCAAGAGTTTTGATCACTACCTGTGCCAGAATTCTGGCAAGATAATCATTGGGGTGATTTAACCAGTTTCCGGTTATATCAATGTATCGTTTTCTCTTTCCGATTTCTTTTTGAACTGCCTGTATATGCAATAACATAGATTATGATAACTCAAATGATCTTAATGCAGCATTTCCGTTACCGCGATAGGTCAGGTAAAGCGCCTGTATTCCATCCGGAATCGTAACCGGTGCGGTATACTTTTCCCAGACATTGGTATATTGAACCTCTAATGTCGCCAGTACCTCTCCATCCCATGCTGTCTTTACTTCAAAAGTGCCATCTGCATAGCCCCGGATCCAAATACTGATTTCACGAATATCATGGCAGTCAAAATATTTGAAGCCGATGGTAGTTGAATCTGTAATATTGGCAATATATCCAACTTCTTCGTCTCCATCCCTGCCGTCCTGCATTACTCGTGGAAAATTCCCTTCGCCCACATAAACTGATGGGGTATCGGTAAACAGATTACATGCAAGATAAGCGGGGTATTCGCCTTTACCCTCAAGCGGACCTCCATTTAAACCGCAGGAGGTAATTTTTACCTGTGGAATACTGCCGTCCGGCATAATCTGCAGCTTTTCAGCACATCCCTGTCTGCTGTACCAGGTATTATTGGTATGCCTGTGATAAAAAATGTACCAGTCTTCTCCGATCTGCACAATACTTCCGTGATTATTGGCACCGTAAGCTGTTGGCATATCTGCCGGCTTGTAGGTATCGATGTGCAGATCACAATTGCTGACAATAACTCCGCCATAGACAAAGTCCCTAGTAGGATTCTTGCTGGTGGCATAACATAATTCGTGCATTAATATGGATGAATAGACAAAATAATAGGTGTCACCTACTTTACGGATGGAAGGTGCCTCAAAAAACTCATGTCCCTCAAATCCGGTACCGGCACCATATTCACAGCCGGGGGCCACAAACACCGGAGCTTCCCTGATCGTCAGCATATCTGCTCCCAACACCGTAGCCATAGCTCCGGTACGGGATTTATCACCTTTTCCGCAAAATCCGGTATAAAGATATGTCACATCTCCTTCCGTCAGAACCCCCGGGTCAAACTGGGGCTCATCACCTTCCTTTTCGCCCAGACGTGTGCCATCTTCATAATGAACATAGCCATAAAATTCATACTTTCCTGCCGGAGTATCACATACAGCAACTGAAACTACCGAAACCTTGTCCAACACGTAATAAAGATAGTACCTTCCGTCCGGTCCCACCGTAACATCCGGGGCATACAGACACATTTTGCCTTCCGGGTTCAGCGGATCGGCTGTCTTCGGATAAATCACACCCTCATATCTCCAGTTGCCCAGGTCATCGACCGGAGCTGACCAGCACACATAGTCTCCCATGCAGAAAACATATCCGTTAAAGTAATCATGGGATCCGTAAACATATACGCGATCGCCAAAAACATAAGGTTCTCCGTCCGGAATATACTCCCAGGACGGTAAATATGGGTTAAACGCTTGTTTTTTCACTTTGATATCCTCCTTTGCAAGCCTAATCCATGTACATTGTTTCATAAAGCAAATTACTGGGTGCTAGTTTAAGCCTTCAAGCTGACCACACGATCATAGTCATATCCTCGATCCGGATTCACCTTTCCGGCATTCAGTTCGAAATAAACCACACCGTTTTCGTTTACAGGAAGCTCTACGCAGATATTTCCGTCCTCCTGCTTTTTACGCTCTGTTTTTACAAAAGGTCTGGATGATTCCCGAATCAGCTTCGTCTGTTCCTCACTCAGATTGGCAGGTTCTCCCATATCATGCCATACCTTCAAGGGATTACATGTTTCCTCATCTACCGTCTTAGTCAGGAAGCAGTACTCCTCCTGTTCAGCCGGAAATGTAAACTCCAACAGCATTTTTTCTTTACCCTGTTCTGTACTTTTACAGGCAATATTCCAGGCTACACCTAGATAATCACCGTTTGCACGTTTCAAAACGACAATATTGTCATCCTTATATACACAATTGGCTTCACTTTCCTCAAGCTTTTTGTAAAAAGCAAATGTCCAGAAGGTCGGCTTGGTAATACAGCCATTGGCAACCAGTCCAAAGCCGCCGTGGAATGGTGTAAAAGGAACTCCCAGCTCTTCAAACACATCACCAAATGTCCAGTAGGAATAGGATTCATTCACATCTCCCAATCTGGAAAGCTGCTGTGCTATAAAGGCCGCATTCAGGTTTGTATCATGAATGACGCCCTGAGGAGTATAGGAGCTGTTGAACTCCGTGATATGAATCTGCAGACCCTTATATTCCGGGAAACTGTCAATAATATCTCTGGTTGTTTTTAAATTGGAAAATCCGTCCTCTGCCTTCATCAGTTCAGAATATGCATAATGTCCAATACATTCCGGCGGATCAATGGTGTAATGATGTCTGGTTACGAAATCCACAGGTATGTGATTCTCATGGCAATATTCCATAAATGCCTGAATCCATTTCTCATCCGTTCCTCCACAAACAGCAGGGCCTCCTACACGAAATCCCGGATTCACTTCCTTTATGGCATCAAAGGTTTTATGGAACAGCTTAAAATATTCCTGCATATCCGCATTTTCCCAGAAGCCGCAAAGATTGGGCTCGTTCCATACTTCAATGGGCCATTGAATAACTTCCTCTTCTCCATAGCGTCCCATCAGATGCCGCAGCAATGAATGCACCATATTACACCACATATCATAATCTTTTGGAGGAGTGGTATTTCCCTGCCAGTAAAAGATAGTCTGGCTTCCACTTGCCAACTTTTTAGGCATAAAACCCAGTTCAAGAAAAGGTCTCAGCCCCACCTTCTTATAGGCATCCATTACTCTATCCAGATAAGTATAGTTGTACTCGACCCTTACCTTACCATCCTCCTCATAGGTCTGAAAGATCGCCATATCATCACAGAATAATCCATGTCCCCGGATATGCTTAAATCCGATTTCCTTTTGAACCAAGCGCAGCTCCTCCTGATATTCTTCTGTCAATGCAAGCCCCATTCTTCCGGTTCCCACACAATAATCTACATTATTGTGAAAAAAGGCCTTTGAATCCTTTGTAATCACGATCTTTTTTCTGTCATTCTCTGTTGCTCCACCCAAATTTACCATGCATGTATCTCCTTCTTCTAAATCATGTTCCTATGCAGTCACGCATCAGATGTCTGACCGCTGCACGATCCGCAGCTCTCTGATGACGATTGCCATATTAATCTGATACTATCGCATTGATCTAAAGTTTCCAATGATTTATACTATAAGAAAATTGATATATCCTCTGATGTATCAGAGCGGAGATTCCAGATGACTGAAATTGAATTTGTCGGCTACAGTGCCGTTCACCCCTCAGATTTTATATATGATGTTCCGAATGGCTTTACAGGCTATCTTCTGCTTCTTTTCGACTCTCCCTCGGAGCTGCTCATAGACGGAAGACTAATGCGGACAGCCGCCAATTCTGCTATTCTGTATACACCAGGAAGCAGGATTTATTACCGTGCTGCCGGTGAAGAATACCGGAATGACTGGATTCGTTTTCGTTCCGATCACTCCTTCGTGAAGCTGTTTCCGTTAACAAACACCCCATTTCCCGTAACAGATCCGGAATACTGTCATCAGCTTTTTAAATTACTAACCTGGGAGTCCGCCTTTTTCTCCTCTGAAAGCGAAGCAAACATTACTCACCTGCTGCGGGTTCTGTTCTCCAAATTAAGAGAAGGAACCCAGAATGAGTCCCCGGGTATTCACGATCATGAGCTGGTTGCATTGCATAAGATGATCTACAATAATCCTCAGCTTCCATGGAATATAAACATGATGGCTGCGAAGCTTCACTTAAGTCCCAGTCATCTTCAGACTCTCTATCACCGTCAATTTGGCTCCTCCTGCATGGACAATGTCATCGAAGGACGTCTGCGCCGTGCACAGGATTTATTAGAGTACAGCGAATACTCCATCCGCGACATTTCCGAGCAATGTGGTTATAATAATGTAGAGCATTTCTGCAGACAGTTCCGTCAGCATAACGGCTGTACCCCTGGACAATACCGGAAAAATGCATCAGCGGGAAGCAACAAAAGACTTCTCACCCACAATACCCTGGGAGGAAGGGAGTTTGAGAAGATTAATCGAAATATCCGTAATAAAGAACCGGTTTCCATCCCTTGATATTCTTGCATACTGTATACTTTTAACCATGGAGAACACCTCTGTCTTTCTAAAGTTTGGTTTGGTCGCCTTTAACTTTATCAGACTTTGGTGTTCTCTTAAATTTTTTTATTCATCCGAAGAAAAAGTTACGCTAGCTTCAGACAAAATGGGCAAGCAGTGCAGCCCCGGTCTCATATTCCAGCTCATTGTATGCCTCCTGCACCTTATCCGCCAGCTTCCTCTCAGTCTGGGACAGCTCCATAGACTGCAGAATACGCAGATTGTCCTCTATCAGTCCCATATCATACTTATCAAAGCCTTCCTGCAGATTCTGAAATACCTTATGGGAAGAATATTTCTCCTGGGATGGAGTCACCATGCCTGTCTGAATCTTCATCTTGGATAATTCAGTCCTGACTTCACCCAGTGCATTCTCCAGTTCTTCCACGAAAGATTCTATATGTCTGTCAATATATGCATAATTGTCTGTTTTAGCAGCCATTTCCATAATTTCCGCCGACTCGCCCAATGCGCTCTGCCCCACCTGAAGACTTGCTCCTTTGATTCCATGGACTTTGGTCCGGAACAGTTCATGATTGTCCATGGCATATCCCATAATCTCGCCAATCAACGGTTCTGCCTCAGAGACAAAAGCCTCCAGAGTACGGCGGTATCCTCTTTGGTTGCCTTCATATCCACTTTCTTCCAGGGACTGTACAGCATCCCTCCCCTCAGGGCTCTTCCTGAATGTATCAGGCATCAGAATCTCCAGTGCATTCTGAAAGAGCGTCATATCTATAGGCTTATGCAGCAGTGCCTGGAATCCATACTCCTGATAATGATCATCCAGCTCATCTGAATCATCTGCTGTAATCAGTATAGCAGGAACTCTGGTAATTTTCTGTATCTGTTCTTCGACTTCAATCCCTGACATATCAGGCATCATATGATCCATCAGTATCAGCTGGTAAGACTGTTTCTGTACTGCTTCTATCGCTTTATGACCGCTGCCTGCAGTATCTGTCATAACCTTCCATGGGTGAAGTCTCTCTTTGAGAATCTCCTGATTTACTTTCATATCATCTACAATAAGCACTCTGGCATCAGGATAAATCCAGTTTGGTCTGACACGTTCTGTCCCATAGTTATGTCGTTTAAGTAATATTTCTTCATTAAACGTTGCTGCGGGACGCATACTTGCCGCTGGCGCCGCCTCCTGATAAATCGTAAAGCGAAATATGGAGCCATGTACGCCATCGCTCTCGACAATCGCACTTCCTCCCATCATTTCTGCCAGCTGTTTGACTATAAAAAGCCCAAGACCTGTGCTTTCCTTATCTTTTTCCTCTCCATAGCTGGAATATTCATCAAAAACATGTGCCAGCTGATAACTGCTCAGTCCTCTTCCCGTGTCTGCTACCATGCAATTAATTTCATATCCTTTTGAACTTTCTCTACAGGTCAGTTCGCAGCGAATCTCACCCTGTTCCGTATACTTCACTGCATTT
>OGYJ01002706.1_pt1 | contig 11484 bp, 9 predicted proteins | sample 1576531 | NCBI WGS metagenome assembly OGYJ01 (sample SAMEA3541574, study PRJEB24748) | human gut metagenome | biome: human gut; feature: human-associated habitat; material: faeces | place: China | collected 2012 | reverse complement strand
GTAGGATGTGTCTTTTCACAATCCTCACAGTATGTAGTTGCCGGAAGAAGCTCAATCTTCAGCTCTGAGTCCTTTATCAACTCATCCCTCTTCCTGTAATACTGCCAGCAGTCTGTGAGATAATCCGGTACTATTCCGCTTACCTCACCTATCTCAAGTGTCACAGAGCCTATCTCGGTCAGCCTATTCTCTACCGCAAGCTCATTGAGTGTCTTGGTGATATGTACGATTATTCCTAATTCGTGCATTGCAGGTCCTCACAATACAATTTATTTTTCTTTTTTCTTGAACATTATCTTGACCTGTCTCTTGAGCATATATGGAAGTATTACCTTCATCTTATCCTCAGACTTGTGCATATTGCTTGCCGCCGGAATGTCGCGGTTAAGATGTATTGCGTCGAACTCGCACTTGGTTGTACAGATTCCGCAGCCGATACACTTATTAGGGTCAACAACCGTGGCACCGCATCCGAGACAGCGGTTAGCTTCCTTCATAACCTGTTCCTCGGTAAATGTCTCCCTGTCGTCACGGAAAGTCCCCTCAAGTCCCTTTTTTCTGCCCGGCACCTGTCTCGGTGAGTTGTCAAAGCTCTCAAGAACAATATCATCCTTGTCAAGCTCTATGAACTTTCTCATATTTCGTGCAAGCGTGAGACTATGTCCCTTATGTACAAAACGATGAATAGATACACAGCCTTCCTTGCCCGCTGCTATGGCATCGATGGCAAAACGAGGTCCGGTATATACATCTCCGCCAACGAAGACATCCGGCTGTGCAGTCTGGTATGTGACAGGGTCTGCAATCGCAGTCTTATTAGGTCTCAGCTCAACCTTGCTGCCCTTTAAAAGGTCGCCCCACACAATCGACTGACCGATTGAGAGAATAATATTCTCACACTCGACAGTGAGTAATTCATCCTCATTGTAAACCGGGTTAAAGCGCTTATTCTCGTCAAGAACGGACACACATTTCTTGAATACTATTCCCCTGACATGTCCATTCTCAGTAAGAATCTCCTTAGGTCCCCAGCCGTTTCCAAGCTTTATGTTCTCCTCCTCAGCCTCATGTACCTCATCTGCTGCCGCCGGCATGCCCTCTCTCGACTCAAGACAGAACATTGAAACCTCAGACGAACCGGCTCTTACCGCTGTTCTTGCTACATCGACTGCGACATTTCCGCCTCCGATTACAACAGTTCGTCCCGTAAGCCTCACGCTGTTCTCGTCAGTGTTAATCCTTCTTAAGAAGTCAACTCCCGTCATAACTCCATCGGCATCCTCGCCCGGCACACCTGCCATACGTCCACCCTGAGCACCGATGGCGATATAGAATGCCTTGTAGCCCTGCGCACGAAGCCCGTCAAGCGTCACATCCCTGCCGACCTCGACGCCACACTTGAACTCAATGCCCATCTCACGAAGTACTTCTATCTCCGCGTCAATCACATTCTTCTCAAGCCTGAATGAAGGAATACCATTAAGAAGCATACCTCCCGGTCTCTTCTCCTTCTCGAATACAGTGACCGGATAGCCCTTCTCTCGAAGATAATAAGCCGCAGACATTCCGGCAGGACCTCCACCGATGACGGCAATCTTCTCCTCGAAGAACCGGAAGCAGGTCTTCCTGTACTCTCGCCGCGCCGAACTGGGAATCGGTAGCTCCGATTCCGGCGTTCACATAATCAAATTCCGTATTGGGAAATACCTTTTTCAGCCAGCCAAACGTCCTTGCCGCATAACATTTTTCCGGATCCGTAGCGGAAAATCCCTGGGTAATGGAACCGCCGATAAAGCCTACCGTAAGCCGCTCTCCTTTGGCTGCACGATTCATAAAACCTTTCAGTCTGGTCAGGTTGCCCCGGTTCAGTATTCCGGCTTCTTTATCAATGATGTTCCCCGCACTCTTGCGGTTCTCATAGATGCTGTTTTCCAGAGTGCAATAACGTTTCGCCTTGTTTTTCAGAGTCTTGCTGATCCGGAAAATCTCTTCCGGCCGGTATCCCCTGGATTCCAGATAATAAATACCACTGTAAAGTTTGATGGGAACATCCGGATATTTATCCCCGATCATGGCTTCAAACATGATCATAATGTGACCGATCTTCTCCGGTGCTGCTTCCACGTGATTGTCCAATAGCAATAGGAACTCATCCTTTTTCAAATGACACACCATTTCCTGTCCTTTCAGGTGTTTTTGAATGTGCGTCCCCAAATGGTACAGGAGGCTGTTTTTCACTTCCTCGCTCATCTTCGCGGAAATCTCATCGTAATCCCGGATGCCCAGAAATACCTCTGCATACTGACCGTCCTGCCAGGGCAGGATCTGTTCCAGTTTTATCGAAAAGCTTTCCGTTGTCTCCACTCTGGCCTGCAATTCCTCTTTTTCCATCATACGCTGTCTCCAAAACCGCAAAGGACCCGCTCATCGCGGGTCCCTCGATTCTATCTTCTGCCTTCTTCTGTATCGCTTGTTGTGACCACGCTGTGTTCTTTGATATAGTCAACCACTTCATCGATGGTCGTAAACGCCAGCCCTACGTAGCTGTCTGCTGCGCCATAGTAAATGGCGATCCTGCCGCTCTCGGAATCATGAATGGTAGCGCAGGGGAAGCATACATTCGGTACGAATCCTCTCTCCTCATACCACTCTTCCGGTGTCAGCAGGAAGTTCTCACAACGATATTTTACGATGGACGGGTTGTCAATATCCAGGATTGCTCCACCGATGGAATAGACATAACCATTACAGGTTCCGCTCACACCATGATAGAACAGCAGCCACCCTTCAGAGGTCTCAATGGGAGCTGCTCCTCCACCGATCTTCAGAGACTCCCACCATTCGGAAGATTTTCCCATCACATGTCTGTGTTTGCCCCAGTATAGCATATCCGGGCTCTCACTGACAAAGATATCTCCGAAAGGTGTATGTCCGCTGTCGGAAGGACGGGACAGCATCATGAAATTACCGTGTACTTTTCTGGGGAACAGTACAGCGTTACGGTTAAAGGGGAGGAACGGATTCTCGATTCTGGTAAACGTCTTGAAATCCGTAGTTTTCGCAATACCGATGGCTGCACCGTAAAAATCCTGACACCAGATGATGTAATAGGTATCTTCTACCTTCACCAGTCTGGGATCATAAGCGTAGATCGGCATAAAGGGCTTGCCTTCTTCATCTACAAACTGAATCTTATCTTTATCAAAATCCCAATGAATTGCATCTTTGCTGCGTCCCATGTAGATATAAGGAATACCGTTGACCTGTTCCCCACGGAACACGCCGATGAATTCATCACCGTAAGGCATTACGGCACTGTTGAAGATTCTGGCTACTCCTTTTACAGGATTTCTGCCAATAATAGGGTTCTCACTATATCTCCATACCGGTGCTCCGGTATGGTCTTCGGGTTTATCCTGCCAGGGTACATTAGGTACTGCAGGGCTGATCATCTTAACCTTGCTCATTCAGGTTACCTCATTTCTGTATTATTTATCTTGCTTCCTGTTTTAAGAACTCTTCATTTTTGTGAATGAGTTCACATCTCTGTGCCACACATTCCACGCTTCTTCCGGGATCGGAAGGGGTGTTGAATACATAATCCACAAGCTTATCTATGGTAGTAGTCGCTACGTGCATGCGGGTATCGCTGGATGCATAGTAGATAAAGACTTCCCCCTTCTCATTCGCGATTGCGCCATTGGTAAATACTACGTTTGAAACATCTCCCACTCTCTCTTCCCCTCTGGGACCGATCAGCAGACCCGAAGGCTCTGCGATCACTTTTGCCGGATCTTTTAAGTCCGTGGCAAAGGCATAAATGACGTAACGTAAACCGGCTGCGGTATTACGTACTCCATGTGCGATATGTATCCAACCTCTGTCTGTTTTGATGGGGGTAGCGCCCGCACCGTTTTTGGCCTCGGTAATGGTGTGATATTTACGCAGACTGGTCATGCGCTCTTCGTCGATCACTGCATGAGTAATGTCGTCGCACAGTCCGAAACCGATTCCTCCGCCGCTTCCGGTCTCGATGAAATCATCCATCGGTCTGGTGTAGAAGGCATATTTGCCATCCACGAATTCCGGATGTAGCACTACATTTCTCTGTTGGGGAGAACGAAGGGTCTTTAAATTCTCCAGTCTCTCCCAGTGCTTTAAGTCTTTGGTTCTTACAATGCCTGCAGCCGCTACTGCTGCGGACAGATCATTTACGGAAGTATCCTTGCTTTCGGAACAGAACACACCATAGATGTAACCATCTTCATGTTTGGTGAGACGCATGTCATAGACATTGGTCTCTTCCGGGCAGGTGTCATCTAACAGAATGGGATAATCCCAGAAACGGAATCCATCGACACCATTGTCACTCTCCGCCACACCAAAGAAAGACTTTCTGTCGTTGCCTTCGATACGGGCTACCAGATAATACTTGCCGTTTAATTCAATGGCTCCGGAATTCATGACCGCATTGATTCCCAGACGCTCCATGAAATAGGGATTGGTCTTGGGATTGAGATCATATCTCCAGGTCAGGGGAATATGTTCTCTGGTCAGAACCGGATATTCATAACGGTCGTAAATACCGTTGTAGAAATCGGACTTTACATTTTTACGGGAAAGCAATTTCTCCTGCTTCTCTTTCTCTATGTAATAACGCTCTAACATCTCTTCATAACCTCCATGCACATTCTGCCGTTATGGTAAGGGCACTTCCAAGGCTCCACGATAGGACGGCCGGGATAGGGATTTCCTTCCGGATCCACTTCCCAGAACCATTCGGAACCGGCTCTCTTATCAATCACATGATCCCGGATAAATGCCCATTCCTTCTCGGCTGCTTCCAGATATTCCTTCTTCTCAGGCTCTTTCTCATAGCCGTTTAAGAAACCGATCACAGTCTCTGCCTGTACCCACCAGACTCTGTGCACATTCACGACACCTCTGTCACATTCGTTTGCCAGAGAGTGTCCGTCGAATGCCACCTTATAGATCTGCGCGGTAAGGTCTTTGGTGATGACATGCATCTTCTGTGTCAGTTCCGGATCATCCAGTACCTTACAGCCTCTGTCGATCAGCCAGGCGGTCTCAATATCGTGACCATAGGAATGCAGATCCAGAATGGTATTGTAATACTTATCAAAGAACACTTCCTGTCTGTGCAGCTTGGGATTATAAACCTTTTCAGCGAACAGATCCATGATCCAAAGCAGGCGTCTGCGCACCTTTTCATCACCGGATACCCGGTACAGCTCCGTATAAGCTTCAAATACATGAAGCAGGGTGTTCATGGTCTTGTCTGCCAGGACACCGTTCTCCGACAATTTCTCATTGGATTCCGGTTTAAAGTCTCTGGTGAATGCTTCCAGATAGCCCACCTCATCCATACAGGTTGTTTCGATCAATGTAAAAAGCTTTTTCGCCAGTTCCAGTGCTTCTGCGTCACCACTTGCCTCATAATAGGAGGATAGTGCATAAATGCAGAATGCCTGATTGTACGTATGCTTTGTGGTATCCTTCGGTGTTCCGTCGTAATTTAAGGACCAGTAGATTCCGCCGTATTCTTTGTCAAGACAATAGTCTTTCAGGAAAGCGTATCCGTGCTTTGCCTCATCAAGCAGGCTTTCGTCTTTTAACAGTGTATACGCATTGGAGAAGAACCAAGTGATCCTGCTGTTCAGGATACAGCCCTTTTCTGCCTTTTTATCCAGATTCAGATCATAATCCAGGTAGCCGTAATAGCCGCCGAACTCGTCATCTCTCATTCCTTTCCAGAAAGGAATGATCCCCTCTGTCAGATGGTTTTTAATTTCTTCCCGCATTTTCATTGTTTCTATGTTCATCATGTTCCGCACTCTCCTTTGTATTAACCCTTGACAGCGCCGGAGGTGATTCCACTGTAGATCTGTTTCTGACAGAGCAGGAATACGATCAGAGCGGGCAGCAGAGACATCAGTACACCTGCACAGATCAGATTGTATTTGCTTCCAAGAGGTCCGGTGAAGGTATACAGGGAGGTTGCTACCACACCGAGAGTCCTCTTGTCCTGCAGATACAGACTGGCGCAATAATACTCGTTATATACGCCTACTCCCTTAAGCACCATCGAAGTTACGATAGCGGGTTTCAGAAGCGGAAGAATGATCTTCCAGTAAATGGTAAAATAGGAGGCTCCGTCGATAAATGCAGATTCATCCAACGATACCGAAATGTTTTCCATGAACTGGATGAAGATGTAGATGGAGATAACATCCGTACCCATACTCATAATGATATAACCATACAGATGATTGATAAATCCAAGGTTACTCATGATCTGGTACACAGATACCTGCATGGCAATTCCGGGAAGGAGGGTTGCGAACAGGAACAGGCTGCGGATCAGTCCGTTGCCGGGAAACTTGAACCGGTTCAGTACATAAGCGAGCTGTGTTCCCACCAGGACGGAGCCTAACAGTACAAATACCAGGATGATCGCTGAATTCAGATATGCTCTGCCCATGTTGGCGCGGTTAAAAGCGTCAATAAAGTTCTGGAAGTTCAGCCAGCTTTCCGGCAGGGTCATTACATTGGTGCTCTGGTACTCTGCATCGGTCTTGAACGCCGTGATGACGCAGGATACGATGGGCAAAAGTGCCACGAAGGAGAAGAATACCAGGCTGAAATACTTAATAACGATCCAGATGACAGCGCCTGCACTGTAATGTTTGTGGTTAATTTTCATCTTTGCCATTTTACACTGCCTCCTTCTTCCATCTTCTCTCTCTTCTGAGCCGTTTTCTTCTGGTATATTCTTCATTATCCGCATCGGAGCTTCTAAATACCAGTTTGAAGAAAAGCTTTTGTAAAATTGTTGCTGCAAAAATGATCAGTAACAGTACCACCGCCATAGCAGACGCCAGACCTACCTGCTGATTGGTATGTGCGATCTTGTCCATCAATACGAAGTAGGTTGCGGTTCCGCCGCCACCCTTGGTGATAACGTAAGGAGGATCGAAAGCACTCAGGGAACCTGTGATGGACAGGATCACGTTCAGCGTAACGATGGTCTTGATGCTGGGTAAGATAATATGTATAAATTGTTGGAATTTATTGGCACCGTCCAGCTCTGCTGCCTCGTACATCTCGGAGTCCACGGACATGATGGCACCGATGAAAAGTACCATGTTGTTGCCGTAATAACGCCATACCGAGGAAGCCACCAAAGAGATATTGTTAACGCTCTTGTCCTTCAGCCAGAACGGAAGACTTTCTAAGTTAAATCCACACCACTGTAATACCGTATCGAATACAAATCCTCTGGTGTAGAAGAATTTGAAGATAAATCCAATGGCAATACCACTGATCAGATAAGGGAAGAACATGAATCCCTTGAACATATTGCCAAACTTGGTCTTAAAGCTAAGGATCGTTGCCAGGTACAACGCAAGTACCAGCTGCACCATTGCGCCTGCCATGTAAAAAAGGCTCAGCTTCAAAGCACTGAAGCATTCATCTTTCTTAAATACGTCGATGTAGTTCCGAAATCCTACAAACTGTCTTTTGTCTACCGGGGTAGCATATTTCATTTTATAAAAACTGAATTTTACCATCTCTCCAAAAGGAAGATAGGTGAACACGAACAGCAAAAGCAGGGGAATGATCATGAAGGACAGTATGACGATGGTCTGTTGTCCGTTCCTGCTCTTTACCCATTTTTTCATGCTGAAGGGTTTTTTTGTTTTCTTCATTGTCTCTGCACTCATCGAAATACCTCCATACCCTTCTCTCTTAGATAAGAGGGAACCGGATAAATGGTTCCCTCTCACTTCAGAAGATTAAATTAGTTACCTATTAATTACTGGATCTCTACACCACAGCTCTCCTGTGCGGAAGTCCACTCTTCGTTCCACTCGTCGATGATCTCATCATAGGTCTTGGAACCATCTGCTGCACACTCTACCAGCTCCTGCATCTTGGTCTCACCATTGTTGTTGATGTTAAGACCGGACTCAGCGTTCAGCTCGTTTAACAGATCCTCTTCGCCTTCGATCGCAGGCTCATCCACTACGAAGTCGATACCCTTGAATGCTGCATAGAAATCCGGTAATCTGGTATCCTTGATAGCAACGGGAAGTCCGCCACAGTCATAGGAGAATCCGGATTCTTCTGCCATGAACTTAACGAAGCACAGAGCTGCTGCCTGATTGTCTTCGGTGGTGCTGGCATTGATACCAAAGCTGTAGTCAGGGCCTACAGATGCTGCCTGCTTACCGCTGGTCAGGGTAATAGGGAAAGGCATATAAGCGATGTCGTCAGCGTTGTCGCCAGCTTCCTTCATCTGAGGAACTGCCCAGGAGCCAAGAACCATGCAAGCGATCTGACCATTGTTGATCATACCCTTACAACCTTCCCAGTCCGTGGTGGAGTAGTCTTCCTCGGTAAGGCCTTCAGCAACTGCATCGTACATTACTTTGTATACGTTGTAAGCGCCTGTTCCGTCGCCGGGATCAGCAAAAGGATTGGCTGTGTGCAGTAACTTCTGGTTCATATAAGTGCTGTCTCCGGTAGCACTGCCGCTGATAGCGGGATCCCACTGGCCGCCCATTGCCCAGCCAGCTGCGTAGTTGGTGTACAGAGGAATGATGGAGCTGTCATACTCTTTGATCTGCTTTAATGCTGCGATGAAATCTTCGGGAGTCTTAGGCATCTCAGTGATTCCTGCTGCTTCGAATACTGCCTTGTTATATACAATACCACCGCTAACACCTGCGGTGTAAGGAACACCGTATACAGTGCCTTCGTACATCTGGTTGTAGTAGTTCAGCTGTCCGTCCATCTCGGTAGTAGTTCCAAGAGGAAGGAAGTATGTGCTTAAGTCAGCCTTGTCAACTGCGGGGATAAACATAACATCGCCCCAGTCACCACCCTGCAGACGAAGCAATGTGTCACTTGCATAGTCGGTGATACCTTCAATATCAACAGTGATGTTGGGATACATCTCGTTGAATGCATCAATGTAAGTCTGGAAAGGAACTGCTGCGCCGTCCTCTAACAGGTCGGTACGGTTAGTCAGGACCTTAATGGTCGTGGTAATGTCGGTGTAATCCTCACCCAAAGTAAGCTCTGCGTAATTCAGACCGGTTACCTCTGCCTCTGCGGTTCCTGCTTCCGTAGAAACTTCTGCGGTTGCAGGGGTGGTACTTGCACTGCTTTCAGCAGCACCGTTGTCTGTGTTTCCACATGCTACCATGGACAATGCCATGACAGATGCTGTGGAAAGAGCTAAAAACTTTTTCATCTTCATAATGAAATCCTCCTTAATAATGTTTGTTACATTTGATGATGTTTGCTGTTTTGTAACTTAATTTAATTATACATAACCATATTAATTAATCATCAACTATTCTTGCTTTTAATCTCTTATTCTTGCTATTTTCGTTATTATCTTCTATTTTCACAAGTTTTATTCCTATGTTTTGTATATATTATACAATTAAAACAATTGATTTGAGTTAAATTAGCTTATTTAATTAACTAATTTTTCTTTCTTTACATCCTTTGCCATTGAAATAGCTTAAATAATGGTTTATAATGTATTTAAGCTTACTTAATTTTTTCAAAAAAGCATGTTTCTAATGTGAAAAACAAATTTTTCACATGAAGTTTTGTTCCTGCACAAGCTGCTAAAGCAGCCAAAATTTGAAGTTTGCGGAAAGGCAAGGTTTTTGTATGAACATTTCCACCACTTTTCTTAACGCATTAAAGCACACTTCCTCTGATGTGGAGGGACAACGTTCCCCAGAGATCCTACTGGGACAGATCTACAAAGTATCCCTGGAAGACAAAGGCTTTTTACTGCCTCTGGCCGGTGGGGAATTCCGCCTGTTAGATCCCTTTTATTATGAATGGAACCCCTTTCCTTCTTATCTGCTGCTCTACACCTTAGAGGGTAGTGCTCTCCTTGCCACTCAGGGCAGCGAGGTGGTCCTGGATCGCGAGCATCTGTTGTTCTTAGATTGCAGTCAGGGTTTCTCCCTCCGACTGTTGCAGGGAAAGTGGCGCTTTCAGATGTTTTTCTTAAGTGGGAAGGAACTTTCTTCTTATTATAGCATATTTGAAGCTTATTTTACCTGTTGTTATCCGATTCCCATCGGTTCCTGTGTCTCACAGCGCATGCAGCAGCTAACAAAATTTCCCTTTACTCCGACCCCCGCAGAGCAGCTGCAGATTCATAGGGAGCTGACCGGCATGTTCACCGAGCTGGCATTGTCTGCCCTGTCCGTTTCCCGGGATGCGAAGCCCATTCCTGCTTATCTGCTGTCCATGAAAGCGGATTTTGAGGAAAACTATGCAGAAAATCACTCTTTGGAATACTTTGAGCAGGCTTTAGGCATCAGCCGCTACCGCCTGTGCCGGGAATTCTCCGCTGCTTTCCATATTTCTCCGCTCCAGTATCTTCAGGAGAAAAAAATAGAAGCAGCCATATCGCTGCTCCTATCTACGGATGATCCGATCCACGAGGTGGGGTCTATGGTAGGCATCGACAATACCAATCATTTCATCCACCTGTTCAAAAAGCACACTGGTGTCACACCCTTTGTCTACCGACAGAACGCGCCGCAGTCTATACGTGAGACACACTGTCCTTCAGCACCAGTCGGCCTTCCACCACGGTGACTCCCCCTTTGAAATTATCACTGGTGATCTTCTTGATCATATTATGAATGGCTCTTCTCGCCATCTCTCCCATATCTACTTCATAAGTAGTAATACGGATATCACTGAGTCCGGGATACAGGTAGTTATCAAAACCTACCACGGAAATATCCTCCGGCACACGGTATCCGTTCTCTCTCAGCTTCTTGATGAGTAAGCTGGCGGTCAGATCGCAGTTGCATACGAATGCGGTAGGCATATCCTTCGGAAGCTGCAACATATTCACCGTATCGATCTTGCCGGTCTCAATATGACGATCATCCAGCACCCATTCCTTCTTCTGTTCCAGTCCCAGCTCTAAAAGAGCCTTTTGATAACCGAAATATCGGTCCGTAATGCTCTCGGTGGCCAGCAGGGTTCCTACATAAGCGATCTTGCGGTGTCCCATCCGGTACAGATAATAGGTCAGCTCATAGGTTCCGTAGTAGCTGTTGGAGATCACGGAATCACTGGCTTCTCTGCCGTTATAATAATCCAGATAGATCACAGGGATCCCAGCTTCTGTATTCAAATGCTGCAGGTAATCATCCATCATTTTGCCAATGACGATAATGCCATCCACCTTGCGTTCCTGTACCAGCTTCGGCAATCTGCCATTCTCTTCCTCTGCCATTCCGATGACCTCCAGCATGGTAAAGCATTCCTTTGCTGTGGCTCTGGTAGCTACCGACTGATACATCTGCCAGTAAAAGGACTCATATTTATCCAAAAATCTCTCAGAGATCAGAATGCCGATATTGTAGCTCTTCTGGTTCTGACTTTTTCTTGCCGCTGACGGCTGCTGAT
>OGYJ01002702.1_pt1 | contig 11495 bp, 6 predicted proteins | sample 1576531 | NCBI WGS metagenome assembly OGYJ01 (sample SAMEA3541574, study PRJEB24748) | human gut metagenome | biome: human gut; feature: human-associated habitat; material: faeces | place: China | collected 2012 | reverse complement strand
ATCACCGGTCGTATCGTTATAGCGCATATAGTCAGCCGTCACATACATCGGGTTCCTTCGGGAATCTTGTTGTCGCGGAACTGGCTGTAACCGCTCGTACGCACCACATAATTGCCCGGAGCCGCATTGGTGCCGGAGCCGGTCGCCGCCGCGTCGTAGGTAAACCATGCAGAGCCGTAGAAATAGGTCTCCGCGTTAGCGCCTTCCAGCCTGCGTTTCGTAGCCCAAGTCGCCCATTCGTTGATGTCCGACCAGCCGGGAGAGTTCACGTCGTACGACGTCGAATTCGCAAAATAGTTGGGGAAGGTATTCTTGTATCCCCACGGCGCCGTGCCGAACTTGCTTTCCAGCCCTTCGAAACGCACCAGACGGCCCAGATCGGCATCCGAAATCGCCGTCTTGTAGTTATCCTTGGTAACCACCAGCGTATCCGACTTCAGCATCTGCTGCTGTTCGCCGGAGAAAATGTGCTCGTCCTGCATGATCTTGCTCTCGATGTTGTCATTCGAATAGCTGGCGTTGGAGGAGGTCGTACCGATGCTGGTCATACCGCGGTAGTTGCCGAGCACCAGCCCCTGCAGTTTGACGAAAACGATCTGTCCTGCGGGGTGGAAAAGGTAGTTGCCCGTATTGAGCTTAAGCTCGATCGCCGATTCGGACTCCGCATCGTAGAGGTAGACCGATTTATAGACATTGCCGTAACGGTCGGTGGAGATGACCTTGCCGGAGGTGAAAATCGGCTCATCCACCGTCCACGAAGCGACCTCCCCGTCGTTCTTGCCGGGATTCTCGGCTTTGAACTGCGCCTTCAGGTCCTTGATCGATATATATTCCAGCCCCTCTTTCTCGAAATCGGCGCGGGTATATATCTTGGCCGCCTTCGGGTTCCTGTAATCGTTGTAACAGCCAACGAAGAACAGCCCTGCCGCGGCGATCAGAAACAGTTTAGATACTTTGTTCATAATATTCGTGTTTTATTCGTTAGCCGTCAGAAACGGAAGTAGAGATTGAGGTAATAGGTCGTACCGAACATGTAGAAATACTTCGAGTCGAAGGCTTGATAGGTAGTCACCGTCGTCTCGGTGTTCTTCGTCAGACGGGTCTGCTCGTAACCGCCGGTGCGGATGTCCTGATTGTTCAGGATATTCTTGACTTCGAGGCTGAAGCCCAGCGTATACTGGCGGTGGATATACCAGTTCTTGCCGATGCTGGCGTTGAGCGTATAAGCCGAGTCGAACTTCTCCTGACGGCGCAGGTGAGCGATGTCCTCGGCGGTCATGCCGGTGGTAATCACCGCATCGGTGCGATAGATCGGGCTCATCGACAGATACATGTTGTTGTAATAGTTGAAGTCGGCCGACAGGAAGATGTTGTTGTTGCTGCGGTACGAAAGACCGACGTTGGCGGCCAACTGCGGGGTGCTCTCCACGCGGAAGTTCTTCCAGTAAACATAGCCGTCGGAGACGATATCGCCGCTGTTGTCCTGCGTCTGCAGGTAATAGGGATTCGAATCGTAGGTGTACTGACCCCAGCTCACGGCTCCGTTCAGGGCAAGGCTGCGGTACAGGGGAATCGAAACGGCCGCTTCGAGACCGAAGTGGAGCTTGTCTATGCCGCTCATGGCGAAGTTCGTGAAGGTCGCGGCCACGTCGTCGTAGTACGAAATCACTTTCGACTGATCGTAAATGCGGGTATAGTAACCGGAAATACGCGCTTTCAGGTCGCCGACACGCAGGTTATACGACGCATCCACACCGAAGACACGCTCGGCGGAAAGCCCCGGAGTCGTGGTGTTGCGCGTACGGGGCGACACGAACGAAGCTTGGAATTCGGGGGCGTCCTGCAGGTAAACGACATTCGCTTCGACGGTATGAGCCGCGGAGAAACGGTAGCTGAAGTTGCCTTTGGCCTTGTAGGTCAGGTAGTCGAGTTTCTTGGAATCGCCCTTCGAATTGTCGGGGAACAAGCCTTTGCGCCAAAGACCCTCGCGCCATTGCGAAGCATATCCCACTTCGCCGCCGACGGTTACGCCCAGACCGCCGACATTGAAATTATAGGCAGCCCATGCCTTCGTCCGGAGGACGTGCGCATAGTAGTCATAGCCGTATTTGTCGCCGACTTTGGCTGCGTGCGCATGACCGTGGCGATAGTAATAGTCGAGGTTGTTCTGATATGCGATGGCGTTCGAACCGAAGTCGCGCTCGGCGAATTTGTCGATGTCGGCCCAATAGTCGCCGCCAAGCAGGTCTTTGACCTCCGAATAGTACTCCGTACGGTTCCGGCGCAGCGAAAGGCCTCCGTAGATTTTGGAGTTATTGCGGAAGATATACGAGAAGTTGGCAACCAGATTCCAGTCCAGCTGATCGGTATGACGCTCTTCGACCATATAGTTAGAACGACGGCCCGGACCGTACTGCGCCTCATCGACCGGATCGTTCTGGATATAGTTCGTCTGATACATCTTATCCCAGTCGAAATGGCGGATATTCTGGTAGTTGGCCTGCCAGTAAACCTGCTGCCAAGCCGCCCCCAGCATATTCTTGTCGAGCGCGAAGTAGCTCGGCAGATAACGGTAATAGTCCGGACGCGGGTCGGGACCGTTCTGCCACGTCAGCGCCGAGTAACCGTTCATGCCGAAGCGCAGCGAGGTGGCCAGATCGAGTTTCGAGCGGTCCGAAATGTCGAACGTATAGTTCAGCATCACGACGGGTTCGTGGTTGTTGCGCACACGGGCGTTACGTTTCTTGCCGTCCTGCCAGCCCCAGTTGGGGTTGTAATAGTTATTGCCGACCAGATCGTAAGCTTCCTGCGTCGCCGCCTGCTGCGCACCTCGTTCGGTAGGAGCGCCCAGCAGGGTCAGCGCCAGACGATGACGCTGACCGAACTGCTTCTCGACAGCGGCGAAATAACCGAAAGCGTTGTAATAGACGCCATTGACATAGGAGTTGCCGCCCTGACGGGTCGAAACCGAAAAGGCATACGACCAACCGTTGTCCTGATGGCCCGAAGCATAGGTGACCATCGCGCGGAAACGGTACATCGAGTTGCCGTTTACGAGGCTCGCACGCAGGCCTTGACGCATCTGCGAAGGACTCGTCACGATATTGGTCGTACCGCCGATGCCGCCCAGACCGGCGTCCGACGCCACGATGCCCGACGTAACTTCCTGATTGCGGGTAGCGTCGTTCAGACCGCTCCACAACGACCACGGCGTATAGCCCGTCATGGCGTCGTTGAGCTGAATGCCGTTCATATACACGTCCTGATACTGCGAATCGTAACCGCGGACGTTGAAACGCATTTCGCTGAACTTGTAGGACGCGATGTTATTGAAGAGGTCTTTCGAAGCCGAGAGCGACGTGGGCAAAGCCTGCGCGTCGTCGGTGGTTTCGGTGTCGAACTCCGCGAAGACCGCGTCGTCGATCATCTGACGCTGCGTATCGGGCACGAGGATCACCGCATTGATGTCGCGCATCTGCGAACCGACACGTACGGCGATATTCGAAGTCTCGAATTCGGGAGTTTCGAACTGCAGCGAATATTCGCCCGCAGGAATATTTTCGAAAACGAAGTTACCCTGCGCATCCGAAACCGTTGTCGTACCGCCCGGCGTCATCGTAATCTTCACGTCGCCGAGTGCAATGCGTCCCGCACGCGAAACGACCCTGCCCTTGATGCCGCCGTCCTGTCCAAAGGCGGTCAGCGTCACAAGCGACAGCACTAAAATTAGTAGACTCTTGATTTTCATAGACTATGTAAGTAATTTATTTGGCAAAATAGATATACACCGGGAAGTGGTCGCTGTAACCGCCCTGAAAGTTATTTCCCACGTACGTACGCAGGGGATATCCCTTATACTGTCCCTCTTTCTGCAGCATGTAGTACCGCTTGAAGATATTGCCGTAGAACTTCGATCCGGGAGCCTTCTGCAAACGAAGTCTGCCTTCGGAACCCGTAGCCAGATTCTCCGTGACCACGATATTGTCGAAGAGATTCCAGGCATCGCCGTAAGCCAGCGTTCCGAGTCCCGCCTTGAGCATATCGGCAAAGGGATTGTAAAAATCGCCCGGCTTGAGATCCTTCATCTTGGCTTTGGCACCCAAACCCTCGGCAATGCTCTCGTCCGTAGGATCGTCGTTGAAGTCGCCCATGGCTACGACCTTGGTCGCCGGGTTGATCTTCAGCACGGAATCCGCAATGCGGCGCATCTGCTCCCCGACGGCAATGCGCTTGAATTCCGAAGCGTCCTTGCCGCCCAGCCGCGAAGGCCAGTGCGCCACCATAAAGAAGAAGGGTTCGTTCTCGATGGTTCCCCACATCGTCAGGATGTCACGGGTCTTGAAGTTGGGAAGCTGCGGCACGACGGTTTTCACCGGGAAACTGCCCTCCAGCTTGAACACATCGGGACGATACATGAAGGCCACATCGACACCGCGGGCTTCGGGCGAATCGTAATGCACGATACGGTAGTTGCCGGGGGCCAATTTGGGTGTCGCCACAATGTCCTCCAGCACCGAGCGCGTCTCGACTTCCGAGACGCCGATAACAGCCGGATAATTCTTGTCTGCGGCAGCAACGTCGAAAAGCACCCGCTCGATATTGCCGAGCTTCTTGTAATACTTGGCGGAATTCCACTTCTTGGGGCCTTCCGGCGTGAACTCGTCGTCATGCACCTCCGGATCGTTGATGGTGTCGAAAAAGTTCTCCAAGTTATAGAACATCACCTTGTAGGGCTTCTGCGCAAAGCACATTACGACGAACGCCGCCAAGAACAAAGTGAATATCAGTCGTTTTTTCATCGTTCTGAAATTTTAAGGTTTTACAATCCCCAAGAGGCGGCATCCTTCTGCGTCTTGACCTCGGCAGGCAGCGTGGGGAAGAATTCGAACTTGGTCAGCTCTTCGATCTCCTTGACGCTCTTCACCCAGCTTTTGGCCTCTCCCTGACCGCCTTCGTTGGCCACCCAGAATCCGATGGACTTGAGCTGGCCGGCCGGAAGATTGCCCAGCCGGTCGCCGGGCTGCCGGATATTTCCCTTCACCGTACGCACCACCACTTTAAAATAATGGCTGGGCAGCGGGCACACCTGTCCGGCCTTGTCGGTCGTCGATGCCGTGCTGCCGGGCTTCCAATAGGCGCCCGTCACTACGTAGAGCGTATCGGAGCAGACCCAGTCGCGCACCTTGCCTTCAAGACGCATCCACCCCTGCTGATTGAGCGTGCCATACTGAGGCGTAGCGTTGGAGTTGTAGAATGTCTGGTACTGCATGGCCATATTGGCATTGCGGTCTGCATTCGGAATCTGGTGACCACGGTCATAAGATCCGGTATAACTGCCCCGTCCCAGATCGGCCTGAAATAACGACGAAATCTTGGGATCGAAGGCCCACGGGTCTTTGGAAGGACGCCCCGAACCGATATATACGTCGTGCAGGGGATATGCCACCCACCACGCACCGCGCTTCGTCTTATCGAAACACAACGTGTAATTACGCATATTCCGGTTGTTGAGCTGAGCGAAATGCGACACATAAATATAGTTGCCGTCCTCCTTCTTCGCCGGAATTTCGGGCCAGACCAGATTATGGCCGGTCTCGTATACATCATCGTCCGACGAAGTGCTGAACTGGACGAGTTCAAGCTCGACGGGCATCTCGCCTTCGAACTCGAACCTGATCAGGGCATGCCGCTCGTCCTTGGTGTTGTTCGGCCAATAATAGACATACTGATTCTTGTCGGACAAACTCGTTCCGACCTTTCCCGTCTTGACAGTCTGACCTCCCGGCGCTGTCCGGTTGAACGAAATCCATTCGGCTCCCGAAATGATTTCAGCCGTCCACGGCGTCCCCGTATCTCCGGTCACGAGCAGCACGGCAGCGCCCTCCTGATCGGGATGCACGGTCTTGGCAGGGTCCCACTCCACCGAGTTGGCGCCCCCGCCTCCCTTATTGTCGGAATCCTTGCCGCACCCCGTAAAGGCGACAGCTATCAGCACCATCGCCGCAAGGAAAGCGGCAAACATCCGCGAACTATATTTATATATCAACGTCATTCAATTAAAAACTAAGTGCGAAAATACGCATTTTAAGACAACCTTCCCCCGGCAGGAAATCCTGCCGGGAGAGGGAATGTCGATATTCGGTTATTCGTACGACAATTCGACTTTAACGAGCTGCGTATTCTTATTCGAAGAATTGATACGGTACGAAACTCCGGCGGCAGGATTCGTAAGATTAAAGGTATATTCGGTATTCTTGTCGCCGACAGCCTGTTCCGGAGATGCAATGTTATTCGAAGTATCCTTAATAGTTACCTTTGCCGAAGCACTGATGCCGTTGCTGGTCGTAATCTTGATCGTCTTCAGAGTCGATCCGGGAACGGCGGGAGTCGCCAGATAACCATTGGTGCCGTTAATCATAAGGTACCCCGCATTCTGTTTCGCATTGAGCAATCCCCAGACATAACCGTCTATAGTAACCGTAGCTTCGGTTGAAGGCGCTGTAGCCGGGAAACCGGAATCAGCAGTAGTCGGAGTAATCGTAATCGTGAGTTTTGTCCCTGAGCTGGCGCCATTCTGGGTCAAAGTAACCGTAGCTGTGTTGCCGCCATTAGCCGTAATTGTCAGAGTCTCTTTAAGCTCGGCATCACTCGTATTAACGGCTTTAGGCGAAATCTTTACGGTAGTCCCCTCGACAGACGCATTGAAGGAAGTCAGCGAAGACAACGTAAATCCATTGAAGTTAACACCTTCGATCGTCACGGTCTTTTCACTTGTGTCGTTTGCAGTCCATACTAATGAAGAGGGAGTTACCTCCGTAATGGTCGGAACAGTTACCTTGAATGCTTCCACATCGTTCAAATTACGCGGAGCGATCTGGCCCTTTCCGCCATACATGGTCACAATACCCGTGATATTGCCTGTAGCAGCTGCATACGGAATATCCTGAAATACCGTAGCACGCTTATTTACGTTTACAGTAAAGTTCGTACCGCCAGAGGTAAACGTGTGATTTCCATTGCTTGATGCCGTACACCAGACTCCTGCTTTAGCCGTGCTGGCTTGCTGTACCGTGGCAGGCATCGAGACAAACGAGGCCAAATCGGCAGGAGCTACGTTGATCGGGGTAACGGTCGCCGTACCGGATTTCTCAACATGATAAGTCGTTACACCCGTAATCTGCTTGACGCCGTTATACTCATCCATCATCGCGACGTTGGCCTGAAGTGTAATCTTCAATCTATCACCAAGTGCATAATCCGCAACATTGAAGTCCGCCGACTTATTGTTGTAAATCACAATACCGTTGCCTCCCTCGGTCGCCCCCTCCGTCATCACATAGAGTGTTCCGAACGAGAAGTTATTGCCGGTCGGGTCTCCGCAGACCACAGCCGTCAGCACTTTGTCCTGACTTTCCGAGATTACACTTCCTTTGGCAATCTGCAACAATTCAGGGATAGTGATCGCGGTCACGCTGCCACCGCCTGTGGTAATGAACGTCTTATGATCGCCGTAAAGAATATCGCCGGTGTTGGGAGTGGCGTAGGCGCGGAAAGCGTACTGCGTCTCCTTCGTCAGGCCGGTAACGTCTACGGTCCATGTCGCAGCCTTCGTTGCGGCCGGAACTTTCACGGAGCCGGTCCAATCGGGCGTATTTCCCGTGGCGAAGACCACATATTCCACGCCGACGGCCGAATAGTCGGCCAGATCGGCATTGGCGATCGAGCCGCCCAGCGTCACCGTCGTCTCGGCTACATTCGAAGCGTTGGCCGTCGTAACCGCAGGCGTAGCGGCACCGCCGTTGAATGCGGCCAGATCAGCGGCGTTGCGGGGTGCGATCTGCCCCTTGCCGTCGAATATCGTAGCGATACCCGAAATCGTACCGGTCGTCGCAACATAGGCGAAATCGAATCCGGTAGCCATCTTATTGAAGTTCACGACGAAATCCGTTCCTGCCGAAGAAACCGTAACGTTGCTGAGGGTTTCGGGAACAGGCTGCCATACACCGCCCGTAGAGGTCGTGGTATTCTCCACCGTCACGGGCATACCGAAGTAATTCTGTATAGCCGTAGGAGCAACCTTTACAGGTGTAATCGCATTATTCTGCGAAAGAACTTCGATATCGGCTTCCGTCACACCGGAAATCTGATATACCGAATTGCTGTAAAGCTGACTCTTCGCAGTACCGGCTTTCAGCGTCACCTTGATCTTATCGCCGGTCTCGAATTTACCGTCGAGATCGAAGTTGTAAAGAACGATACCGTTCTTAGGATCCGAAGAGCCGGGAGTCATCAGGTAGTTATATCCGTTGGGATAGTTATGGAACGTCTTGTCGCCGCAGACAACCGCTTCGAACGTACGGTTCTTGTCGTTGTCGATCACGGTAGCCGTTCCGGTCATCGCATTGACGATTTCGGGAATCGTAATCGGCTCGGTAACCACGCCGCTCGTCGGAAGATCGACCTCCTGACCGCCTGCGCCTGTCGTTACGCTCAGGTCATCGACGCGCGTTCCGACGCTGCTGGCAATGCGGAGCGACAGTTCGGACACGGCAGTCTTCAGCGTAAAGTTGCAGATTACCCATTTGTATTTGGACTCTCCGGCAATCGATTCGAGTTCATAGGTAACCGTCTTCCACGATCCGCCGTCGTTGCCGCTCAGCGAAAGCGTGATATCGCTCGCACCTACGGCGGCATTCGACGCCATAGCGGCAAACTTGATCTGGAGTTTCGTCTCGCCGGATTCCAGTTTGAGCTTGTTCACATCGAAATAGCCGTTCGAAGCGACCCAAAGGGCGTTCGGACCGGAAATAGCATCGGTGTCGGGCGCTCCGGTCTTACGGATACTTGCCTTATTCCCCGTATAGGTAGTCTGAGCGGTTACACCCGAACCATCGCGGAGATAATCGTTGAACTGAGCCACATCCGTATTTTCACTAACGGGATTCGTACCGAAGTTTTCGAAGAGAATATCGCTCGACGCAATCTTTTGTTTTACAGTGACGGTCTTCGTATTCGTTCCGTCGGTTACGGTCAGCGTACCGAGGGTAACCTCGGCATTCGTCTCATTGGCCTTCGACGCCGTAATCGTCACGGTGCCGTTCTGCGAACCCTTGTCGGGATCGAACGTAAAGCCGTCGCCCGAAGCTTTGGCAACCGTCCAATCGCCGTTGCTGGTGACTGCGAACGTTCCGGTGGAACCGGCTGCCGCGTTAAGACTGACGGTTTCGGGATCGACGGACAGGATGGGATCGTTCGAAACGAAAGCGGCCACATCCGACGGTTTGGTCGGAATCAGCTGGATATTGTTGAAATTCTGTTCGGCGGTACCGAGCATCGGACCGGTAGCAGCCTTAATATACAGCATTCCGAAATCGGGAGCGTCGGTGGCTGTGGCCATGTAGCTCTGGACCGTCGTCGAAGAGGGACCGTCGAGTACGACTTTGCGCTTGGCACCGGTAGCCCAAGCCTCGCCGACATAGGCCGACTGCGGCGTAAGGTCGTTCACACGCACGTACTGGCCCTGATAGTTACCCGAATTGAACGTTGCGGCGGAAAGCGACGGGATAACAAGCTCGACCGGATCATCGTCCGATACGGTTACCGTCACGCCCTTCAACTCACGCAGATTCCCGAAGGGAGCGTATTCGGCGCCGGACAGTTCGAGCGTGACTTTCTTGCCTACGGGATAGTTTACGCTGTTAGCCTTGGTGAACTCCTTCGTATCGTAAAGGACGATAGCCGAGTTGGGCAGCGAGATGTTGTCGCCGACATAGAGTTTACCGAAATTATTGCCATACTCGTTATTGGCCAGAATGACCGCTTCGATGGATGCCTTGCTGTATCCCAGAGGAACGGTGTTGCCGCTCTCCACGCCTGCATGGGTATCCTTGATGAAAGCGACCAGTTCGCTGACTGCGCCGGCCACGGGAACCTCACCCTGCTGGATGGTAACCGTCTTGGTGAAATAGGCGCCGTAGGAGTTCTTGAGCTGGAAACTCAGCGTTGCCGTACGGCTCTCGTTGCTTGCGGGGATCGAGAATTCGACCTCGGTCGTACCGGCTTTTCCATCGGTCGCGGAAGGCGTCACCCAGTCTGCGCCCGATTCGAAAGCGAGCGTCCACGGACGATTGCTTTTCACCGTAACGGCAGACGCACCTTCGGCCACGCCCTCGGCGGAAAAGGTCAATGCTTCGGGAGCAACCTCAAGATAAGGCATCCCGTCGTCATCGTTATCATCCACACACGATGTAAACGCCGTCGCGGCGATCAGGAACATCGCACCGAACAATAACCTCAAAAGGTTTAACTTTTTCATAGAAGAGTTGTTTAAAATTGATTAAAAACTTTTATTTTATTTCTAAAAAAACTTACGATTCCTTACATAATGTGAATATTATGCCTCAAATTTAAAATTATTTTCCGGACCGGCAAAAGCCTAAACGCCTTTTTTATATTACGATTAGGTTAATTAGCGGACATCGGCGTCCAATGCGGATACCATCGGAGACAAAAGCCCCGGAATACGCACGTTTCTGCATATTCCGGGGCTAATAGTCTTTCGGGATCAACGGATGCGGTCGGCAGCGCGCACCATCAGTTCGTCGCGGAAAACCGCACGTGCGGCGAGGTATGCGAAAAGCAGGCAAACCAGCGGCAGCACGACGGCAGGTTTCAGCACCTGCGTATGGAACGTCTGTTCCGCAAACACCCGGTAACTGAGAAAGTAGTACACGCCTTCCATCACGGCCGAGCCGACGAGCAGCACCATTTCCACCACACAGAGGCGTATTTGCAGCAAACGGCGACGGAACAGGAAAACCGTCACCAGCGGCAGCGCACAGGCCAGCGCCAGCAGGACGCCCATATAGACGGTGGACTGGACAAGCTCCCCTTCGGCGGTTTTCAACCCGAAGGCGTAAAGCCCGAACTCGCCGGCGTCACCCGCAAACCACGCCAGCCCCGAAAAGAGCGTCACGGCCATAAGCGCCGCAATGATCAGCAAATAAAGCGTTTGGATTCGTTGTATCATCATTTACAAAGTTTTGTCGATCAGGTATTTGTTCCGCTCGGAAGACCCTCTGTTGATCAGCTCGCCCAAAAATCCGGCCAAAAACAGCTGAACGCCGAGAATTACGGCCAAAATAGCCAGATAAAACAGCGGCTGGTCCGTAACCGCCCGCAGGGGCAGGGCGTGGCTCTGCTTCCAGAGCTTCTCGGCGATGATCCACACCGTCGTGCCGCCGCCCATGAGGAACATCAGCGTTCCGAGGCTACCGAAGAAGTACATCGGCGAACGCCCGAAATGCGTCATAAACAGCACCGTGATCAGGTCCAGATACCCTTTCACCGTGCGTTCGAGGCCGAATTTCGAACTGCCGTACTTGCGGGCGCGATGCTCGACGACCTTCTCGCCGATGCGGCCGAACCCGGCCTGCTTGGCCAGGAACGGAATGAAGCGGTGCATCTCGCCGTAGACCTCGATGGCCTTCACCACC
>OGYJ01002699.1_pt1 | contig 11505 bp, 9 predicted proteins | sample 1576531 | NCBI WGS metagenome assembly OGYJ01 (sample SAMEA3541574, study PRJEB24748) | human gut metagenome | biome: human gut; feature: human-associated habitat; material: faeces | place: China | collected 2012 | reverse complement strand
TTTCATAAGGAACTGGCCGGACAGGGTGCAGCGGTTCAGATTACTTCTTATCCTGATCCGAAGGAAGCGATTACAGATAAAGGTGAGTTTGCAAAGAGCTGTGTCATTTTCCTGCTGGCAGTTGTCCTTTTGGTAACCCATGCGCAGACGGGGCTGACCGTTGCGTTTATCGGTACGTTTATTGCGATTTTGACACTTGTGACACAGTATAAGGATGCAAAAGAGCTGCTTGCCAAAGTAGACTATAAGACGCTTTTATTCTTTATTGGTCTGTTTGTTGTAGTCGGCGGATTGGAGCAGACGGGCGTACTGGAAGAAATCGCCGGTCTGATCAGTAAATTGAGCGGCTCCAACGGCATGCTGATGTGCGCGATTATTCTCTGGATATCCGCAATTGCAAGTGCATTTGTTGACAATATTCCGTTTGCTGCGACGATGATTCCGGTCATCCAGACGCTGTCGGCGATGCAGGGCATAGATTTGAGTACGCTGGCGTGGACACTCTCCATGGGAACCGATATCGGCGGCAGCGCAACACCGATTGGCGCATCTGCAAACGTTGTTGGAATTTCCGTCGCGACCAAGCAAGGCTATCCGATTGGATGGGGATATTACTGTAAATATGCGGCACCTGCGACGATCATTGTCATTTCGATTTCGATGGTTTGCATTTTCCTGAGATATTTCTAAAAGCAGAATCCTGTTTTGCCGGAGGGAGTTTTTTGCCTGCGGAAAACGGAATTCTCCGAAACGAAAAATATAAGGGGTAACGGAGGGGTATGTGTATGAAGAAACAGCTGATTATTTCTGTAGGACGGGAATTTGGAAGCGGCGGACATGTGATTGCGGAGACTCTGGCAAAAAGGTTTGATCTGCCTTTGTACGACAGCAATATTCTGGAATCTATTGCGCAGGAGAGAAACGTAGACGCCAAAACGCTGCACCGTTATGATGAAGTGCCCAGAAACATCCTGTTTTCCAGAAGGGTAAGGGAGTATTCGACCTCTGCAGAAGAAAATATCGCGCAGATGCAGTTCGAGTATCTGAAGAAAAAAGCAGATGAGGGAGAATCCTTTGTCGTTGTAGGACGCTGCTCGGAAACAAAACTTGCAGGAACCCCAGGATTGATCACGATTTTCGTGCTGGGCGATATTCCGGTCAAGACTGCGCGTATTATGAAGCTTCACAACCTGACGGAGAAAGAAGCGAAGAATATGATCGAAAAGCAGGATCGCCAGCGTAAGATGTACCACAACTATTACGTAAAGGGAAAATGGGGAGATTCCCGTAATTATGATCTGAGCATCAACAGCAGCCGGATGGGGATTGAAAAGACGGCGGATTTCCTGGAAAGTTATATTAAAGAGCGGATCGCAGAATCCGTTCAAGAAGCCTGAGACGATCTGAAAAACGTCCGGTAGAATGCAGATGGGAAAAATCCCAGGGCATTTTGCCGGACGTTTTTATTCATGACAATAGAATGTTCGCGGAGCGTGCATTCTATTGTTTACGCGTGCAACGAGCCAAAGTCCGTGCTTGCACGAGACCTTGGCGACTGCCGCGATAACTTGAGAAACTCGCAGAGCGTGTTTCTCATAGTTCGTGACAATAGAAGATTCGCGAAATGTGCATTCTATTGTTTTGTTTTTTTTCGAGTCTTTTGCTTTGCTGCATCCTTTAGGGTAACAGCGTTTCCACGGACGGAAATATTGCCCATGCTGCGTAAAAAGCTGGACAGGCGGCTGTAGCCGTAATCCTTTAGGTCAAAGTCCGGATGCTTCTTTTTCAGGCAGTCGTAGATGACAGAGAGATTATCCACACTGCCGCCGCTTTTCTCAATGAGATCCGTTACTTCCTTCTGCATTTCGGAAACATTGTTTATTTCGCGGACTTTCACATAATAAGAGGAATTTTCTTTCACCAGCTCGAGCTTGGCGCATTTGTCCTGAATAAATGTTAAGAGCTTGGTATATCCGTAGTTGCGGACATCGAAATCGGTGAATTTGCTGTTTAAACGGCTGCCGATTTCTCCCATATAGGTGAGTTTCCCTTTGTTTTCATTATCGTTGATGACAGAAATGATGGCTTCTTCGATATCAGCGATCGGGGTGACTGCATTCGCTTTGACGCTGCGGTCGGAGGAAAAGTCTTCATGCAGTTCGGCGGTCTGACTTTCGGAAAGGGTAACACTTGCTTCAAAAATCAGATTCAGATGGATGAATTTGTTGCACGCTTTTGTGAGGGCGGCAGGGGTTTTGGATTCTCCCATACCAATCACGTACATATTGGCTTCCCGCAGGCGCATGGCGAGCCGGGTAAAATCGCTGTCGCTGGTGACGAGACAGAAACCGTCTACATTGCCGGAATAGAGGATGTCCATCGCGTCGATGACCATGGTCATGTCGGAAGAATTTTTGCCCGAGGTATAGTTAAACTGCTGAATCGGCGTGATGGAATTCTCCAGAAGAATATTTTCACTCCAGCCGTTATTTTTTGTCCAGTTACCGTAGATGCGGCGATAAGTGGCAAAGCCGTAGGTTTCGATTTCATTAAAAATGATAGATGCATATCTGGAACTGACGTTTTCTGAATCGATCAGTACTGCGATCTGCATTTTGGATTCATTCTGGTCCATGTATGACACTCCCGTTTTTCTTTCAGTATAACTCGTCCGGAGGTGTTTTGCAAAGGAGTTTTCTGTGTCCTTTTTAAAACTATAGATTTTGAAATGCAAATTATCTCTTTTCAGAAAAAAGCAAATCAGATATAATAAACATAAGCTGTAAAACGGAAAAGGAATACAAAAGAGCAGCGAAAGGGAGATTTTGATATGGAGACATCACTTTTTCAGATCAGGCAGAGAGAGAGTTTCGGGTTTTCCGCAGAAAATCCAACAGGAACCAGAGAAGGCGGCACGCATGCAAAGGACTGCGAAAAATTGCGTCCCTGTATCGACATTGAGCCGGGAGAAACGGTTGTTTTATGCGATACCGACGGACCGGGTATGATTACGCATATCTGGTTTACCGGCTATGTGGGACATTCCTTTGTGATGAGAATCTATTGGGATAATGAGGAGTTCCCTTCGGTAGAAGCACCGATTTCCGCATTTTTCGGATGCGCTTATGATGAAAATTTCAAGGACAGGGATGGAAAGTATGTTGTACTGAACGCTGCGACGATGCTGACTGCACCGGGACGCGGCTATAACAGCTACTGGGAGATGCCTTTTTACAAGCATTGTAAAATTACAATGGAAAACAGAGGAGAGCAGAAGCAGACGCTGTTTTATATGATTTCCGGCTGGCACGGGGAAATTCCGGAGGACAGCGGATATTTCCATGCAGTTTACAGACAGGAGCATCCGGTGCAGAAAGGACGTTCCTATACTGTGCTGGACAACGTTGAGGGTCCCGGAATGTTTGCCGGTGTATGTTTTTCCTCCGGTATGAATGGCAACAACACCTGCTGGGTAGAAGGCGAGATCAAGATGTATATTGATGATGCGAAATACCCTTCCATGAATTATACCGGTACGGAGGATTATTTCTGCGGATCTTACGGGTTCGGAAATGATATTATTTTGAACAAATATCAGACCTTCTCCGGATTGTATACCGGATTATATGCGATCCTTGGCGATAACGAAGAGTTTTACAACCAGCAGCAGCGCTTTTTGCTTTACCGCTTCCATGTAAAAGATCCGGTTTATTTTTCGAAGAGTTTTAAGATGACAATGGACAACCTTGGCTGGACAGGACCGAGATACGATGATTATACCTCTGTGGCGTTCTGGTATCAGCAAAAGCCCGGAAAACTGCCGTTTGAGCTTCCTGCAGATGCAGAGATGGTGATGAAGTAAACTCTGACTGATTTTGGAACGTAGTTGACAGCAAACAATAGAATGCACGCTCTGCGAGCATTCTATTGTCATGAACAAAAAAGAGCGAACCATTCTGCACCTTGCAGTGGTTCGCTCTTTTTTTACACTTTTATAAAGACACCGGACAGTATAGCTGTCTGATAACGGAATTTATAAATAAGACTCGCGCTTGTTGTATTTTTCCAGAATTGTACGGATCTTTTCGGTAGGAGTCAGGACGTTGGACATGGAAACATCGTGGTTCATGAAGTCGATGATTGATGCCAGGAACTTGCTCATGTCCGCTTCGATGTAGTAAGGGCGGGAGAGCAGTTCGGGAATCTGGTAGGTGAGGTTGGTGGTGATTACCTTGTCGAACCATCCCTTTTCATAGGCTTCGTCGAATGCAGCCATGCCGTCTGTGAACAGACCGAAGGTCGTACAGATGAAGACACGTCTTGCGTTCATCTCCTTTAACTGACGGGCGGTATCAAGCATACTTCCGCCGGAGGAAATCATATCATCGACGATCACAATATCCTTGCCGTCAATATTATCTCCTAAGAATTCATGTGCAACGATGGGATTTTTGCCATTTACGATCACGGAGTAATCGCGGCGCTTATAAAACATACCGATGTTGACGCCGAGCACATTTGCAAAATAAGTGGTACGGTCGAGTGCGCCTTCATCCGGGCTGATAACCATCATATGATCCTTATCGATGATGAGATCCGGCACGTTGTCGAGCAGGGCACGCATGAACTGATACGGAGGGGTAAAGTTATCGAAGCCGCACAGAGGGGTTGCGTTCTGTACTCTGGGGTCGTGCGCATCGAAGGTGATAAAGTTGGTAACGCCCATTTCAGCGAGCTCTGTCAGTGCATAGGCGCAGTCCAAAGATTCACGGCCGCTTCTTTTGTGCTGACGGCCTTCGTACAGGAAGGGCATAATGACATTGATTCTCTTTGCCTTACCTTCTACGGCGGCAATCATTCTTTTTAAGTCCTGATAATGGTCATCGGGAGACATATGGTTGGTATAGCCGTTTAAAGAATAGGTCAGGCTATGGTTGCAGACATCGACCAGAAGATAGAGGTCGGTACCGCGGACGGATTCGTGTAGTTCACCCTTGCCTTCCCCACTGCCGAAACGTGGGCAGTTGGCGTCAACCAGATAGTTGTTTTCGATATAGCCGCGGAATGCAGGATCGTCATGTACGGTCTTGCGCATATTTCTGCGGAATGTTACGAGATAATCATTGACATTTCTGCCGAGCTTCTCTGCGGAGTTTAACGCAATGATTTTCAGAGGGCCAACGGGAAGTGCATTTTCCAGTTCGCGTAAATTAGGCATTTGATTTTCCTCCATTATATCCTGATGGAATTCATCAGACAGTACATTTACCTTTCATTTATATCATCCGCCTGTTGGCGCGTCAAGAAATTTCTCGTGACAGAGCGGGATTTTTCTAGTAAAATAGGAAGGTACAGGAATTGGATTCAAAAAAAGAAGAATTTCCGATCAGAAAGCATGCAGGAGTAGGATAGTTCATGAAGAAGCAAAAATGGCATTTGATTAAAACTGTAAAACCGGACAGCATCGCAGAGGAGATGGGGATAGAACCCGGAGATCGCCTGCTGGAGATCAACGGTGAAACGGTAGAAGATATTTTTGATTATCAATATATGATCGAGGAAGAGTATGTGGAGGTGCTGATCGCCAAGCCGTCCGGGGAAGAATGGCTGTTGGAGATCGATAAGGATTACGCGGAGGATCTGGGGGTCGAGTTTGAAAACGGACTGATGGACGATTACCGTTCCTGCAGCAACAAATGTATTTTCTGTTTCATCGACCAGATGCCGAAGGGAATGCGGGAAACACTGTATTTTAAAGACGACGATTCGCGTCTTTCCTTTTTGCAGGGCAACTATGTGACGCTGACAAACATGTCTGACAAGGATGTGGAACGTGTGATCAAATATCATATGTCTCCGATCAATATTTCCTTTCAGACCACAAATCCGGAGCTGCGCTGCATGATGCTGCACAACCGTTTTGCAGGCGACGCGCTCAAAAAGGTCGATCGCTTTTACGAGGCGGGCATCGAGATGAACGGCCAGATCGTTTTATGTAAGGGAGTCAACGACGGTGCAGAGCTGGAACGCAGCATTTCCGACATGTCGAAATATTTGCCGCATCTGCGCAGCGTGTCGGTTGTGCCGGTTGGACTGTCGAAATACCGGGAGGGGCTGTATCCTCTGGAGCCCTTTACAAAAGAAGACGCGCAGCAGGTGCTTGCGACGATCCACAAATGGCAGGAAAAGCTTTTTCCCGAGTACGGTCTGCATTTTATCCATGCCAGCGACGAATGGTATATCCTGGCGGAAGAGGAGATTCCGGACGAGGATAACTACGACGGGTATCTGCAGTTGGAAAATGGTGTCGGCATGATACGGCTTTTGCTGGAGGAATTTGAAGATTCCCTGCGGCAGCTTCGAAAAAGCGGCGCGATGGAGCGCTGGAATCACAGAAATCGGGAAATTTCTACAGTAACCGGCAGAATCGTCGCACCCTATATCGAACGGATGGCGAGGCGGATGGAGAAAGAATTTCCGGGGCTCTGCGTCCATGTGCATCCGATCCGCAACGACTTTTTTGGGGAACGGATTACGGTAACAGGGCTTTTAACAGGACAGGATATCATGGCGCAGTTAAAGGGCGAGCATCTGGGCGAAGAGCTGCTGTTGCCGATCAACGTCCTTCGAAGCGGCGAAAGGGTGCTGTTGGACGACTATACGGTTGAGGATATTTCCAGCGCTTTACAAGTACCCGTGAATATTGTAAAATCAAGCGGATATGATTTTACGGAAAGTTTGCTGGGCGAATTTTAACCCCAGTCCGGAAATTGCAGCTGCGCAGTTTAGAAAAATCAGCGTATTGCCAAAGGACAGGCGGGAGAAATGTTGTCCGTTATAAGGAAAGGAGCATATATGGCAAGAAAAAGAAAGCCGATCGTTGCAGTAGTCGGCAGACCCAATGTCGGAAAATCGACACTGTTTAACGCACTGGCGGGAGAGATGATCTCTATCGTAAAGGATACACCGGGCATTACGAGAGACCGTATTTATGCGGACATTGCGTGGCTGGATAAAAATTTTACCCTGATTGATACCGGCGGTATCGAGCCGGATTCCGGGGATATCATTTTGTCCCAGATGCGGGAGCAGGCACAGATCGCCATCGACACGGCGGACGTGATTCTGTTTATGGTAGATGTCAAGCAGGGATTGGTGGATGCAGATTCCAAGGTAGCGGATATGCTGCGCCGTTCCCACAAGCCGGTGGTTTTGGTAGTCAACAAAGTAGACAGCTTCCAGAAATACATGGCGGATGTCTATGAGTTTTATAATTTGGGAATCGGTGATCCGTGGCCGATCTCTGCGGCAAACCGGATGGGGATCGGCGATATGCTGGACGAAGTTGTACGTCATTTCCCTGAAGATGCAGAGATGGAAGAGGAGGATGATCGTCCGAAAATTGCGATTGTCGGAAAACCGAATGTCGGCAAATCGTCCATTATTAACCGCTTGATCGGCGAAAACCGGGTGATCGTTTCCAATATTGCAGGTACAACGCGGGATGCGGTGGATACCGAGGTAGTGCATAACGGAAAAGAGTACATCTTCATTGATACGGCAGGTCTTCGACGCAAAAATAAAATTAAAGAAGAGCTGGAGCGTTATATGATCGTCCGCACCGTCAGCGCGGTAGAGCGCGCCGATGTCGTCGTGCTTGTCATCGATGCGGAAGAGGGCGTGACCGAGCAGGATGCCAAGATTGCAGGAATTGCTCATGAGCGGGGCAAGGGCATGATCATTGCGGTCAACAAGTGGGATGCCATTGAGAAAAATGATAAGACGATTTATCGTTTCCAGGAAAAGATCCGAAACACCCTTTCCTTTATGCCATATGCAGAGATTATTTTCATTTCTGCACTGACCGGGCAGCGTCTGCCCAAGCTGTTTGAGACGATCGATGCAGTCATTGAGAACCATGCGCTGAGGGTTGCAACGGGCGTATTGAATGAAATTATGGCGGAAGCGGTTGCATTGCAGCAGCCTCCGACGGACAAGGGAAAGCGCCTGCGGCTGTATTACATTACGCAGGTATCGGTAAAGCCTCCGACATTTGTTATTTTCGTCAACGATAAAGAGCTGATGCACTTCTCGTATACGAGATATATAGAAAATAAAATCCGCGAGGCGTTTGGATTCCGCGGAACACCTCTGAAATTTATTATCAGAGAGAGGAAGGAGAATAACGAATGATGGAACGTCTGGTCTGTGTAGCCATCGGCTATCTGTTCGGTCTGTTTCAGACTGCCTATATTTATGGAAAGCTGCATGGAATCGATATCCGCAATTACGGAAGCGGCAATGCGGGAACGACAAATACGCTGCGCGTGCTCGGTACAAAGGCAGGACTGATCGTACTGGCAGGAGATATTTTAAAATGTATCCTGGCAATCGCAGCAGTGCGCTTGTTGTTTGCAGGCGGTGTACATGAGGATATGTATTATCTGCTTGCGATGTATGCGGCACTCGGTGCGATTCTGGGACACGACTATCCGTTTTATTTAGGCTTTAAGGGCGGCAAGGGCATTGCTGCGACAGCAGGCCTGATCCTGGCGATCCATCCGGCATTTATCCCAATGGGTGTGATCCTGTTTTTCGGTACCTTCCTGCTGACGCATTATGTTTCCCTCGGTTCCCTGTTGGTTTATGCAGGATTCCTGATTGAAATGGTGATTATGGGACAGATGGATCTGTTTTCCATGCCGGTCGGACACCGGATTGAAATGTATGGGATCGCGGCGTTTCTGACGGCAATGGCGTATTGGAAGCACCGGGAGAATATCAAACGTCTGCTTTCCGGTACAGAACGCAAGACCTATCTTTTTAAGAAAAATAAAGAAGCGCTGAACTAAGAAACAAAGCAGATATAAATTAGAGTAGGATGGTAAAAACTATGGCAAAAATCGGTATGATCGGTGCAGGCAGTTGGGGCACTGCGTTGACCTGGCTTTTGACAAATAACGGACATCAGGTAACGGTCTGGAGCGCACTTGCAGATGAGATTACGATGCTGCAGGAAAAGCATGAACAGACCTCCAAGCTGCCGGGAGTCATTCTGGATGACAGTGTGGTATTCACGACAGATTTAAAGGCTGCTGTGGAGGGTATGGATCTGCTCGTTTTGGCAGTTCCGTCCCCGTTTACCAGAAGCACGGCGCATCAGTTAAAGGATGTGGCAGCACAGGGACAGATCATCGTAAACGTTGCAAAGGGCGTGGAAGAAAACACGCTGATGACGCTTTCTCAGATCATTGAAGAAGAGGTTCCGCAGGCGGAGGTTGCAGTGCTTTCCGGTCCGTCCCATGCGGAAGAGGTGGGCAAGGGAATCCCTACGACGATCGTTGTCGGTTCTAAGAAAAAAGAAATTGCGGAAAAAATCCAGGGCATTTTTATGAACCCGGTATTCCGCGTGTATACAAGCCCGGATGTGCTTGGTATCGAGCTGGGTGCAGCGCTTAAAAATGTCGTTGCGCTGGCAGCGGGCGTTGCAGACGGCTTAGGATACGGCGATAACACCAAGGCTGCACTGATTACGCGAGGTATCACGGAAATTGCACGCCTGGGCACTGCGATGGGCGGACGCCGTGAGACGTTCTTTGGACTGAGCGGAATCGGCGACCTGATTGTAACCTGTGCCAGCATGCATTCGAGAAACCGTCGCGCAGGCATCCTGATCGGGAAAGGATATACGATGGAAGAGGCCATGAACGAAGTCAAAATGGTCGTTGAGGGCGTGTATTCTGCAAAGGCAGCCCTGGGTCTGGCACACAAGTACGAAACATCGATGCCGATCATCGAGCAGGTCAATCTGGTGCTGTTCGGCGGAAAGCCCGCAAAAGAAGCAGTGGCAGATTTGATGCTGCGGGATAAAAAAGTAGAAATCTCCGATACAGAGTGGGAATGAAGCAAAAAAGAGAACCGCGAGGTTCTCTTTTTTGCGCTACTTTCGAATTTCCGCAGGAAATTTGAAAGGTTCCTTTTTGCGCTACTTTCGAATTTCCGCAGAAAATTTGAAAGGTTCGTTCTTATCGGATCGCTTCCACGATCGTGCGGGTTGTCTTAGGCTTGTTCATGGAATAAATATGGATGCCGTCTACGCCGTGCTGCTTTAAATCAAGAATCTGGCGGATCGCATAATCGATACCGGCTTTTCTCATGTCTTCCGGGTTTTCTCCGTAAGTCGCAATGATGTCGGCCAGCTCTTTCGGAACGGAAGAGCCGGAGAGGGTTACCGTCGTGCCGAGCTGCTTTGCGGAAGTGATCGGCATGATGCCTGCACAGACCGGAAGCGTAATGCCTGCATGGTTTTTCTTTTCCAGGAAACGGTAGAAGCTGTCATTTTCAAAGAACAGCTGAGTGATGAAAAACGCTGCGCCTGCTTCCTGCTTTTCTTTCAGGTAAGCAATATCGGTGTCAAGGCTTTCTGCTTCGAAATGCTTTTCGGGATAGCATGCGCCAGCGACTTCCAGATCGGTATGCTCCTTTAAGAAGCGAGTCAGGTCGGAAGCATGGGCAAAAGCACGGTTTTCAAACTGTGCATCATCCATCCAGGTCGGGCGGTCACCGCGAAGTGCCAGTACATGGGAAAGACCCGCCTGCTTCATGTCATCGGTAACGGCGAGAATGTCCTCTTTGGAGGAGCCAACGCAGGTCATATGGGCAACTGCCGGGATGTGAAGACTGTTCTGGATGAAGGAAGCCAGCTCCACCGTGCGTTTGGAACGGCTGCCGCCTGCACCGTAGGTTACGCTGATAAAATCCGGCTGTAGCTCGGAAAGCTGATGCAGGACGTTCTGCGCATTTGTAAATTCGTCGTCCTTCTTGGGAGGAAATACCTCAAAAGAAAGGGTCTGTTTCTGGGAAAATAAATCTTTAATCATAGGTAAGAAATCCTTTTCTGTAGTGTGCATCAAACAAACCCGGGTTCAGGAACTGCTTGATTTTGAATCTTAAATATCGTACCATGAACTTAGCTGTAATTCAAGCTTGGCATGAGTAAAAAGAAATGGAGGATAGTGAGAAAAATAAGCGTGATCGCTTATTTTCTCACAGCTATTTGTGCCGCAGGCGTCACAAAGTAGCTAGGATCGCAGAGCAGAACTGGAAATTCTGCTCGCGATTCCTTCGGCGCAAAGCGCCTGCGGAATGGAGGATCGTATGAAACTGGAAACACTGATGAGTATTAAAGAACGCAGAAGCGTGCGTTCTTACCGTAAAGAGCAGATTTCTTCGGAAGAACTGAATGCAGTTTTGGAAGCGGGAACCTACGCAGCATCCGGAATGGGACGTCAGCCGGCGAAGATGGTTGTGGTTCAGGAGCCGGAACTGATCGCAAAGCTTTCCAAAATGAACGCAGACGTGATGGGCGCGGATTCTGATCCATTTTATGGAGCGCCTACTGTAGTGATCGTTTTTGCAGATACAAATGCCGGAACATGGCTGCAGGACGGTTCTCTCGTGATGGGCAACCTGATGCTTGCCGCTTATGCAGTCGGGCTTGGCTCC
>OGYJ01002697.1_pt1 | contig 11511 bp, 9 predicted proteins | sample 1576531 | NCBI WGS metagenome assembly OGYJ01 (sample SAMEA3541574, study PRJEB24748) | human gut metagenome | biome: human gut; feature: human-associated habitat; material: faeces | place: China | collected 2012 | reverse complement strand
GCCCACATCGGCCCGTGAAAAATTACGGATTTGCCGGGAATTATCATAATGCGCCGCATTCTTTAGGGCCGATGTGGGCATCGGCCCCTACAAAGACAGAAATACCTTTCATGGGAACCGCCAAAAGCGGCTTTCGACACCGGCGAGAGATTTTTCGTCAGAAGCAGGCGCGAGGATGAAGGCGTACCGTGTGTACGTCGAATCCGAGCAACGAACTTCTGGCGGAAAAGATCCGCCGGAAGCTTAATTGCTTTGTTCTGCAACATAGAGACTCACTCTGTTCTGAATGATCTTTACGGTCTCATCAAGCGTTTTCTGTCCCGCGAAATAGCCGCCGGTCTCCTCGCGCACGATCTCCATGATGCTCTCGTCATAGGAATTGACGCTGGTGGTGGAGTGGAGAAGCTCCATAAAGGCGTCGCGCTGCTCGGGAGTGACGGCGTAAATTTCGATCATCTCGTCGTTGCCCCAGCCGATGCCGCCCTTGGACTGCTCGACCTGATTACCGTTCTCGTCGGTATAGAACTCCTGCTTCATGGCCTCGGCCAGCTTGGCGTCAAAGACAGACTTGTTGATGGGGAGGCTCCAGATCTCATTCTGATACTCCTCCTGAAGGGTGGTGCGGACAAAGGCCCATGCCGCGTCGTTATCGATGCAGGCGGCGGTGATGGCAAGGGCGGTATCCGTCTGGAAGGTGCTGCGGCGCGGCGTACCGGTGGTCGGATAGCCGACGAAGCAGGGGGCGTTTTCCATGGCGACAAAGGTGACGTAAAGATTGTCGAAGCCATAGAAGCTCTGGTTGGTCAGGAGCTGCTTGCCGGATCTCATGCGGCTGTAGTCGCTCTCATAGGTATCATACATGTCGGAGTTTTCGTAGTCAAACTCCGCGGGGAATTCATTTGCAAATTCGAGAAGCTCCCTGAATGTCTCGCCGTCGAAGCTGCACGTTCCCGTCTCCCAGTCGATCAGCTCGTCGAAGCTGGCGGAGACGCAGTTTTCCAGAATGTTGTCCTTGGTAACGCCCTCGCCGAAGATGGTCGCGCCGGGCTGGAGCTTGGTCATGGCGTCGCGCAGATCGGCCAGCGTCCAGGTATCGTATTCGCCGACGACCTTTTCAAGGCCCGCGACCGTGGAGAGGGAGAAACTGGCCGGAATCTCATAGAGCCTGCCGTCGATGGAGAGCGCGTCGAGCACCTCGGTGACCAGATCGTCGCGGCTGATCTCCGTGTCGGCATCGATGAAGGGCCACAGATCCTGAAGCAGGCCCTTGGCCGCGTAGCGGCTGACCGGCAGCTGATCGGTCACGAGGATATCCGGCATCGCGCCGGAGGCGATCTCCGTGGTGAGCTTGGTGAGGCCGGCAGTGTAGTCGTCCTCCGTATTATACTCGGAATAATCCTTCACGACAATACGGTATTGGCTGTTCCGGCGGTTAAAATCCACGATCTGGCTGCGCAGATTATAATCCATATACATGCAGGCCAGCGTGAGCGTCGTTTTCTCCGGGAGCGTCGCCGCGTCTACCCGCGACAGAAGGATGAACTGCGTCTGGGTGCCGTCCTGCGTCCATTTCTGCGTGAACGCGAACACGCGGCCATCGGGCAGGATCTTATAAGCCTGCATGTTGTTGCTGTCTACGTCGCACTCCATCCAGTCCACGACCTTTTCCGCCGTGCCGGTCTCGGATATGTAGCCGTAAATCTTGCCGTTGTAGTTGTAGAAGAAATCGTAAACGTCGTCGCCGGGCTGGATGTCATAGGCAAACGTCGGAAGCTCGATCGTCTCTCCCCAGTCCTTCTTCACCGGGTCGAACACCTTGACGCCGTGCGTTTCGCCGTTGGTGAGCAGGCCGACCTTATCGGCGCTGTACTGCACCAGCTGGCCGCCGTCGTCGTTGTCGAGCGAGGCGATCTGGTTTCCGTCCTTATCCCAGACAAGGATTTTCTCCCAGTTGCCCGCGTAGATATAGCCGTTGGAATCGACGATAAAATAGTTCAGATAGAAGCTGTCGCCGTTTTCATTCTCCTGCGCGACGTCGATCCGGTTGAGAACCTCGCCGTCGGCAGAAAGCTGGATCAGTGCGGAGGAGCTGGGGCCGCTCTCGTAGTAGTCGTACTGGTTTTCGACCGTCGTGTCGAGACCCTCGGGCAAATTGAAGCGGTAGATGTTCATCTGCTCATAGAGCCAGACGGTGCCGTCGCTGCCCGCGCACATCTCCTGCGTATAGGCGTCGCCCTGCCAGCCCTCGGGCACCTCGGTCTTTTCCGGCAGCGGGATCTGCACGCACTCCTGCGTGGTCAGGTCCATGCGGAACAGCTGGTTTTCATAGTTGTCGTATTCGTAGCTCTCGCCGGTGGCCTCGTCCACATAGGTCTCCTTGCCGGCCGGCACGTTGCCCATGAACCAGAGGCTGCTGCCGCTGATGCTGTAGGCCTGAATGTAGTCCACCTTCACCGGCAGGTCGATATACTCCGCCTGATAGGCGTATTTCGAGGAGACCGCGTCGGCCTCCATGCGCTTGAACTGCGCGCTCGTCCTGGGGGGGCTTCCGCCCTGCTGCTCGCCGCCCGGCTCGGACTGCACATCCGTCTCGCCGGTCTGCGCGCTGCCGCAGCCGGCAAGGCAGCTCGCCAGCACCGCGATCAGCAGCATGACTGCCAAAATGCGTCGTTTCATATTCGTTCTCCTTTACATTTGTCACAGCACGTCTCCCGCGTCGGTTCACCGGATACATGCACCTGTTTTCTGATTCTGCCGCTATCTTAGCAGGCTTTTTCCCCTCCGGGAAGTCCTTTCCGGCATTTTTAAGAAATTCTTAAGCAATGCGCCGCATTTTCTGGCTCATTTTTCCGCTTCTGGAAGAAGCGGAAGCGTCAGCTCCACGGAAAATTCCGGATCCTGCTCATATTTGCAGAAGCTTCCGCCCATCTGCGACATGATGCGTTCGCAGGTTTTCAGGCCGATGTGGTTGCTCTCGACCGCGCCCAGCTCCTTCTTGCAGACGTTGCCGATGCGGATGCGGAGCCAGCCAGCCTCCTCTGCCACCTTCACCGTGACCGGGAAGGCGGGGTCTGCGTATTTGCAGACATTGTCAAAAAGATTGTCGAGCACGCGCTTGAAATACTGCACGTCCAGCCGGACGCGGCAGGGCTTCTCCGACCGCGCGGCCTGTACCGTGAAGCCATGCTGCTGGAGCAGGATCACCGGTTCGCCCAGCAGCTGCTCGGTCAGAATGATCCCGTCGTATTCCTGAAGGTCGAGCTTCAGCTCCCGCCCGCCGAACACCAGCGAGTAGCGGAACAGCTCGTCGGTCAGCGTTTTGAGCTGCTCGGCCTTGGAATAGCTTGCGTCAAGATACTGCTGAAGCTCCTCCTGCGACCGGTACTGGCCGTTCTTCGCCAGATCGAGATAGCCCAGCAGCGCCGTCAGCGGATTGCGGAGGTCGTGGGACATGGCGGTGATCAGCTCGCTGTTTTTCTCCAGCGCGTTCTGCTCCTCCAGCGTCTTGCGGATGAGCGAACGGCGCATCACATCCACGTTCCGCGTCAGCCGCCCCATTTCGTCGTTGCCGCCGGTCTCCATCTCCACACGCAGATTTCCGCGCCCGATCTCCTGAATCTCGCGCGAGACGGCGATGATGCTGCCGGTGATGCGGCTGTTGTACCAGAGCATGATGAGCGCGAACAGCGCGCAGCCCAGCGCGATGCCGATGACCTGCACGGCATCGTAGAGCTTGGACTCGGAGAAATCGTAGACGACTGCCTGAAAAACGCCGTCGCGGAAGCTGACGGGATACAGCTGGAGCGAGACCTGCTCATTCAGCTCCGAGCCGCCGAGGCTGAACTCATTGTCCACGCCCCACCAGCCCGCCTCCATCGCCAGATGGCGGTTTTTATAGAACAGGATGTAGATATCCTTCTGCTCGATCGACCATATGGCCAGCTGATCCGTATCCCGCGAGGAAAGATTATTGTCTTTAATGAATGCCTGTAGATTTTCCACTGCCGCCATATTGCGCCGGTGCAGCGCCTCCTCGCTCATATAGCGCGTCTCAATCAGATAGTCTCCCAGCCTCGAGGCCAGAAAGAACGTGCAGATCCCGGCGAGGAAGCCGCCCAGCATCACCAGCATGAGCTTGAGATGCAGGGAGACAAAGCGTTTTCGTTCAGTCAATCTGATACCCCTTTCCCCAGACCGTCCGGATCAGACGGGGATTGGCCGGATCCTCCTCCAGCTTTTTGCGGAGGTTCACGATGTGTACCATGACCGTATTCGTGGACGAGGGCATGTATTTTTCGTGCCAGACGCCCTCATAGATCTGCTCCACCGACACCACGCTCCCACGCCGCGCAGCCAGGAAGCAGAGAATTTCAAATTCCGTCTCCGTCAGCTCCACCGGCCGTCCGCCGCGCAGCACACGCCGCCCCGGCTCATCGAGCATCACGTCGGCCCGCAGCAGTTGACCGCTCGTCTTGCCCTTATAGACGCGGTAGCGCCGCAGCAGTGATTCCACCTTCATCATCAGCTCCGCGTGGGAAAACGGCTTGGCCAGATAGTCGTCGCCGCCGGCCTGATACGCCTCGAGCTTGTCGCGCTCCTGCGTCTTTGCCGTCAGGAACAAAATCGGCGCGGAGCACCGCTCGCGGATGGCGCGGCTGGCCTCGATGCCGTTGAGGCCGGGCATCATGATGTCCATCAGCACCAGATCGACGTTCGGCTGCTGCCGGATATATTCCACGGCGGCAAGGCCGTTGGGCGCCTCGGCCACCTGATAGCCGCTCGATTCCAGCAGGATGCGGATGATCCGCCGGATATCCTGCTCGTCGTCCACAACGAGAATGCATACGTTCTGTTCCGATCTCTGTTCCATACTGCCTCCACCTCGCGCCCGGCGCGGAAGAATTCATTTGTATTGTAAATTGTAGCATAAAAACCGCCGCCGCGCAGGGTTTTTAAGAATTATTAAGACTTCCCGCAGTATTTTTTCGCGTCCGGCGCGGTTTCTGCCGCCCCGGACGGATCTTTGTAAAATTTTCGCCGCGTTTTTCGTCAAATCCGCGCTATGCCTTTTGTAAAATCGGTGTTATAATGATGTGACTGACGCAAAATACGCCGGGCGGCGCGTCCGCCCGCATCGGAGCCTTTCATGGAGATTCTTTATCAGGACAACCGCATTCTCGTCTGCATCAAGCCCTCCGGCGTCGTCTCCACCGACGAGCCGGGCGGTATGCCGCAGCGCATCCGGGACTGTCTCGGCGACGCGCACGCCTGTGTGCGCACGGTCCACCGGCTCGACGCCGCCGTTGCGGGCGTGATGGTGCTTGCGCGGTCGCGGATGGCGGCGGAGCTGCTCTCGGAGCAGGTGCGTGCGCGGACATTTGAAAAGGAATATCTGGCCGTGCTCTCCGGTATCCCCGATGCGCCGGAGGGGACGCTCCGCGACCTTCTCTTCTACGACCGCGCCTCGCGGACGGCGCGCGTCATGCCCGCGCCCGGGCCGGATGTCAAGGAGGCCGTTCTTGACTACCGCGTCCTCGGCACGGCGGACGGCTGTGCGCTCGTCCATATCCGGCTCCATACCGGCCGGACGCACCAGATCCGGGTGCAGTTCGCCTCGCGCGGACTTCCACTGCTCGGCGACCGGAAATACGGCGCGCAGGAAGCGCCGTTCCCCATTGCGCTCTGGTCGTACCGGCTGCGCTTTTCCCATCCGCAGACCGGCCTGCCGGTCGAGTTTTCCCGGCTTCCTCCGGACGAAGTGCCGTGGAGTGCCTTCCGTTCGCGCTCATAGCGTCAGTTAACAAGGGCCCACATGGTTTTCCCGGGCCTGAACAGCCGCTGGCTGCGTTATCCTCGTTGATGGGCGACAGCCCATCTGCCTCGTCTGCCTTGCCATCTGCCGTCCATGCTCCGGGAAAACTCGAAGACCCGCCGGGCGCTCCGGCGCGTTTTTCGCAAGGCAGAGGACGCAGGCTTGCTGGCGCAAGTCAAGGACGATAACGCCGCGAAAGGCGGGCTGGTGCGTCCTGCGGGCATGTGTGCCCTTGTCAACTGACGCTACAATAATGTGATCTGAAAAGGAGTTCTAACGTCATCATGGCCAAAAACAACGAGCTTGATATGCTGAACGGCGCGCTTCTGCCGAAGATCCTGATGTTTTCCCTGCCGCTGGCGCTGACGGGCATTTTGCAGCTGCTGTTCAACGCGGCGGACGTCATCGTCGTCGGTAAATTCGCAGGCAGCACGTCGCTGGCCGCCGTCGGCGCGACCTCGGCGCTCGTCAACCTTCTGACCGGCGCGTTCATCGGCATTTCCGTCGGCGTCAACATTCTGGTCGCGCGCTATGCCGGCTGCCGCGACGACGCGCGCGTCGGGCGTGCCGTCCACAGCGCCATCGCCCTGAGCCTCGTTCTGGGCGTGGTGACGTTCCTGCTCGGTTTCTTCCTTTCTACGCCGATGCTCGAATGGATGGACACGCCGGACGACGTTCTGGCGCTGGCCAGCCTCTATCTGCGCATCTATTTCATCGGCATTCCCGGCGCGCTGATCTACAATTTCGCCGCCGCCATCCTCCGCGCCTACGGCGATACGAAGCGCCCGCTCATCTTCCTCGCCATTTCCGGCGTGCTGAACGTTTTCCTGAATCTGTTCTTTGTGATCGTCTGTGAGCTGGACGTTGCGGGCGTCGCCATTGCGACCGTCGTTTCGCAGTATGTCGCCGTCGTGCTCATCCTCATCTGCCTTGTGCGTCAGGAAGGCCCGGCGAAGCTCAAGCTCCGGGAAATCCGCCTGCATCCGGACGAGGCGCTCCGCATGATCCAGATCGGCCTTCCGGCGGGGCTTCAGTCCGTCGTTTTCAACATCTCCAACGTCATGGTGCAGAGCTGCGTCAACTCCTTCGGCGCGGACGTGATCGCCGCGAACACCGCCGCCACCAACATCGCCGCCTTTACCTACACGGCCATGAACTCCGTGTTCCATGCCTCCATCACCTTCACCAGCCAGAATCTCGGTGCACGGCGCTATGGCCGGGTGATGAAAATTTTCTGGGCCTGTCAGGCGACCGTTCTTCTGATCGGCATTCCGCTCTGCATCCTCAGCACCGTCTTTGGCCCGCAGCTGCTCAGCATCTACGTCTCCGCGAACGATCCGGCTTACGATTCCGTGATCGCCATGGGCCTCATCCGCACATACTATGTTACAACGCCGTATTTCCTGTGCGGCATCATGGAGGTCTGCTGCGGCATGGTGCGCGGGCTTGGGAAGTCGTGGCTGCCCATGATCGTCACCATTTTCGGCGCCTGCATCCTCCGCATCATCTGGATCTACACCATTTTTGCGTGGGATCATACGCTGCCCGCCCTTTATATCTCCTATCCCATCAGCTGGGTCGTCACCGCCGCCATGCACGCCGTCTGCTTTGCGGTCTACTGGAAGCGGCTCCGCCGCCAGCTGGAGGCCGCCGCACCGGAGCGCGTCTCCGGCATCTGAAAAGCCTCTGAATTTTTCGACATCACCTGAAAGGAAGCAAGATCATGCGCGTTATTGACCTTGAAAACATCACCGGCGCCATGCGCAGCCAGACGCAGTTCGTCCTGCGCTGCGAGGAGGTCTTTCACGATAAGATCAGCGCCGCGGCCGCGGCCATCCTCAGCGCCTACCCGAAAAAGCCGTATGTGGCGCTGACCGGCCCGTCCGGCTCCGGCAAGACCACCACCGCCATGCGCCTCAAGACGTATCTGGAAAATCTGGGCCTTCCCGTCTGCCTGCTCAGCATGGATAACTTTTTCCTCTCGCTGGAGGAGCGGCCCAAGGAGCTGACCGACTGGGAATCGCCGCTGTGCGTCAACTGGGCGCTGCTGCGCCGGTGCATGGAGGAGCTTTCCGCTGGGCAGACGGCGCAGGTCCCGTGGTACGATTTCCCCGGCGGAAAGACCGGCGGCTATACCGCGATGGAGGGCCATGCCGACGGCATCATCATCGTCGAGGGCATCCACATGCTCAACCCGATCATCTTTGACCAGATCCGCGACCGCGCGACCGGCATTTACGTCGCGCCCCGGACGCGCATCATCACCGGCGACGACCACATCGTCCGTCCCGAGCAGATCCGTGTCGCCCGCCGCATGATCCGCGACTACCGCGGACGCGGCAACTCCCTGCGCACCACCATCTCCCGCGCACAGGACGTCGATCGCGGCGAGGTGCAGTATATCGCGCCGAATAAGCCGAACGCCTCCGTCCACATCGACACCTTCCACGACTACGAGCTTTGCATCCTCGCAAAGTATCTCAAGGAGATCCCGCAGTTTTCCTCCGAGCTGGATGACGCCTTTATTGAGGAGCACGGCCTTTCCGTCCTCATGCAGGTGGTGCGCGAGCTGCCGCCGCTCGATACGCCGTTCGTCCCGCGCGACTCCATCGTCCGTGAATTCGTCGGCGGGAGCTGCTTCCAGTATTGAGTGCAGCCCCTGCAAATATGCTGAGCGCCCTCCCGGCGATACCGCCGGGAGGGCTTTTCTCCATTTCGGAGGGACACGCTTTTCCTCCTACCTGCGAAGTGCGCTCGGGCTGACGCCGTAGCGCCGCTTGAACATACGCGAAAAGCTGAAAATATCCGCGTAGCCCACGGCCTGCGCGGCCTCGCCGGGCCGGTAGCCGTACTCCAGCAGCAGCGTCCGCGCCTTTTCCAGCCGCAGCTCCGTCAGATACTGCTGCGGCGACCGGCCCGTCTGCCGCCGGAAGAGCGTGCTGAAATAGCTCCGGTCCAGATTCAGCTCCCCCGCAAGCGCGGAAATGGAAACGGGATTCATATAATTCGTCTGCATCCAGTTGACAGCCCGCAGGACGTAGTCGCTCCCGCGCGGGCCTGCCGACTCCATATGCTCCAGCATGGACAGCAGCAGCCAGATGCGCCCGCAGAGGCAGCGCTCCCGTCCCTGCTCCAGCTTTCCGGCGTCCAGCATCTCCAGAAACACCGCCCGCGCGTCCGGGCAGCGGATCACGTCCTGCGAAAGCGCCTCCGGCAGCGGGACGGACGCCTCAAACCCGGCCCAGACATAGTGCCACGGCGCTTCGGCGTCGGCCTCGTAGTAAATGCGCTCAAAGGGCCGGATCACGAAGATATCCCCGGCGTGCAGCGTATACGTCGTGCCGCTCACCGTAAAGCGGCCCACTCCGGACAGAACATAATGCAAAAGATAGTATTCCCGCACGCCGGGGCCGAAGCTGTGTCCCGGCGCGCAGCGCTCCTGTCCGCACTCCATGGGATTGATGTCTTTCCAATTCTGGTTGACCAGAAAAATATGCTGCACTTCCATTCTCCGCGCCTCCTGTTCTCTCTTCTTTATACAACATTATGCCAAAGAATGCAAACGCTCTGCCATACCATTCCCGTTTCTCCGGCGCTATACTGAGCGTATAGACAGCCGCCGGTTCCTATTTCCGCCGGCGCGAACAGAGGAGGAGCGATCCCATGCCGAAAATTACATTTATGGGTGCCGGAAGCACCGTTTTTGCCCGCAATGTTCTGGGCGACTGCATGTGTACGGAGGCCCTGCGGGACAGTGAGCTGGCGCTTTACGACATTGATCCCGTGCGTCTGGCCGAAAGCCGCGATATCCTGACCGCTATGAACGAGACGAAGGGCGGCCACGCCCGCATTTCCGCCTATCTTGGCGCGGAAAACCGCAAAGAGGCGCTGCGCGGCGCGGATTTCGTCGTCAATGCCATTCAGGTCGGCGGCTACGACCCCTGCACCATCACGGACTTTGAGATCCCGAAGCAGTTCGGCCTGCGCCAGACCATCGGCGACACGCTGGGCATCGGCGGGATCATGCGCGCGCTGCGGACGATCCCCGTCCTGACCGACTTTGCGCGGGACATGGAGGAGGTCTGCCCGGACGCATGGTTTCTGAACTACACGAATCCCATGTCCATGCTGACCGGCTACATGCTGCGCTATACCGGTGTCAAGACCGTCGGCCTGTGCCACAGCGTGCAGGTCTGCTCGGAAAATCTGCTCAAATCGCTCGGCATGGACGACTGCATTGAGGGCCGCCGCGAAAAAATTGCCGGTATCAACCATATGGCATGGCTTCTGGAGCTGCGCGACCGCTTCGGCAATGACCTCTATCCCGAGATCAAGCGCCGCGCAAAGGCGAAAAACGCCTCGGAAAAGCACGGCGATATGGTGCGCTTTGATTACATCGACAAGCTCGGCTATTACTGCACCGAATCGAGCGAGCACAACGCGGAGTACAATCCGTTCTACATCAAGGCCCGCTATCCTGAGCTGATCGAGCGCTTCAACATCCCGCTCGACGAATACCCCCGCCGCTGCGTCAATCAGATCGCGGGCTGGGCCAAGGAGCGCGACGCGCTGCACGAGTCGCACGTCCTCGACCACACCCGCAGCCGTGAGTACGCCTCCTACATCATGGAGGCCGTCACCACCGGCGTTCCCTATCAGATCGGCGGCAACGTTCTCAACACCGGCCACCTGATCTCGAATCTGCCGGAAAATGCGTGCGTGGAGGTGCCGTGTCTCGTGAACAACACCGGCGTGCATCCGTGCTGGTCCGGCGCGCTCCCGGTGCAGTGCGCCGCCATGAACATGACGCACATCAACGTCCATCTTCTGACCATCGAGGCCGCCGTCACGCACAAAAAGGAGCACATCTATCAGGCCGCCATGCTCGACCCGCACACCGGAAGCGAGCTGGACATCGACACGATCATCAAGATGGTCGATGCGCTGATCGAGGCCCACGGCAGCTGGCTGTCGGAATTCCACTGAGGATAGCCGCTTCTGCGCATATAGAAGCGCTGACAGCCGGAGGTGCATCCGCGCCTCCGGCTGAAATTTTTGCGGCTGCACCCTGCGCAGGCAAATCCTGCCGTTGACAAAGTCCCGCCTCGCCTGTTAGGATACAGGCGAGGTGTTTTTATGAATATTACGGTATATCTTGGCGCGAATCCCGGAAACGATCCGGCGCTGCGGAAAGCTGTCCGCGCGCTTGGCCGCTGGATCGGCGAAAGCGGAAACGCGCTGGTCTACGGCGGCTCCAAGAGCGGCCTGATGGGTGAGCTTGCGCAGAGCGTTCTGGACGCCGGAGGCGATGTGACCGGCGTGGAGCCGCAGTTTTTCATCGACGAATGCCTGCAATGCGACGGGCTGACCGAGCTGATCGTCACGAAGGACATGTCGGAGCGCAAGGCGAAAATGATCGAGCTGGGCGATGCGTTCATCGCCTTCCCCGGCGGTACGGGCACGCTGGAGGAAATCACCGAGGTCATGTCCAAGGTATCTCTGCGCCATCTCGACGCGCCCTGTATCCTCTATAACCTGAACGGGTACTACGACAGCCTGCGGGCGCTGCTCCAACACATGATCGAAAAGGGCCTGTCCTCCGAGGAGCGTCAGGCCGGGATCTGGTTTGCCCGGGATCTCGGCGAGATCCGGCGCATCCTCGCTGCACACCGCTGAATCTGCCGCAAAGGGCCGCAGCG
>OGYJ01002694.1_pt1 | contig 11528 bp, 8 predicted proteins | sample 1576531 | NCBI WGS metagenome assembly OGYJ01 (sample SAMEA3541574, study PRJEB24748) | human gut metagenome | biome: human gut; feature: human-associated habitat; material: faeces | place: China | collected 2012 | reverse complement strand
GTATTCCATCGTTTTTCAAACCTTGTCTTGACGAAAAATCTCTCGCCATCCACAGCCGCTGATTTAATCAGAACTTCCCTAGAATATCCAAAAGCACCCTCCGTATGGCATTCCATACGGAGGGTGCTTCTTTTCGGTGGAAAGACTCACGCCCGCGCGGGCTTTTTTCTGTGCATGAGAACGCAGTAGGCCGTCAGGCAGACGACAACGGACACGAAGGAGCCTGCCGCCGTGGCAAGGCCCATCGGCAGCAGCGTATCCGGAAAATATAGCGAGGCCAGATACGCGCCGGGAACGCGCGCCAAAAGAATGGAGATCATATTGTGCAGGAAAGAAATGCCGGACTTGCCGATGGCGCAGAAATAGCCGCTGAAGCAGAAGTGGATCCCCGCCAGCAGGCAGTCGATCACATAGCCGCGCAGATACTGTCCGCCCGCGTGCATGACGGCGGTATCGTCCGTGAAGATCCCGACGATCGGCTCCGCGATAAACTGCGCGGAAACGGCGACCACCAGTCCGAAGCCCGCACAGAGTGCGCTGGCATACCACATGGTCCGGACAGCGCGCTCCGGCTTTCCCGCGCCGATGTTCTGCGCACCGATCGCCGAGACGGTGGACTGCATGGACGACGGCACCAGAAACACAAAGCCGATGAATTTCTCCACAATGCCGACGGCCGCCGCGTCGGTCAGACCGCGCCGGTTTGCAATGGCGGTGATAAACATGAATGAAATCTGGACGAAGAGATCCTGAAATGTGATCGGCAGACCGACCCGGAGCAGCTCACCCATAACGCTGCGCTGCGGCCGGAGGTCCTGCTTTTGCAGCCGGATGCCGTTTTTCCGCCGCAGAATAACGATCAGTGAAACGACCACGCTGATTGCCTGCGAAAGCGTCGTGCCGAGCGCCGCGCCGGAGGGTCCGAGATGCATCGCGCCCATGAACAGATAATCCAGCGCGATGTTCGCCGCGCAGGCGACCGCGATGAAGCACATCGGACTTTTCGAGTCGCCAAGCCCCCGGAAGATCGAGCTGAGGATGTTATACGCCGTGATGAAGGGAATGCCGATGAAGCAGATCGTCAAATAGGCTTTCATACCGGCCACGGCCTCCTCCGGCGTGGATATCACGGTAACGATAAGGTCCAGAAACAGCAGGAGCACCGCAGTCATTACCAGAGAGATCGTCATGAACAGCGTAACGGTGTTGCCGATCCCGGCCGCCGCCCGCTTCCGGTCGCCCGCGCCGACGGCCCGTCCGATCAGGACGGTGGATCCCATGGCGAGGCCGACCAGCATGACCGTCACCAGATGCATGACCTGTGAGCCGACGGCGACCGCCGTCGTTCCCGCAACGCCCTCGAACTGCCCGATGATGAACAGGTCTGCCATTCCATAGAGAGTCTGCAAAAAATAGGCCAGAAGATACGGAAGCGAAAAGCGCAGGATCTGCTTCATCACGCTGCCATTGGTCAGATTTTGCTCCATAACAGTCCTCTCTTCCGGAAAAGTCTGCAAAAGCGGCGCGTCCGTCTGCCGGACGGCCGAATACGATACAATAATATAGCGAATTTTCCCGCAATGGTCAACCGCTTTTTCCGTTTCGCGCTGGAAAAGGCCGCACATGTCCCAAGAATCGGAAATCACGCGGTATATTTCCGGTTTTTCGGGTATACTACGAAAAAGGAGGCCACACGTTTCCGTGAAGCCTCCTGTAGACTCATAATCAGCCTGCGTTCTCGCTCGGAGCCGCCTCGAAGGTCTCGACGCGGCGGATACGCGCGCCAAGCGCCGTCAGCTTGCCGACGATGTCCTCATAGCCGCGCTCAATATAGTGCGCGTCCTCGATGCGGGTCCTTCCGTCCGCAGCCATCGCCGCGATCACCATTGCCGCGCCCGCGCGCAGATCGCACGCGCGCACCTCACAGCCGTGGAGCTGGCGGACACCGTCGATGACGGCGGTCTTGCCCTCGACCTGGATGCTTGCGCCCATGCGGTTCAGCTCACCGGTGTAGCGGAAGCGGTTGTCATAGATGCCCTCCGTCACAAGGCTCGTCCCCTCGGCCAGCGCCATGCAGACCGCGATCTGCGGCTGCATATCGGTCGGGAAGCCGGGATACGGCATAGTTTTGACATTGGCCCGGCGCAGCCGCCGGTCGCACTCAACGCGGATAGCGTCGTCATACTCCGTCACACGCGCGCCCATTTCACGCAGCTTCGCGGTGATGCAGTCGAGATGCTTGGGAATGACGTTGGCCACAACGACGTTGCCGCCGCAGGCAGCCGCCGCCGCCATATAGGTCCCGGCCTCGATCTGGTCGGGAATGATCGAATACGAGCCGCCGCGCAGGACCTTGACGCCGCGCACCTTGATGACGTCGGTGCCCGCGCCGGAAATGCGCGCGCCCATGGCGTTGAGGAAGTTGGCCAAATCGACGATATGCGGCTCCTTGGCGCAGTTTTCAATGATGGTCATGCCGTTGGAGAGCACCGCCGCCAGCAAAATGTTCATCGTCGCGCCGACGGAGACGATATCCAGATAGACATGTCCGCCCTGAAGGCCGCCCTCCGGGGCGTCCGCGCAGACGTAGCCGCCGTTCTGCTCGACCGTCGCGCCCATGGCCTCGAAGCCCTTGATGTGCTGGTCAATGGGACGGACGCCGAAGTTGCAGCCGCCTGGCATCGCCACATGCGCATGGCCGAAGCGGCCAAGCTGCACGCCGATGAGATAATAGGACGCACGGATGCGCCGCACCAGCTCGATCGGAGCCGTGGCGTTGCGCGCATGGCGGCAGTCGATCTCCACCGCGTTGCGGGAAAGGCGCCGGATATTGGCGCCCATGTCGCTCAGAATTTCGAGCAGCAGACGGACATCGGAAATATCGGGAACGTTTTCGATCCGGCAGGTGCCGTTGACGAGCAGTGCCGCCGGGAGAATTGCAACCGCCGCGTTCTTCGCGCCGGAGATGGAGACGGTGCCGCTGAGCCGCGTACCGCCCTGAACGTGATATTGAATCAAATTAAAACCCTCTTTATGGGAAGAGTATTTGCGCTTTTGTCAGGGAATAACCGAGTTAAATCATGACATGGAAAACGCCGGAAGGCTCCGGCGGTCGTCATGCGCAGGGCCATTGACCCGCTGCCCTGCTGCGGGTTATCATAATCATAGCATATCCCGCGTGGATTGTAAAGGAAAAATGACAAATCAGAAACGAAAATCTTTAGATTTTCTTAAGATTTTTCCTATTCGGACGGCAAAATGCCCTCCCATGCCGTCACCTCGCGGCTCAGGCCGTTCACGCAGAAGCTTCCCGTGTCCGTCACGAGGATCCACGCGGGCGAAAGGCGCATACTGGCCGAAGCGGATTCCGTGTGCCGGTAGGCCTGCTGCACACGGAGGATCTTACTGCCGACCCAGCCCAGCGCGTCGCGTCGGGACAGGAAGGCCGTCAGCGCGTCGGCGCAGGAGATGCAGGCGTCCTCGCTGATGCGGGTGATCTGCGAAGCGCCGGTGTAGAAATAGCCGTCGATCTCGTCCAGCGTGCTGTTGGTGTAGCGCAGGCGAAGTCCCTCGGAGAGCACCGGCACGCCGAGAATGGTTTGCGCTGCGCGCACGCTGTAGACGCCCGCACTCTGCCGCTCCGGCTCCGAAACGCCGCGCGTCTCAAAGCCCATGCTCTTCAGCAGCTTTTCGGATGCGGCCGCAATATCGGCGGTCGGCGTTCCCGTCTCCAGCGCGGCGGAGAAGCCGCCGTCGGAGCGGAAGGTGCAGCTGCCGTTTTCCGACCGGTAGGTGCTCGTAAAATGCGTGGAATCCGATTGAAGGACCGCATTTTCTCCCAGCAGCGCCTGCGCGGCGGCGGCGCTGTCGGCGCTCTGACCGCCTAGCTCGACGGCATACAGGCGGATGCTGTTCGGAAGGATGCTCCGGTCAAGCTCAATGTCGTAGGAGGCGTAGAGCGCCTCCAGCTGTGCGTGAAGCTCCTGCTCCGACTGCGCCTGATGGAGCCGCGTCGGAACCACCAGAAGCAGCAGGCAGGCCACGCTCATTCCAAGGATCAGCAGGATCAGATTTTTGATTTTGGATACCGGCATAGCTCCGCCTCCCTTCCGTTAAGCCTCCGCGCCGCAAAAGCCGCGCACTGTCTGCTCAGGATTTTTTCCAACCGGCGTTCAGCTGTCCGCCGCCGGGATCATCATAGAGTATCCGCAGCCAGCTTCCCGCCGGGACGATCGCCGCGGCCTGCGCCGCGGGCATCAGGGAGATCGGCTGCGTACCGGGCGTGTAGCTCCGCAGGAGCAGCTCCAGCTCCGTGAGCGCGCCCCCGGTAAAATGCGCGACCGCCGCATGCGCGCCGTTTTTCTGCATGACCGGCACGCCGTCGAGCACATAATCGAAGGTACAGACCGTCTCCTCCTCCGTCTCCGCAAGCTCCGTCAGATAGAGTCTTGCGCTGCCGGTCAGGCCGTCGGTCAGCTGCGCAAGCAGCGCACGCGCCGTCTCAATGACGGCGGAGGCCTCCGCCGAAGCCGCCGTAAAGCGCAGCAGCGGCTCCTCCACGCTCAGGAGCAGCCGCCCGTCCGCCGTGATGCGGAGCGAAGCGCCCGTCTCGGAGAAGAAGGAATTGCCCTCTGCGTCGGTATAGCTGGCGTCGCCGTAGGGGTTGAAGCCCAGCTCCGCCGCCAGCGGCGTAATGGTACGCGCATCGCACGGATTCGCGGAGGTCGCGCCGTAGAGGCGCGGTGTCTCGCCGCCGATCAGCGAACGCGGGTCCACGCGGTCATAGCGCCCCGTTCCATCCTCCAGCGCGAAAAAGCTGCCGTCCGGGCGGTAGGAATCCAGCGCCTGCGTCAGCGCGTCGCCGGAAAGCGCCGTATCGCCGACCCAGCAGCTCTCGCCGCACAGGTACAGGCGAACCGCGCCGCTCTCCTGGAGAGACAGTACATAGAGCATCGCCGCCTCTCCGCCCTCCGGGGCCTGCGCACCGAGCCATTCGGCAAGTACGCCGGACGGAAGCTCCGCCGGGTAGACGAACGTGACGCTGATCCCGGCAATGGCGGAATACAGCTTCTGGAGCGTGGTCTGCTCAAGCTGCGCCGATTCCAGCGCCTGCCCGAGCATACTGCCCAGCGCCTCATAGACGCTGTCGAGCGTTTCAAAGTCATACTGCGCCGTATACCGTCCGGCGGAATTGCGCACCGAAACGGCCAGCGGCTGCGCCGCGTCAAGTCCCGGCAGAGCCTTTTCCGTATAGGTCAGCTCCGCCTGATCGAGCCCGAAAAGGCCCGCAAACGGCTTGAGCGCAGCGGACAGGACCGGTGAGGAGGTCAGTGTCCGTTCCGGAAGCGCCAGCAGCGTCAGCGTCAGAAGCGCAGCGACCAGTATGACGATCAGCAGATCTTTTCCGATTTCCGTCCACCGGCGCATCGCCGCGCCTCCTTTCTGTTCCATGCTCCGCGGCCTGCTCAGTCCTTCGCGGCAGGCAGCGTGATGGTCACGTCCGTGCCCTCGCCGTAGACCGACTCGATGCGGATATCGCCCTTGTGCTGGTTGATGATCTCCTTGGCGATCGACAGGCCGAGGCCCGTGCCGCCGGATTCGCGCGAACGTGCCTTGTCCACACGATAGAAGCGCTCAAAGAGGCGCGGCAGATCCTTTTCCGGAATGCCGATGCCGTTGTCAGAGACGCGGACATAGACGTTTTTGCCGCTGCGTCCGGCGCGGATCTCGATCCTGCCGCCATCCGGCGTATACTTGATGGCGTTGGAGACGATGTTCATGACGACCTGCTCGATGCGCTCACGGTCGCCGTTGACATCCGGCATATTCTCCTCGCACTGGAAGCTCAGCGTATGGCCATGGCTCTCCGCGTTGAGCGCGACCGCCTCGTATACACTCCGGACGGCCTTTGCAAACGAAAAGCGCGATACGTTCATTTCCATCTTGCCGTAGTCGATACGGCTGAGCGTGAGCAGGTCCTGCACGATGCGGGTCATGCGGTCAGCCTCGCTGACAATAACGCCCATAAAGTTGTTGTGCAGCTCCGGCGGCAGCTCGTCACCGGCGGAAATGATGGTCTCGGCGTAGGATTTGATGTTGGTGAGCGGTGTGCGCAGCTCATGCGAAACATTTGCGACAAATTCCCGCCGTGCCTGTTCGCTGCGGCGCTGCTCGGTGACGTCGTGAATGACGACCATCACGCCGCCGGGCGCCTGATCGGCGGAATACGGCGCCATGAACAGCTCCAGTTCGCGCGAGCCGACGGTTTTCTGCGCCTCGAGATACTGCGGCCGCTTGAGCGAAAGGATCTGCTCGAAGTCCGCGTCTCCGGCGAAAATATCGGCAAAGCAGGTCGTCGGATCCATCGACCGCGCCAGCATCTGCGAGGCTGCAGGGTTGAAGTGGATGACCTGCCCGCCGGCGGAGAATGCGACCACGCCGTCGGTCATGTGCAGGAAGAGCGTCGAAAGCTTGTTGCGCTCGTTTTCGACCTCGGAAAGCGTATCCTGAAGCACCTGCGACATGTAGTTGAAGTTCCGCGTCAGAACGCCGATCTCGTCGCGGCTCGTGACCTCCAGCTTCTGCGAGAAGTCGCCCGCGGCGACCTGACGGGTGCCGATGGTAAGCGCGCGGATGGGCGTGATGAGGATCTGCGCCAGCAGGAACGAAAGCACGATGCAGATCACAAGGCCCAGCGCCAGCGCCTGCAAAATGATGTTGAGCACCTCGCCGGTCAGCTTGTCCACCGTCGCCTTGTTGTCGCGGACGTAGACGATATAGCTCTCCCCGTCCGTCCGGATGGGCACGGCCAGATCCATATAGCCGTTGGCGATGGAGCTTTCCTGCCCCACCCCGCCGTTCATGGCCGTCAGGATATTGGACGTGATATCGACGTGCTCCGTCTGGCTCGAGCCGGTCAGCACGTCGCCGGTCGGCGAAAGGATATACACGTTGCGTCCGGAAATGTCGATGCCAAGCCCGGACTGTGCCATCAGCAGCTCCTTCATCTCGTCCGGCGCATCCGGCGACTGCGCCGCGATCCGCTGGAGCTGCGAGATGAAGTCCTGCGAGAAGGTCTGCTCCATCTGGACATAGAATTCCGAAATATAGAAGTTTCCGACGCCATTGATGAGGAACGCGCCAATGACGGTCATGAGCGCCAGGATCAGGATCACAAGGATCATGACCAGCTTCATACGGAGCGAACGCATGGCAGCGCCTCCTTTCCGGTAGATTCCGGCAGGCCGGGCCTGCCTCAGATCACTGCGCGAAGTAGTAGCCGACGCCGCGCTTCGTCAGGATCAGCGCAGGCTTGCCAGGATCGTCCTCGATCTTCTCGCGCAGGCGGCGGACCGTCACGTCCACCGTCCGCATATCGCCGAAATAGTCGTAGTTCCAGACCTTCTGCATCAGATCCTCGCGCGTGAACACGCGGCCGCGCTCGCGGATGAGATAGAGAAGCAGGTCGAATTCCTTCTGCGTCAGCTCGACCGGCGCGCCGTTTTTCGTGACGGTGAACGACGCCGGGTCGATGCTCAGGTTTCCGGCCTGCAGGAGCTCTCCCTTGGGCCGGACGCCGTAGTCCAGATCACGGCGGCGGATATTCGCCTTGACGCGCGCCATCAGCTCCCGCATGGAAAAGGGCTTGGTGATGTAATCGTCGGCTCCGGCCTCCAGACCGAACACCTTGTCCGTCTCCTCCTCGCGCGCGGTCAGCATGATGACCGGCGTGACACGGCCGGCCTTGCGGATGGCCGCGCAGATGTCAAACCCGTTGAGCTTCGGGAGCATTACGTCCAGCAAAATGAGATCGGGGTCGCCCTCCAGCGCCAGCTTCAGGCCGGTCTCGCCGTCGAGCGCCTCCATGGTCTCGTAGCCCTCGCGCTTGAGATTGAATTTCAGGATCTCGACGATCGCCCGTTCATCCTCAACGATCAAAACGGTTTTTTCCATATGAAAGCCTCCTTATCCGCGCCGAAGCGCCTTCGGATAGTGATTTTTTAGCTGACCGGCAGAGCCCTTCGCCCAGCCGAGCGTCAGGCCGTCCACGCGGACCAGCGTCCAGCCTGTCTGTGCTCCGGAAATCGTCTCTCCGGCGAGATAGCGCCGGATCTCTTCTGAATCCGACGGAAAACCCGCGACGCTCTTCGCGTCCTTCAGCCAGAGCGCCCATGCGTGCGCCGGCTCAAAGCGCCCGCGCAGCAGCTGTCCAAGCTCCAAGCCCGCGCGCAGCACCTTCAGCCCGCATAGCTCCGGCGTTCCCTCCGGCATCTGATAGAGCGTGCTGCCGAAAAGCAACGGCTTTCCGCACGGCAGCGCCGCGCCGCTTGCCTTTTGGAATTCCAGAAACTCCGGCGGGAAGCGTCCGGGCTTCTCCTCCGGCTGCTCTGAAACGTCCTCGCCGCGCTTACGGAGCACAGCCGCGTAATGTCCCTCGCCGCGCAGATCGTGCGGCCAGAGGCGGAATGTGTGCTCCAGCCCCGGCGCGGGATCCTCGACCCAGTCCGGCCTTCCCGGCGCGAACCACGGCGCGGAGACCTCTTCTACATAAAATTCCGGATGCGCATGCAGGAATGCGCTGACCGCGCCCTCGTTTTCCTGCGGAGAAAACGTGCAGGTCGAATAAACGAGCCGTCCGCCGCCCCGCAGCATCTGCGCCGCGCTGTGCAGGATCTCCTGCTGACGCCGGGCGCACATTTCGACCGTTTCCTCGCTCCAATCGGTGACGGCCGCCTCTTCCTTGCGGAACATCCCCTCGCCTGAGCAGGGTGCGTCCACAAGGATCTTGTCGAACCATTCCGGAAAGCGCTCCGCCAGCTGCTTCGGATACTCGTTCAGCACCAGTGCATTCGCAATTCCGAGCCGTTCCACGTTCCCGGAGAGGATCCGCGCCCGCTTCGGGTGGATCTCGTTGCTGACCAGCAGCCCCTCGCCGCGCAGCGCAGCGGCCAGCTGGGTCGTTTTGCCTCCCGGCGCGGCACACAGATCGAGCACCCGTTCGCCGGGCTGCACGTCCAGAAGTCCCGCCGGGGCCATCGCGCTCGGCTCCTGCAAATAGTAAAGCCCCGCGTCGTGATAGGGGCTGAGGCCGGGGCGGCTCTGCGCGTCATAGTAAAAGCCGTTCTCCGCCCACGGCACCGGCGTCAGGCCGAACTGCGCGAGCGCAGGCGGCATATCGGTCTTGAGGGGATTGAGGCGCAGACCGACGTTTCTGGGGCGGTCGTAGGCCGCAAGAAAAGCCTCATATTCCACACCAAGCAGGCGCTGCATCCGCGCAAGGAACAACTCCGGCAGCATTCCGCTCCCTCCCCTTCTTTGCATATTCTGATTTATTATACCGCAAGGCGCGAAAATCGGCAAGGGTAAAGGCTGGAGAAATGTTTTTTCATTTTTTCTGAAAAAAGCGAAAAATAAGTGTTGACATTTTGACCTTCTTCCGCTATAATCAGCCTTGCTGTTCGAGTTGCTGGTATAGCTCAGTTGGTAGAGCAGCTGATTTGTAATCAGCAGGTCGGGGGTTCGAATCCGTCTACCAGCTCCATTTTACCGCAACACAGCATCCTGAATATGGGGGAATTCCCGAGTGGCCAAAGGGGACAGACTGTAAATCTGCTGTCAATGACTTCGGTGGTTCGAATCCACCTTCCCCCACCAAAACGCCTGATATTCTTTGAATATCAGGCGTTTTTGCAACTATTTTCGGATTTCTGATTTTGTAGAAAAGTGGTGTTTTTCAGGCATCAACCCAGCAGAATTTTCCCTATAAATGTATATGCCATTTTAGGGAACGCACTTCGTGAAAACCTGTGAAATCCAGCTTGACCCACACCGTGACCCACACGGCGAAATGTCCAAAGAGCGGCGGAGAGGATGATCGTGTCATTCTCTCCGCCGTTCTGTGTTTTTTCTTTGCCTTTTTCACATGACCTGCGCCATGAAATTACCCATCTTTTCGGCGGCACTTTCCTGCATCTGTCGCGTGACGTGGGTGTAGGTGCGGAGCGTGAAGCCCGCATCGAAATGACCGAGCATACTCGATACCGTTTTTACGTCTACGCCGTTCTGGAGTGCCAACGTTGCGAATGTGTGTCTCAAGTCGTGAAATCTCAGGTGTTCCAATCCCGCGTCCTTCAGGATTTTCTTGTGAATGTTCACGACCGAATCAGGATGGTACATCTCGCCTGTTTTCGGAGACGGGAACATCCATGGGCTGCCGGGATGCTTTTGGTGTTCTGCGACCAGCAGATCGACGGCATCCTGCGGGATGGAGATTTTTCTGATCGAGTTTTCCGTTTTCGGGCGCGTGATATCCGGTTCTCCGGCGTTGTTTCGTCCAGTCAGCTTTTTGAGGGGAATGTCCCCGATACGTGGCGTAATGTGCAGTTCTATTCCGCGCCGGTAATACTCCGCGGTTGAAAATCTCAGATGTGGCTTCGCGTAGAGTTCATACCACGTTTGCAGCCATGTGCCGAGCGTGTACTCGTCTGCTCTCCGTACATCGACGCTTTCCGCTTCCGCGACCGCCTTTGCCAGCTTCTCTTTCACCTCTGCTTGCGTCTTGCCGAGGACATTCTTAATCAGTCGCTTGCCGGTCTTTTCATCATATCCGGCTGTGTATCGCCCTTCCCAGCGTCCGTCTTTCCGCTTTCGGATGTTCCCTTCCCCATTTGCCCGTTTCTTTGCCATGTCTGTGCCTCCTTTTCTTCGGTAGCACAAACAACTACCACAGAACCGGCACAAAGTCTACTGATTTTTTCGGAAGATCGGAATATTTTTTTTCCGCTTTCGCGCGCGTCAAAAATCCCTATTCTTTGTTTACTGCGGCGCAGTTTTTGCGTTTGGCAATACTCCGTAAAACAGCGCTGAAGTGATACATTTCACACTTCAGCGCTGCTTTTATTATTCACTTTTCAGGGCTTCCAATGGGTCAACGGCTTCGCCGTCAATAAGAACACCCAAATGCAGGTGCGGGCCAGTTGACCAGCCGGAGCTGCCGGTTTTCGCAATGATCTGTCCCTGCCGGACGGCATCTCCGGCTTTTACCAGAAATTCTGATAAATGCGCATATTGCGTCTGAACGCCGTCCTTGTGTGCTAACGTCAGGATATATCCATATGCCATGTCATAGCTGCAATCCAAAACCGTACCATCTGCCACGGCCAGAACATTCGTGCCGTAGTCTGCCACAAAATCAACGCCGGGATGTAAGGATTTTTGCTTTACGACCGGATTCTCCTGCCAGCCGTAGGAATCCAGCACTTCTGCGTTTGCGTCCTCCAGCGGAAAGATATAGGCGGGCACTTCCGACCGAGTCTGCGTTTCCGATTCAATTTCTGATTCAGCTTCCTGTTCAGGCATGATGGGAGACGTTGTCGGGAGTGGCTCCGATACTGGCATACTCACAGCAACATTTTCTTCCGGAATTTCTTTCTGCACGGCGAGTTCCATTTCCGGGATGGCACTTGGGCTTGCAGCCTGCGTTGTAAAGACACTTGCTGTCAGTACGAACAGAACAGATACGCAGATTC
>OGYJ01002687.1_pt1 | contig 11561 bp, 10 predicted proteins | sample 1576531 | NCBI WGS metagenome assembly OGYJ01 (sample SAMEA3541574, study PRJEB24748) | human gut metagenome | biome: human gut; feature: human-associated habitat; material: faeces | place: China | collected 2012 | reverse complement strand
ATCCTTACAAAAAAAAAGGCAATCTTTACAAAACTGGCGTGACCCTTCTGTCAAAAAAGCGACTCGCCTTCAACATTTCATAAACGGATGGCTGTTTTATCCGGATTGCAGAAGCTTGCGAAAACAAGTCCGTTTTTTTGTACATGTGTGAATTTAACCGCGGCTGAAAAACGTGTATTTTACTATCGCGAACCACTCGCGAACCCAGTAGGTCGGGGCGTAGCGCGGCTCGGTCTTGGAAGAAACGGCGTAGAGCGAAAGCCCCAGCCGTCTGCCGAGCATCGCGGCACGGTACTGGTGAAAGCTGTCGGTCGCGGCGGCAACGGTCTGCGGCAGGTCGGCGGCCTTGATGATCTCGAGTGAAAAGCGCAGGTTCTGCATCGTGTCGCGCGAACTGTCTTCCATAAAAATTCGCGAGGGTTCAAGCCCGAGTTCGACGAGGTAGTCGCGCATCGCCTGCGCCTCGCTGATCTGCTCGTCCGCGCCTTGTCCGCCCGAAACTATGCAGAGGGCGCGCGGGTTTTCGCGCAGGTAATCGTAGGCAGCGGCGAGTCGGCGGCGAAGCATTCGCGTGGGGCGCGTGCCTTTTACGCGGCAGCCGAGCACGATGACGGTGCAGGGCAGGGAAGTTGGCGGGCGGCGGCGCTGAGCGATATACATTTTTATGCTGAGCTTGGTAAAATAGACTATCGCGATCAGCATGAGCGTGCAGATCAGGACTACCAGCGCGAACTGCGGCGCGCCTTTTTGCGCAAATCGGCAGACGGCGGCGTTCACGTTTTGGAAATATACGGTATATATAAACAGCAGCACACCGCCGAAAATGCCTGCTGCATTGCCTGAGCACACGCGCGGAAGCGGCACACAGAAAATTGATATGATGTATCCTGCAAGCATTATCGCTATATTTTGCAAATTTTAAAACTCCTTTTTGTGGTCATATACGCTATTATACCACAGTTTCGCACGATTTACAAGGTATAAATCTCGGCGGTAAGGGAAAAATATGCTGAAAAGAGAGGAGTTTTAGCGATGAATGATTACAAAGATCTATCCGAATTACTTGAATCTGACAGCAGGGCGATGCGTTTTTACAATTCGCTGCCGCTGAGTTTACAGCAGAAAATGCACCGCGGCGGGGTGGGAGCGTTTGCGGAACTTTACAGCGCGGCGGGCGGCGGCATACCGAAGCACCGCGAAACGCTTGACCCTGCCGCTTCAGCGAACGAGTGTACGGGGCTGATTGCCGCGGGCGGCGAGCTTGGCGAGGACGAATGGGCGAAATACAATAATTTAGAGATTTTCGGCACTGGTGAAAATAATAGCCTTAACTAAATTAAACTGACTTTTTGACGCTGAACTTTCTGCAAGAAATTTCGGCGCTTGGCTGCGATAATTAGATCATTTCCGAGGGCAGCGACCATCACTATCACCACGATAAACGTTGACTCACAGCATATGGCGTAAATCTCCGTATCTGCGATGATAGACAGCCTTGACGACACTCCGCGCGCCGCAGGTGCATACTTTACAACAAAAAGCATTTTTTCACAGGAATAGTCATCTGCATAATACCTACGCTGGTGATATTCCTGTTCCTGCAAAAATACATTTACAGCGGTTTGATATCGGGCGCAGTAAAAGAGTAACTCACGGCAATTCTGAAAGGTTTATCAGCGGCAAGTCTTAGCTTTTTCAACCATATAGCTTCCTGATCCGGTAAATGACAGATGTTCGCGCTCACTTTAACAGAATTGCAGGTCGGCAGAGCGGCTGTCGGCAAAGGCTCGGCGAGATACGTCGGGCTTTTTTGCGTTTATGCCGTCAAACCGCCGCGAACGCTTGATTTTTTGTGTATAATATACATTGCAATTTATAAGAATATGTAGTATAATTAAAATGATATGTTTAGTTTAAAGGAGGTCTGCAAAATGGCTGAATTGCCGCAGTACACGGTTTCGATGTCGGTATACTCGGGCGAAAAGGCGGAGTTTCTCCGCGCCAGCTTAGAGAGTATGTTTTCGCAGACCCACCCCTGCCGCAGGCTGATACTGGTCTGCGACGGCGAGCTCGGCAAGGCGCTCGAGGGCGTGGTAGCCGAGTTTGAAAAGCGCTGCCCTCAGCAGCTTTGCGTGCTGAAAATGGATAAAAACAGCGGCGTAGGCGCGTGCGCGAATGCCGCGCTCAAAGCTGCCGATACCGAGTACATCGTGAAGATGGATTCTGACGACATCGCCCTGCCGCAGCGCTGCGAACGTCAGCTGCGGCTGATGGCGGAGCACCCTGAGCTTGATATGTGCGGCGCGTACATCGAGGAATTTGACTCCGAAACGGGCGAGCCTATCGCCGTGAAGAGAACCCCCGAAAGCAACGATGAGATACGCGTTTACGCCCGCCGCCGCAATCCTTTTAATAATCAGACGCTGGTCTACAAAAAGTCGGCTGCTGAAAAAGCAGGCGGCTACTCGGAAGTGCGCCGCTGCGAGGACTACGATTTCGTGGTGAAAATGCTGGCTTCGGGGGCAGTAGGTGCGAACATACCCGAGGTGCTGGTGCGCTACCGCGTTACACGCGCAAACCTCAGCCGCCGCCGCAATTGGCGCAACACGCGCTCTTTTATATCGGTGCGCTGGCGGATATTCCGCTCGGGCTACTCGCGGCTGAGCGATTTCATAATTCCCTGCGCGGCGCAGCTTGCGCTTTTCGTGCTGCCGCAGTCGCTGACGGGCAAGATCTACAAGAAATTCTTGAGGAAATAGTTAAGATATGTCAACTAAAAAGAGCGCGCTGAAACAATATCTGAAATACATTTTGCAGAAAACGCTGCTGCCGATTTGGTATGATTTCTGCCGAAGCAAGCCGATAGAGGAAAAACTGGTGCTTTTTGCCGACTCGAACGGCGACCGCCCGCCCGAAAGTATGCTGCCGCTGATGGCGGAACTAGAGAAGCGCGGGTACAGGTGCGAGGCGTGGTGCTGCGATTTCTCGGCGGCGGGCTTTGGCGGAATGCTCAAATTTATGCGCGCTTTCATGAAGCGGTACGCCGTGGCGCGCGGGCTGGTGATCTGCAACTATTTCGTGCCAGCGCATGCCTGCCGAAAGCGCTCCGAAACGCTGGCGGTGCAGCTCTGGCATTCCTGCGGCGCGCTGAAAAAATTCGGCTACTCCACGCCTGACGACATCCCGCCGAGCTACAAGGGCAGCGTTTCGCGCAACATCGACCTCGTTACCGTAAGCTCGCCCGCGTGCGTGCCGGTTTTTGAGGAGGCTTTTCGGCTGAAAAAAGGCGTGGCGCAGGCGCTGGGCGTTTGCCGTACAGACGTTTTTTTCGACGGCGAATATGCTGAAAAATGCCGCAAAAAGCTACACGCCGCCGCTCCCAAAACGGTCGGCAAAAAAATTCTGCTCTACCTGCCGACTTTCCGCGGCGACGCTTCGCACGCTTACACAGTTGGCGTTGAGGAGGTCGAGGGGCTGAAAAAGGCGCTTGGCGAGGGCTGGCAGGTGGTCATCCGCGAGCACCCGCGCGTGAAAAACGGCGTTTGCGATCTGCCGCTGCTTTCGACAAACGAGCTGCTGCCGTGCGCCGATATGCTCATCACCGACTATTCTTCCGTGATATTTGAGTTTTCGCTGCTGGATAAACCAATGTTGCTTTGGTGCAAAGACTTGGAAGAATATCTCAGCGACCGCGATTTTTATCTCGATTTCAAGCGCGATATGCCGTGCCCCGTGATTACCGACGGCGAAAAGCTGGCGGCGGCAGTTACGGACGAGCTTGCGCACTTTGAAAAAGGGCGTTACGCGGAATTTGTTAAGAAATATATGTCTGCCTGCGACGGACACTCGACCGAGTGCGTGGCGGACGTTTTTGATAAATGAAAGGAAATTTGTTAGATATGGCTGAAAATACCAATTCAGAATATTTTTATACAACAAAAGGCGAAGAGAAAAGCGGACTTTCGATAATTTTCCGCGAGCACAAAGGGCAGGCGAAAAAGATCTTCCTGCTCTCGGTCAGCCACCTGAAAAAGACGTACAGCGGCTCGCTGCTCGGCCCGCTTTGGGCGGTTATAAAGCCGACTTTCACGCTCTTCATACTGTGGTTCGCTTTCGCGGTGGGTCTGCGTCATTCCAATATAGTGGCGGGTTACCCAAGATTTTACTTCATGCTGGTCGGCTATGTGCCGTGGTTCTACATCAGCGAGGCGATACTCGGCGGCGCGCGCTCAATACGCAAAAACAAGCAGTACGTCACGAAACTCAGCTTCCCGATGTCGAACATAATGACTTTCACAAACCTTTCGGCGCTGTATATCCATGTTTTGCTGGCTGTGCTGATGTTCATAGTGCTCTGCGTGAGAGGTTACGCGCCGATGATCTACAATCTGCAATTTTTTTACTACTGCCCGCTGATGTTCCTTTTCTTCCTGATACTTACATGGACAACTGCGCCGATGTCGGCATTCAGCAAGGATTTTGAGAACCTTATCAGCTCGATAATGACGGGACTTTTCTGGCTGTCCGGAATTTTTTGGAGCACATACGACATTGAGAACCCTTTCATCAAAAAGCTGATGTATCTCAATCCTATCAATTATTTCATAAACGGATATAGGAAGTCATTTTTGTATGGAATATCCATATTTGATGCAAATTACACGACAGAAACGGTGGTATTTTATGCCGAGATGCTGCTGTTGATACTGATGGGCAGCCACTATTACAAGAAGCTGCGCCGCTTGATACCCGACGTGCTGTAAAGGAGTTGACATATTGCAAATGGAAATCGAGGAAAATGTTGTAATAGAGGAAGCTCCCGAGGTCGAAACTCCGAGAGTTATCGACCGCAGCGGCGAGCCTGTTATAGAATTTGAAAGCGTTGTAAAAAATTACTATCTCTACAAGAGCGGCAGAGAGCGCTTTAAGGCGATGTTCACGGGTAATAGGGGAGTGCGCCAGCACCCAGCGCTCGGCGGCGTTTCGTTCAAGATCTACGCGGGCGAATCTGTCGGCTTCATCGGCAGGAACGGCGCAGGAAAATCTACTATTTTGAAGATGATAACGGGCGTAAGCTACCCCACCAGCGGCGATGTTACCGTGCGCGGAAAGGTCGCGGCGCTGCTCGAGCTGACGGCGGGCTTTTCGCCCGAGATGACGGGCAGGGAGAACATCACGATGAAAGGCTACCTGCTGGGGCTGACCGACGACGACATCGCCGAGATAGAGGACGACATCATCAATTTTGCCGACCTCGGCGAGTACATCGACCAGCCGGTGCTGACCTACTCGAGCGGCATGAAAATGCGCTTGGGTTTCGCGATAAACATCAATATCCACCCCGACATTCTTGTGGTAGATGAGGCGCTGAGCGTTGGCGACTCCAGATTTAGAAAAAAATGCCGCAAGGCTATCAAGGCACTGATCGACACGGGCGTTACCGTGCTTTTCGTTTCACATTCGGCGGATGCGCTTAAATCGACCTGCGACCGCGCTATTTATCTGAAAGACGGCGGCGTGGAATTTGACGGCACGGTGGACGACGCGCTGGAGCGTTACAACGCCGACATCGAGGAGATACGCCGCGTGCGCCGTGAGAAAAAGGAAGCGCGCCGCCAGCGTGTACTGGAAAAGCGTGCGAAAAAACAGGCGAAGCTTGCCGCTCAGCAGGCGGAACAGTCGGGCGAGGTGACTGAAAATGACGTTTGAAAAGCTTGAGATACTGCGTTCGGAGATGACGGACGAGGACATCGTGCGCGCCGATGAACTGACCGCGCTGCTCGAGATCGCCGCCGAAAAGCACCCGCACAAACGTCTGCCGCGCTCGTTTAGATTTATCGGGGCGGGGTTGGGCTGTATAGAGGTGCTCTGCATCGCGGGCGTTTACCGCATTTTCCGAAACGACGGCAGCGAACCGATGGAAATTCTGCAATGCAAGGATATGCACGAATCATTCGTGAAACTTGCGCAGCTCATGTATGCGGGCATCGCCGAGCCGAACAGCGCCGAGGACTTTTTCGCCGAAGCGCAGAGCGCATTTTTGGAGGAGTAATTTGCAAAAATTGCGCCGCAGCTATTGATTTTTTGTGAAAATTAGTGTATAATGATATAGTACATGATTTCAAATTGAAAGGATGGTCAAAAAATGCTTAATAGCGAAAAGAAAATGGACAAAATTGTCGCGCTTTGTAAAAATCGCGGTTTTGTTTACCCGGGAAGCGAAATTTACGGCGGACTTGCCAATACATGGGATTACGGTCCTTACGGCGTTGAGCTGAAAAACAACATCAAGAAAGCTTGGTGGAAAAAGTTTGTTCAGGAAACTCCTTACAACGTAGGACTTGACTCGGCTATACTGATGAACCCCGAAACTTGGGTGGCTTCGGGACACCTCGGCGGATTTTCCGACCCGCTGATGGACTGCAAGGCTTGCAAGACCCGTCACCGCGCCGACAACCTCATCGAGGATTTCGACGGTACTAACCCCGCAGGCTGGACTAACGAGCAGATGATGGACTACATACGCGAAAAGGGAATCACCTGCCCCGAGTGCGGCAAGAGCGATTTTACCGATATTCGCCAGTTCAACCTGATGTTTAAAACTTTCCAGGGCGTTACCGAGGACTCTAAGGCTGAGCTTTATCTGCGTCCCGAAACCGCTCAGGGCATATTTGTAAACTTTGCCAGCATTCAGAGAACATCGCGAAAGAAAGTACCTTTCGGCGTTGGTCAGATAGGCAAATCTTTCAGAAACGAGATCACCCCCGGCAACTTCATTTTCCGCGTTCGTGAGTTTGAGCAGATGGAGCTTGAATTCTTCTGCAAGCCGGGCACTGACCTTGAATGGTTTGAATACTGGAGAGGTTTCTGCCGTGACTGGCTCTATTCTCTCAATATTAAGGAAGAAAATCTCCGCCTTCGTGACCATTCAAAAGAGGAGCTTTGTTTCTATTCAAAGGCCACAACAGACTTTGAATATCTCTTCCCGTTTGGTTGGGGCGAGCTTTGGGGCGTTGCCGACAGAACAGACTATGACCTTACACAGCACAGCAAAACAAGCGGTAAGACACTTGAGTATTTTGATCCGACAACAAACGAGAAGTACATTCCGTATGTTATTGAGCCGTCACTCGGTGTTGAGCGTCTTTTCCTTGCTCTTGTTGTTGAGGCTTATGATGAAGAAGTTATTGACGAAAAGGATACACGAGTTGTGTTAAGACTTCATCCGACGCTTGCTCCGTACAAAGCTTGCGTTCTTCCGCTTTCAAAGAAGCTCAACGAGCAGGCTGGCAAGGTTTATGAACAGCTTTCAGCCGACTTTATGACTGATTATGACGATGCCGGTTCAATCGGCAAACGTTACAGAAGACAGGACGAAATCGGTACTCCGTTCTGTATCACATATGACTTTGAGTCTGTTGACGACGGTTGTGTAACGGTTCGTGACCGTGACACAATGCAGCAGGAAAGAGTTGCAATTGACAAGCTCAACGATTATATCGCTGAAAAGATTAAGTTCTGATTTTAATATGATATCAAAAGGACATTCCAAATGGAATGTCCTTTTTTGCGTAGGGGCGGATAATATGTCAACAAGGAATTGTGCAAACAATTGCAATGTTACGCTCGGGCATAATATGTTTTTTACATTGCAAACTGTCTGCCCGACCACAATTTTCCATTTTCAATTTTCAATTTTACATTTAATTAAAACTGTCTTCACGAATCGGGAACGGCGGCTCGCCGTATAAAAACAGCGGATAACCTCAAAATTCGGGTTATCCGCTGTGTGTTTTATTCAATATAATAATCTGAATTCAGTAAAATTACTTTGAGAGGTTTGTGAGAACCTTTTTGATTCTCTCAACAGCCTCAATCGTGTTTTCTCTGTCACCGAATGATGTAAGGCGGAAGTAGCCTGCGCCGTTTTCGCCAAAGCCCTCACCGGGAGTACCTACAACATTTGCCTCGTTGAGGAGGAGGTCAAAGAATTCCCAGCTGCCCATATTGTTCGGACACTTAAGCCAGATGTAAGGTGAGTTCTTACCGCCTGTGTAGTAGATGCCGAGTTCATCAAGAGCAGATGCGATAATTCTTGCATTTTCCTGATAGTAAGAAATGTTCTCCTTGATCTGCTTCTGACCTTCTTCGCTGAATACAGCGGCAGCAGCACACTGAACAGGCCATGAAACACCGTTGAACTTTGTTGCCTGACGGCGGTACCATGTTGCATAGATATTGTGACCGTCACGCTCAAGCTCCTTAGGAATTATCGTGTAACCGCATCTTGTGCCTGTGAAGCCTGCTGTCTTTGAAAGTGAGCACATTTCAATTGCGCACTTTCTTGCACCTTCGATTGCAAAAATTGAACGAGGGAGATCCTCTGTGATGAATGCCTCATACGCTGAATCGTAGAGGATTATTGCATCGTTTTTAAGAGCATAATCAACCCATGCTTTGAGCTGTTCGGCATTGTATGCAGAACCTGTCGGGTTGTTAGGTGAGCAAAGGTAGATGATGTCTGCCTTTACATTTTCATCAGGGAGAGCGGCAAAGCCGTTTGCCTCATTTGATGCGGCATAAACAATTTCTCTGCCTGCCATAATGTTTGAGTCAACATATACGGGGTAAACTGGATCGGTTACAAGAACAACATTATCCTTTGAGAAGATGTCGCCTATGTTACCGCAGTCCGACTTTGCACCGTCTGATACAAAGATTTCGTCAGCACCTACTGCAACACCAAAGCTCTTGTAATAATCTGAAATAGCCTGTCTGAGGAACTCGTAGCCCTCATAATCGGGATAACCCTTGAAGGTTTCCTTGTGAGCAAGATCCTCTGCGCCCTTTTTCATTGCCTCAACAACAACAGGAGCAAGCGGAAGGGTTACATCACCGATACCAAGCTTGATAACCTTTTTATCGGGATGAGCCGCAATATATGCATTTGTCTTTTTTGCAACATCTGCAAAAAGATAGTTAGGAACGAGATTGTCAAAATTTCTGTTAATCTTCATTAAAATCAGTCCTTTAAATCTGAAAGTTAGGTGGAAAAATCAATTACTTTTCAAGTGATGCCTTAATAAATTCTCTGAAAAGCGGATGAGCACGGTTCGGGCCTACGACGAACTCGGGATGATACTGAACAGCAACGAAGAAACGGTTGTCGGGAACTTCAACAGCCTCAACAAGAAGTCCGTTAGGTGAAGTACCTGTAATCTTCATGCCTGCATTTTCAATTTCCTCTCTGAAATCGTTATTGAACTCATAACGATGACGGTGACGCTCGGAAATTTCATGCTGACCGTAAGCCTTAGCCATAAGCGAATCGGGCTTGATAACACACGGATATGCACCAAGACGCATTGTACCGCCCATATCCTCAATGCCCTCCTGTTCAGGCATAAGGTCAATAACATTATGCTTGCCCTCTGGTGTAAACTCACCGCTGTTGGCATCAGCATAGCCGAGAACATCTCTTGCGTATTCGATTACTGCAGTCTGCATACCGAGGCAGATTCCGAGATACGGAATATCATGCTCACGGGCATATTTTGCAGCCATAATCTTACCTTCGATACCTCTGTTACCGAAGCCGCCCGGAACGAGGATACCGTCAACATCACCGAGAAGCTCGTCAACCTTGTACTTTGTAAGAAGCTCGCAGTCAACCCACTTGATTTCAACATCGGCGGAATTTTCATAGCCACCGTGACGAAGTGCCTCTGCAACAGAAAGATATGCGTCATGGAGAGCAACATACTTACCGCAAAGAGCAATCGTGCATTTCTTTGTGCGGTTGTTGATACGGTTAAGCATTTCTTCCCACTCGGAAAGGTCGGGCTTTTTGTCTGTTACAATATTGAGCTCACGACATACAACATTTGAGAAATTGCTCTTTTCAAGCATAAGAGGTGCCTGATAAAGCGTTGGGAGAGTAATATTTTCGATTACACAATCCGGCTTTACATTGCAGAAAAGTGCAATCTTGTTGAAAATGCTCTCCTCAAGAGGTTCGTCACAACGAAGAACGATGATATCGGGATTGATACCGAGTGAACGAAGCTCTTTTACAGAATGCTGTGTCGGCTTCGATTTGTGTTCCTCACTGCCCTTGATATAGGGAACGAGAGTTACATGAATAAAGATGCTGTTCTCTCTGCCGACTTCAAGAGATACCTGACGGATAGCCTCAAGGAACGGCTGGCTTTCGATATCGCCCACCGTACCGCCGATTTCCGTAATTACAACATCGGCATTAGTCTTTTCACCTACATTGTAGATAAAAGACTTGATTTCATTTGTGATGTGAGGAATTACCTGAACTGTCTTACCGAGATAGTCGCCGTGACGCTCCTTTTCAAGAACATTTGAGTAAACCTTACCTGTTGTGAGGTTTGAATACTTGTTAAGGTCCTCATCAATAAAACGCTCATAATGGCCGAGGTCGAGGTCGGTTTCTGCACCGTCCTCCGTTACATATACCTCGCCGTGCTGATACGGGCTCATTGTACCCGGATCGACATTGATATACGGGTCAAGCTTTTGAGCAACAATCTTGAGTCCTCTTGCCTTTAAAAGTCTGCCGAGAGATGCGGCTGTGATACCCTTGCCAAGACCGGATACGACACCGCCTGTTACAAATATATATTTTTTATTTTTCTTATGTTCGGTTATCTCCACGATTACACCTCAACTTCGCCTTCAAATACTTTTTCCGCATTACCTGTCATATATACCGTTTCATCAGTATAGTTGATAATAAGATCGCCGCCCTTGAGCTTAATCTTGATGTCTTCGCCCTTTTTGCAGAAACCGTTTTCACAAGCGGCAACCGCAACGGCACAAGCGCCTGTACCGCAAGCCCATGTTTCGCCTGAGCCACGCTCCCACACTCTCATCTTGATTGTATGGTCATCGAGAACTGTTACAAATTCTGTATTCACTCTTTCAGGGAAGAGCTTATCGTTTTCAAACTCCGGTCCTACGGTTTCAATGTCAAGATTATCAATATCGTCCATGAATACCACGCAGTGTGGGTTGCCCATTGATACGCAGGTGATGTTATAGTTCTTGCCTGCAATTTCAACAGGTCTGTCAACAACCTTGTCACCGTCAAGAACAACAGGAATTTCCTTCGGTTCAAGAATAGCCTTGCCCATATCAACTCTGAGGCGGTTAACCTTTCCGCCTGAAGTATAAGCCTTGAGTTTCTTGATACCGCTGAGTGTTTCAATTGTAATTTCGTCTTTTTCGTTGATATCAACCATACCGTGGTCATAGAGAAACTTACCTACGCAACGGATACCGTTACCGCACATCTTACCTTCCGAACCGTCAAGGTTGTACATTTTCATCTTTGCATCTGCAACCTTTTTGCCACTCTCCTCATACTTGTGCAAAATAGACTTCATACGAACGATCGTGTAAAGGATGTATGGACCTGTGTTACCCTCGAAAGAAGTAAAGCGGTCAATATCGAAAATATAATCCTTAGATGCCTGGTTGGAAAGATCTCCATACTTGATCGCAGAAAGTGCAACGATCTGGGCTGTCTTTCT
>OGYJ01002679.1_pt1 | contig 11595 bp, 7 predicted proteins | sample 1576531 | NCBI WGS metagenome assembly OGYJ01 (sample SAMEA3541574, study PRJEB24748) | human gut metagenome | biome: human gut; feature: human-associated habitat; material: faeces | place: China | collected 2012 | reverse complement strand
CCCGGCAAAGAGGGTTGCGGGAGATTTATCTATAAGAATAGAAATGGCAATGATAGCTGCCACAAAGAATAACAATACCTGCAATACCTGAACAAATCCTTTCATCGGATGATTCTTACTGTTATCCTTCTGATTATGAAAATCCAGAAAAACGAGCAGCAACCCATTCAGCGCAAAGGCTAAAGCAGCCACTATATACACGGCACAAACTTTCTGCGACAACTCCAACAGTTCTACTCCGTGTACAAAAGTATGAGGCAACAGGAAGTAAATCAGAATGCCCGGTAAGGTATGTATCAAATGAGGAACCACTTTCCGCTTCATCAGCAAAGTATTCCAGCGATGGGGTGAACGATTAGTATAATGCTTCATTCCCCCTACCAATATTGCCTGAAACAGATAGTCCAGCCCTACAGCTACGGCAATGATTAATATGGCGATGATAGTTTCATCAAATGTATTCGCAAATTTAGGGTCTACTCCCCACCCTATAAGGGTTTTATTCATCCACCCTCCTAATGTCTTGGGCTGGATACTACTAACTTACCATATTTGTCATGAATGATTTCTTCACAATAAGCCATAGATCCCTGTGCAAATAAGATGACATCTGCTTCATCTTCTACTTTTCCGGTTTCAGTAAAAAAGTCCCGGTATATCTGTCTGGAACAAATTATTTTCGCCCCCGGATTAAACAAAAAAAGTATGAACCGAAATGTAAAACTTATCAGTATTCTTAGCCTCGGACTAATACTGGGGGCCTGTGGTGGTAATTCGTCTTCACAAGAAGAAACTATCATTGTAAAGACTGCTACAGCGAGTACCTACAGCAACGAAACAGTCAAAGAATTCCCCATTATCACCCAACCGTTCCGCACCACAGAACTGTCCTTCCGCGTCAGCGGCCCCATCGACCGGCTGGATGTCTATGCCGGAAACTATTACCGCCGCGGAGATATTATTGCAGAAATCGATCCACGAGACTACCGCATCCGGCGTGAACGTGCTGAAGCCGTCTATCGCCAAGCAAAGGCAGAGTATGAGCGTATCAGTGCGCTTTATCAGAAAAACAACCTTTCTGCCAGTACTTATGAGAAAGCACGTGCGGAATATACTTCTGCCAAAGCTGCTTTCGACACTGCCGTCAATGAACTGGAAGATACCCGCCTTGTAGCCCCCTTCAACGGATATGTAGGTGAAGTCTACGTAGAGAAATTCCAGGATGTCAAGGCCAGCCAGCCCGTATTGACATTTATCGATATAGACCAACTGAAAATTGAAGCTTATGTAACGCAAGATATAGCCTATCGTGTTCAACCAAGGCAGAACGTGCTATTGACGCTGGATGTGCAGCCCGACACGGAGCTGGAAGCACAGATTGCAGAAGTATCCAAAGGAACCACACAAAACAATCTCTCTTATCTGGTAACGGCATTGTTGCCCAATAAAGAAGCCCGGTTACTGGCAGGTATGTCCGGAAAGATACGTTTCGAAGAAAGTGCTTCGGAATTATCAGATAGTACCGCCACCGGCGAACATTTGGTTTGTATTCCGCAAACAGCCTTGTGCAATCGCCCCACAGTGGGAAGTTATGTATGGACGGTACACCCTGAAAGCGGGATAGTCAGCCAACGTAAAGTTAGTGTCAGCAAACTGCTGCCGCACGGCAATGCAGGCATCACTGCCGGACTGCAACCCGGTGAAATAGTGGCTACAAGCAGTCTGCGTTTCCTATCAGACGGAATGAAAGTAAAAATCCAATGAAACAGCAAGTATCATGAAACTAATCAAATATTTTCTGCAACGCCGCTCTGTCACTATTCTACTGCTGGTACTGGTACTTGCCGGCGGACTATTCTCGTACGTCAAAATGGGAAAGCTGGAGGATGCTCCTTTCACCATTAAACAAGCACTGGTACTGACTTCTTACCCCGGCGCATCTCCTTCGGAAGTACAAAGCCAAGTGACAGATGTATTGGAAGAAGCCATCCAGTCATTGGGCGAACTTTATTACCTGAAAACCGAGAACCGTGCCGGGCTTTCCAAAATCACCGTATATGTAAAGAAAGAGACACGTGCCGATGAGATGCAACAGCTTTGGGATAAACTGCGACGTAAAGTAGGCGATGCACAAAGCAAGCTCCCCGCCGGTGCCGGTCCATCAGTTGTGAATGATGACTTCGGCGATGTATTGGGCGTTTTCTATGGACTGACAAGCGAAGGCCGTAGCTATCGTGAACTGGAAGATCAGGCAAAGCTTATCAAGAATGAGTTACTAAAAGTAAAGGACGTTGCCCGTATCGAAATCTACGGAACGCAAACACCTACGATAGATGTAGTAGTCAGTCCGGCAGTGATGTCTCGCAGCGGCATCACTACGGCGGACATAGTCAATGCATTCAATGCCCAGAACAAGGTGGTGGATGCCGGCGGAATTACGGCAGGAACAGGGCGTATCCGTATTGAGTCCACAGGTAATTTCTATTCGCTGGACGAGATACGTCAGCTCACCATTGTTTCACGTAGTGGAGAGCATTTCCGTCTGGGAGATATTGCCGACATCAACGAAAGTTACCAAACTCCTGCCAGCAACCTGATGCGCATAGATGGGAAACCGGCCGTAGGCATTGCCATCTCTACTGTACCTACCGGTAATGTGGTAGATATGGCAAAAGCCATCGAAGCACGTATCGAGGAACTGAAAATAGATATGCCGGAAGGCTTCGGACTCACCGCTATCTATGACCAGGGACATGAGTCCGCCGTAGCCAACCAAGGATTTATTATCAATCTGATAGTATCTGTAATTACTGTAGTAGCCATCCTGCTCTTCTTCATCGGTTTCAAGAATGGTTTATTAGTAGGCAGCGGATTGGTATTCTCCATTTTTGCTACATTAATAGTGATGCTGGCGGGCGGGATTGCTCTGCAACGTATGTCATTGGCAGCCATTATCATTGCTATGGGAATGCTGGTAGATAATGCCATTGTAGTCTCCGACTCTGCACTGGTGAATATGCAACGGGGGATGCGAAAACGAACCTCCATCATGAAAGCATGTTCTGCTACCGCTCTACCCTTGTTGGCAGCTACAGTCATAGCTATCCTGACATTCCTGCCTATTTACTATTCACCGCATATCACAGGTGAATTGTTATCCTCTTTGGTAATTGTCATCGGTGTATCACTCATGTTCAGTTGGGTATTTGCACTGACACAAACGCCATTCTTTATTCAGGAATTTGTACGTCGTCCGCGACCATCGGAATTAAAAAGCGAATTATTCTCAGGTCGGGCATACGATTCTTTCCGAAAAGCACTGCATTTCGTTATTCGTCACCGCTATGCCACACTGGGACTGATGATTGTATTGCTCGTTGTTTCCGCTTGGAGTTTCAAGTTCGTCCCAAAAGTCTTTGTACCTGCGCTGGAGAAACCCTATTTCACATTGGACGTATGGCTGCCCGAAGGAACAGATATTACGGAAACCGATCGCTTGGCCTCGGAAATGGCTGAATACATCCGCAATCAAGAACAAACAGAGATGGTTTCAACCTACGTGGGACGCACTCCACCAAGATACTATCTATCCAATGTATCTTTTGGTCCGCAACCCAACTATGCGCAATTGCTGGTAAAGGCACATTCCTCTAAAGAGACAAAAGAATTGCGTAACAAATTGCAGGATTCCATTCGTACGCTTTTCCCGGGACCACTTATCAAGGTGAACAAATTCGAACTGAGTCCACTGACGGAAGCTGTCATCGAAGCTCGTTTCCTGGGACCTGATCCTGCTATACTCGATTCACTGGCAGGTATGGCTATCGAGATTATGCGCCGCAACCCGAAAGTAGCGGATGCCCGCAACGAATGGGGTAACATGACACCCATTATCCGACCGGTTTATGATCCGGTAAAAGCAGGTGCGCTGGGAATAACAAAGTCTGCAATGATGGAGTCAGTTAAATCCATCAATGACGGACTTACAGTGGGAGTCTATCGTGATAATGAGAAAAAGGTCCCTGTACAATTGAAATCCGCAAGTACTGATATCACAGATGCACAGGGACTGGGAGACTTTTCTGTATGGAACGGGCAGAATTCCGCCCCATTATCACAAGTCACCGAAGATATTGAGGTGAGCTGGGAATGGCCACAGATGCGTACTTATAACCGACAACTGTCCATGGCCGCCATGTGTGGGGTAAAAGCCGGGCACACTATGGCAGAAGTGCATGGTGAAATCCGCCAGGAGATAGAATCCATTCAACTTCCTGAAGGATACACCTTCTTCTGGGATGCCCAATATAAGGATCAGCGCGAAGCCATGCAAGCCATAGCAAAATTCTTCCCATTGGCATTTCTGGCATTGATAGTCATACTTGTAGCCCTGTTCGGTAACTTCCGTGACCCGCTAATCATCCTATGTGTATTGCCGTTATCTCTTATCGGTGTCGCCGTAGGTATGCTGATGACCGGTTTCGAATTCGGTTTCTTTCCTATTGCCGGTTGGCTGGGATTACTGGGAATGATTATCAAAAATGTGATTGTGCTATTGGATGAGATACAGGTACAACGACGCGCGGAAATACCTGTCTATACTGCCATTATCGAATCTACCGTGTCGCGTACCCGACCTGTACTGATGGCTGCCACCACCACTATTCTGGGTATGGTTCCCCTATTGTTCGATGTGGCCTTCAGTGGTATGGCGGCTACTATTATCTTCGGATTGACGTTTGCAACGTTGCTGACTCTGTTCGTCACTCCGGCGCTCTATTCATTGTTTTATAAAGTAAAAGAGAAATAGATTATGAAGAAAATATATATCCTTTTTATTCTATCGTTGTGTGATCCGTTCGCTTTTGGCCAGCAGAGTGCGATGCTGGAGAAGTACAGGTCGATGGCTCTTGAATATAGCCACGACCTGAAAGCGGCGGAGAAAAATCTGGCTGCCAGCATTGAACTGGAGAAATCCGCCCGTGCAGACCTGAAACCCAAACTCTCCGGTGATGCAAACTTTCAGTATACCGGAAATCCCTTAGAGATTAATCTGAACCTCCCCGGTATGGATAACCCTCTACAGATACAAGGACGTGATACCAAATATGGTGCTTCCCTTACCCTATTACAACCTATATATACAGGTGGACGCTTACTTGAAAGTATCCGCATGGCACAGCATCAACACGCTCTTGCTTCGCACCAGAAAGAACAACTTTTATCCGAAGTCTGTTTTCAGACGGATATTCAATACTGGAATACCGTCGCCCGCCAGGAAATTGTGGGTATCGTCGCAGATTACCGGAATTCGATAGCTGCGCTGACTCAAACAATCCGTGAACGGGTGGAGGTCTCACTCGTCAATCCCCAGGATTTGCTAATGGCCGAAGTGAAATTAAACGATGCCGAATTTCAGTTACTCCAGGCACAAAAGAACTTCGATACTGGACTTATGGCCTTCAATTCCCTCATCGGATTACCTCTGGAAGAGCCTACACCTATAGATACGATCATTCCACAAGTGGACACTTCGGACAGTTCACGACTGACACTTGCGATCCCACGCCCTGAAATCAAGATAGCGCATGACCAGATTAAAATGGCGGAAAGTTCATTAAAGTTGAATGACTCAAAATACAAGCCTCAACTATACGTAGGAGTAGACGGAAGTTATTCTTCTCCGGGCTATGACCTGCGTGCCGACCTGGACCCTAACTATGCTGTATATGCCAAAGTCAGTGTCCCTCTGTTCGAATGGGGAAAACGACGAAATGAGAAGCGGGCTTCCAACCAAAAGATCGGTATGGCAAAAGACAATCTGAATCAGATTCAGGATAAAGTCAACCTGGAAATACAGACGGCCCGCCTCTCTTTGTCACAGGCACTGGATCAGGTACAACTAAGTCAGCAATCGCTGGAAAAAGCCCATGAGAATGAACGTCAGGCTATGGAACGCTATAATGAAGGCGAAATATCCATTGTAGAGGTAATAGAGGCACAGACTTACCGGCAAAATGCTGAAATAAATCATGTACAAGCCAAAGCTTCCGCACAAGGACAGTATTCGGCATTAATAAAAGCATTAAACCAATATAAATGATAAGTGAAAATTCGTAACTTTGCCTTTATGAAGTGGAACACTCTTTTATACAGCCTACTCTTTTCAGGATTGGGAATTTTCTCATTCCTGTTGCTGGCCAATTATACCAACCTTACTCCGCAGGTTACGAATACCATCCACACTCCCGGTGCATTTGTTTTTGTTGTTGCCACTTTCAATATATTGGGATATTGTACTCTCCGCATAAGTTCGTGGATGAACCGTCTATACTCCAACAATTTACGTTGGAAGTGGAAATTCATAGCGGTATATATAGGTGTTATGCTATTGTTTCTGCTGTTGAACTACGGTCTGTTGGTGGCTGCCAAACTGATGGGCAGAGCGGAAAATCCATTCACTTTCCAGATAGGGGGAATACGTATTCTATTAGTAGTGTGGTTGGTGGAGCTTGTAATCCTGGGATTATTGCTTGCCAACCGCTCCATAAAGAATGCCCTCCGGCTGCAACAAAAAGCAGCGCAACTACAGAAAGAGAATAATGCGGCCCGATATACTGCCCTTCAAAATCAGCTGAACCCCCACTTTCTTTTTAATAGTCTGAACACGCTGATAGCTGAGATAGAATATAATCCGTCAAATGCCGTACGCTTCACCCGGAATCTCTCTGATGTATATCGCTATGTACTTCAATCGCAAGATAAAACCCTGATCACATTAGGCGAAGAATTAGAATTCATTCAATCCTACCTTTTCCTGCACGAAGTCAGATTAGGCAACTGCATCGCTTGCAACATCACAATACCAACCGAAGCTATGGAGTATCAGCTTCCCCCGCTAACCCTGCAACTATTAGTGGAGAATGTTATTAAACACAATTCAATTAACAGCAATAAACCGATGGATATCACGATACAAATTGTCGACCACTTTCTGGTTGTCAGTAATCCGATACATGCCAAAAAGAGCGATACCACTTCAGGTGTAGGGCTACAGAATTTATCGAACCGTTGCAAGCTAATGATAGGTACTGACATTATTATCAATAATGAAAATCAGATATTCACCGTAAAAGTTCCCTTAATCTATGAGTAAACTAACTGCTGCCATTATAGAAGACGAAGTACCCGCTGCCCGTCTCCTATCTTCCATCATCACACGTCTGCGTCCCGACTGGGAGGTTACCGTACTACCCGGAAGTGTGGAAGAAGCCATTGTTTGGTTCAGGACACATTCTCATCCGGATATTCTGTTTCTGGATATTCAGTTATCGGACGGTAATTCATTTGACTTCCTATCTGCCGCACAACCTTCTTCATTGATCATTTTCACAACAGCCTATGATCAATATGCCATTCGCGCCTTCACCGTGAACAGCATAGACTATATACTTAAACCGGTAGATGAGAAACGTTTGCTGGATGCTATCGTAAAGTATGAAACTCTGAAAGGAAAAGACTATAAACAAGAAAATTACATAGGAGATTTAATTCAGAGCCTGCAAAAACAGGAAAAAAGCTACCGCACCCGCTTTCTTATTGCCGGAGTGGATAAATTCTGGGCTTTGCAAGTCAGTGACATTGCCTATTTCTATTCAGAAAATAAAATCACCTTTGCCGTTACAAAAAGCGGACAGGAACATATCATAGACCTTTCCCTCACCCGACTTGAAGAACAATTGGACCCTCAATGTTTTTTCCGTGCCAACCGTCAGGTTATTGTCTGTATTGATGCCATAGTGCATGCAGCGCCCTATTTTAACGGAAAAATAATACTTCACGTGAAACCGCCTCATAAAGATAAGATAACGGTGAGCGAAGAAAAAGTATCTTCTTTCAAGATGTGGCTGAACTTTTAACACCATATACAGTCTTTATTCCAAAAAATTATCATATATTTGAAAACATGTTTATAATATAGACTAACTAAAGACTGAAAGATATGACACAAATTAAAGAATTTCTAAGAAGGGGGCTATTCACAGTTATAGTACTTTGCAGTGCTGCAGCATGCAGTAATAATGATGAAAATGAAGATACCAATTACACATTGGATGGCATACAATGGGCTATGCTTAATGATGATAAAGTTGAAGAAACAGTCATAAATATAATGCCGGAAATTTATGAAAATGCGAGTTCATCTACAATAAGCGTTACAATCGACCCGGCAATGGATTATGAACAACTCTCTCAATTTTATTATGATGATTCAAAATTCTTTCAACCTTTAAACCAAACACCCAATGAGGTGAATGTTCTTACGGGTGAATTAGTTTTTAATGATTTCCGTTATGTCTCCGAAGGACCAGTAGTACCCTTTACGCAAGAAGAGTATGCTTATCCTCCCGACAATCATATTGAGGAGACTTTAACGATTCCTCCGTACCACACTTTATACTATAACGCCACTGTTATCAAACGCGAGGTGACTGCGACATATCGGGCTTATTTCATTGGAAATAACTCTAATGAACGAATTGAAATAACAGGAAAATGGAAAGGAACTTTTTACAGAAATGATAAAAGCTTAATAAGACTTGAAAAAATGGAATAAACAGTCCCTATTCGGGAATAATCAACAAATACTCCTGACAATCATTTTATTATCCTTCGCACCACTTTCTCCAGTAATGAACCGGATAAAGTGGTGCGAAATAATATATTACAATTCTAATATCCTTCGTTTTGCGACATACTTGGATTCACAAGAATCTCTCGCATGGGAACAGGAAACACCTGTCTCCAAACCGGTATATTCAAAGTACTCACTGCAATATTATTACGCTTTAGGAAAGCAAAATAAGTACCTGTCCCTCTTAATTCCGATTGCCATACATTAGCTAAACGATGAATGAACTCATCAGAAGTACGAGCGGCAAAAGCTGAAGAAGTCGGCGATACATTTGCGGGATAAGCCGGAGATCCTATATTAGCTGTCATCACCTGATTCAAATAATTCTCAGCCTGCGCAAAATCCCCTAAACGAGCCGCCGGGTGTACCCGGGGCAGGTGCTGAGCTTCGACCTCCCGCCGGAAGCGGGCGGCGTGGCCCCGCAGCCGGACATTGCCGTGCAGGTGGTCTACGAGGATGCCTTTGCCGTGGTGCTGGAAAAGCCGCCCCATCTGGCGGTGCACCCCACTCTGAACTACCCCGGCGGCACGCTGGCCAACGGCTATGCGGCCTGGGCGTTGCAGCAGGGCCGCAGCCCGGTGTTCCGCCCGGTGAACCGCATCGACAAGGACACCAGCGGCCTTGTGCTGGCGGCCCGCAACACCTATGCTGCGCCGCTCCTGGCAGAAAACGTGCAGAAGCTCTATTACGCCATCGTGGAGGGCGAGCTGCCCTTGGGGCCGGGCGTGATCGACGCGCCCATCGGCCGCCGGGGTGACAGCATCATCGGGCGGTGTGTGACCCCGGAGGGCAAGCCCAGCCGCACCGAGTACACCATATTAAAGGTACAGAACGGCCTGAGCCTGGCCGCCTGCGTGCCGGTGACCGGCCGCACCCACCAGATCCGGGTGCACTTTGCGTCCATCGGCCATCCGCTGGCCGGGGATGACCTCTACGGCGGCCGCCGGGACCGCATCGGGCGGCAGGCACTGCACTGCGCAAAGCAGACCTTCCGGGTGCCGGAGTACACTGAGGTGCCGGACGGCATCTGCATCCGCACCCCGGTGAGCGCCGGAACAGGCCGCACGGTGACCGTGGAAAGCCCGCTGCCGCAGGATATGGCCGACCTGCTTTCGTGAAAAGTGCGTGAAAGAACTGCCCAAATTTTGTTCAGGTGCTTGTTTCATTCCGTGCAGGGTGTATAATAAAATGAGCATAGATCGTCTGTGCGCTGACATTCAGCCGCACAGGATGTGGAAACCACCGCCGCGCTGGATGCAGAGCAGCTTTGCCGCGCGGCAAGGAAGGAGAAACCCGTTTGATCGAAGATAAGACAAAGGAACCGCAGACCGCAGAGCCTGCGCAGCAGCCGCCGAAAAAACGCGGCCAGAAGCTGCGCTCCCTGTGGGCACAGTTCCAATGCATGCAGCTCCTGCGTCGGCACCGCTTCCGCCGCAGGACCCAGCATCACGTCAATCATTTTTCTCAGAAACTGCTGCAGAACCGCCTCGTTCTCATCGTAGGTGAGGCCCTGTACGCTCTGGGATTTTCGGCCGAATATGCATTTGTCCGTGTCGGACGCACGGTGTGCCGGGGCGTGTCCGGTGCACTGCTCTGGGTGCGCAGCCTGCTGCACACCATCGTGTCCATGGCGTTCCCCGGTGCAGCCCAGATGGTGCGCGACCTGTTCGGGCCCATTGTGCTGTTCTTCCGGGGCATGGGCTCGCTGCTGGTACATGCGCACCGCGTCCGGAAGGAAAAGGGCTTTGGCGCAGCCGTAAAGGACAGCGTGCATTATCTGGTCGGCGGCGTGCGGCGCAATGTGCGCACCCTGCCGCGCATGGCCATGTACATCCTGCCGGTGCTGGCACTGGCCGGGATGGTCACGGTGGTGCAGAACACCATCCGTCAGCCCTATGCGCTGGAAGTGCAGGTGAACGGCCAGACCGTGGGCTATGTGGCCAACGAGGATGTGTTCAACTCTGCCAAGGAAGCCGTGCAGGAGCGTATCAACGATGCAGGCACGGACGAGAACACCAAGTGGACGGTGGAGCCCACCTATACCATTTCGGTGGCACACAGCGTGCTGGACGAAAACGAGATGGCCAACGCCATCCTGAAGTCCTCCAGCGACCAGATCAGTGAGGGCACCGCCCTGTATCTGGACGGAGAACTGACCGCCGTGTGCTCGGACGGCACTGCCCTGCAGAGCTACCTGAGCAGCCTGCTGGAACCCTACGAGAACCCGGAAGATCCCAATGTGACCGTGGGCTTCAACAAAGAGGTCACCCTGGAGAATGGCATCTACTTCAATGAAAGCTTCCAGCAGGAAAATGATGTGGAGTCGATGCTTTCCGGCGTGCAGCAGCAGGAAAAGATCTATACCGTGCAGACCGGCGACACCCTGTGGAGCATTGCCCAGAAGAACGACCTGACCTTCCGGGAACTGTGCGAGCTGAATACGAACTTCAAGGGCGCGGCCCTGACCGAGACCTCCAACATCCAGGCCGGTGATGAGCTGATCGTGACCAAACAGGAAGCCACGCTGGAAGTGCGCATCACCAAGATCGAGACCTGGCAGGAGGAGATCCCCTATACCAGCGAGACGACCAAATCCAAAGAGTACAACGTGGGCACCAAAAAGACCACGCAGGCCGGTGAAAACGGCATCCGCAGTGTGACGGCCCAGCGTGTGTACGACACCAACGGCACCCAGCTCAGCCAGCAGATCCTCAGCACCGAAGTGATCAAGGAGCCTGTGACCGAAAAGATCGTGGTGGGCACCAAGAAGGTGACCACCAGCACTTCTTACATCACCGGCAGCGGTCAGTTTATCTGGCCGGTGCCCGGCTACCGGAACTGCTCGCGCTGGTACGGCGGCAGCCACAAGGGCGTGGATATCTGCGCCGCCGCCGGTACGC
>OGYJ01002676.1_pt1 | contig 11607 bp, 7 predicted proteins | sample 1576531 | NCBI WGS metagenome assembly OGYJ01 (sample SAMEA3541574, study PRJEB24748) | human gut metagenome | biome: human gut; feature: human-associated habitat; material: faeces | place: China | collected 2012 | reverse complement strand
AAAAATGAAAAATATATTTTTTCGGGCAAATCGGGATTTTAGTTACAGATTGTAACTTTTATTTGCGATCGGGATATACACAGGGAGTTGCGGACGGATTTTTTCTTAATATTTATTCTGATTGACTGCTTGTTATGAAATATCCGCATGGTATAACGAAAGGAAAAAACCGTTATATTTGCCTTGTCACGAAGTATTAACCAAAAATCTCAAAAAATGAAAATCTTCAAAATGCTTACCGCACTTGCGGCTTTCTTTGCCGTGGCGTTGTTTTCGGGGTGTGATGACGACAAAAGGCCCGAACCCGATCCGCAGCCGGTGAAACTCGCTTCGCCCGAGATTGTCTTCAAGGATGTCAAACCCACGTCGTTCGCGGCTTCGTGGACAGCCGTGGAACATGCTGCGGCATTCGGCTATAAACTGCTGGCGACCGAAGGGGGACAGGAGGTCGTCGTGGCTGAAGTAGCTTCGTATGATGCCGTGGAGGTCTCTTTTTCGGGGCTCAAGCCCGCTACGAAATATACGCTCGAAGTCGTCGCGCTGGCCGGGAACGACCCGGGATATACCGATTCGGATCCGGCGAAGGCTTCAACGACGACAGCCGACGAACCGGTCGTCGTGACGTCGCCGTGGGTCGATGTCGAATTCTCTTACGAGACGGTCGGCGGAAAGGGGACGTTGCGTGTCACCAACAAAGCCAATGTCAAGTGTGCGCATTTTTATTCGAGTACCGAGACGGTGAATGTTATCGGCGAAGGGTATGATGACGAAAAGACGCTGATCGGGTATATCCTGCTGGATTACGAGGAGAACGTGCCGGGCGTTTATATGGACACGGCCGAGCACAAGTTCAATAACAACGGTGCCGGATTCAAGGCCGGCGACAAGCTCTTCTACTATGTTGTGGGCGTGGATGCGGCCGATAAACCGGGCGACCTGAACTGGTTTTGGGTCGAAATCCCCGCCAACATAGGCGACCCGGTGATTATCCTCGATTCGCCGGAGGTCTGACGACTTTCCGGAATAATTGGTAAGCGGGATCAGGTAGAAGCCTGATCCCGCTTATTACATCCTGTTCAGGCTTTGTGCTGGGCAGCATACAAGGTCTTTTCGAGCCCGAAACGGCAGGCGGGGGAGCTGGCCTGTTTAGTGAGAAAGTTCTGCCCGCCGATGCCTGAAGTTTTTGATGGGAATTATCCTTCGTCCGAAACGGTATTTAGCGGGAACTCCGCCAGAAACAGTTCGGGGTTGGGGGCGCCGTCTGAAACAGTCCCCGCCCGAGTGTGGGCGTCTGGGACTGTAGCCCGAAACGGTTTTCGGTATGTCGCCGGGGTTACCGTTCGGAAAGGTTCCCGGTTCGGTGTTTATCGTCGGGGATTACCGTTTGAAACAGTTTTCGGCGCGGAGCTTCATGCCGGGGTTCGGCGGGTAGATGCCGAATACCAGTTTGTACTCGGTTTCCATCGTCATGATGTTGACCGACGAGCCGATGGTGCCCAACTGTTCGTTTCTTGCCACTTTCTGGCCCTTTTCAACGCATATCGACCCCATGTTGGCATAGGAGGTTATATATTCGCCGTGAGCCACGAAAACGTCGTATTTGTTCGTGATACGGTTGCGCTTGATTTCGACGACCTTTCCGTCGTAGATCGAAATGACGTGCGCACCCTTGGGGCCGGCGATCTCGGCCATGTTTTCCTTGTAGCGTTTTACCGAACCGGCCGTGACGGGAAGCCTCAGCCCCGTGGTCTTGGTCGAGAACGACGCACCCTCGGTATTGCCTTTGGTGAGTTTGCGCAGCTCGCTGATGGCCACGTCGAGCTGCTGTTCCTGCGACAGTTTGCGTTGCAGGGCCTGTTTCTCCTTTTGCGACATCTGGCGGATATTGGCCCGGGCGTTGCGCGAATCGCGCTGGAGCTTCTGTTTCTGGGCGGTAAGGTTTTGCGTCACCGAGTCGAGCGAGCGTTTGCGGCGGTCGAGCAGCTCCTTCTCGCGGGCGACCTGTTCCGAAAGCGCGGCGATGTCGTGCAGCTTGCGTTCGCGCATCGAAGCCACTTCGCGCAGGTTGGTGATCTTTTTCGCGACGTCGGTGAAGTCGCGCGACGAAAAAATGTAGGTCAGGTAATTGTTGTGCTTATAGTTGCGGTAGGCCTCGCGTACCATTTCGGCATACTGCGTGCGGTTGCGCTCCAGGGCCGAGCTGAGGTTGCCGGCGACGCTGTCCGTACGGGAGATCTCCTTGCGCAGCAGGCGCGCCTGCTTCTCGGTCTCCTCGAGCAGTTGGTTGCGGGAGTCGAGCTGGCGTGCCAGGCGGCGAACCCGTTCCTCGGTGGCGGCGCGGCCTTCCTGTATCTTCGAGATCGCGCGTTCCTCGTCGGCAATCCTCTTTTCCAGGGCAGCGATGACCCGTTTCTGCTCTTCGATGGCATCGCGGCCCCCCTGCGCCGCAGCGCCAAAGGCGGCGAACAGGAAAAGGAGGGTCAGTATGCGGGCGGGCTTCATCACGGTCACTCTTTTTCGGCTTTGCCCTGTTCCATGCGGCGGGTGATCTGGTCGGCGTCGTAGCCCTTTTCGAGTCCCTTGCGCCAGTATATTTCGGCCATGAACTGTTCGCCCATGGCATGCAGGATATCCCCGTAATGAACCAGCAGCGCCGCACTCTCCTGCCCGTCGAGGGCGATGGCCTGCTGCATCACCTTCTTGGCCTCTGCCGTGCGTCCCAGCTTGAAGAGCACCCAGGCATGGGTGTCCAGGTAGGTGGGGTTGTTGTCCGTGAGGGCCGTGGCGCGGCTGGCCATGGCGAGCGCCTTTTCCAGATCGCGCTCCTCAAGCGAGAGGAAATAGGCGTAGTTGTTCAGCACCATGGCGTTGTCGGGATCGTAGCGCAGGCTCCTGTCATAGGCTTTGTAGCACTGCTTCATGGCCGAACGGAACGAACCTTTGCGGCTGATGAGCACGAAATCCTCTTCGTCGCCGGACTCCCCTGCCGCGGCTTTCTGGTGCCATGTGTCGCCGATCAACCCCCAGATCGCGCCCCGCAGCGAATCGGTGCGGGCGTAACGGAGCGACTGCTGATAGGCTTTTATCGCTTTGTCGTACTCTTTGGTGTAGTTCAGCACGTGGCCTTTCGAGAGCTGGAAGTCGATCTCTCCGGGGAAAAGCTCCAGCGCCCGGTTGATGTAGAGGGCCGCCGAGTCGGGATGCTGGAGATAGCTCTCGATGTCGATCACCGACCGGTAGTAGCTTTCGACGGGTGGCTGGTCGTCGAGGTGGAGTTTGTAGAGCGCCAGCGCCTGCTCCAGTTCTCCTGAGGCGATCAGGTGCTTGGCATAGAGTTCCACCACGCGCCGGTCCTGCGGATAGCGTACGGCCAGCGTCGAGGCCAGCGCGTTGAGCTGGATGTAATATTCGCGGTAGAACCGCATGTCGGAGGTGAGCTGCTCGAAGCGTTTGATCTTGGCGTCGAGCGGCATCTGGTCCGAGTCGAAGAGCCGCTGGGTGACGTTGAGTACCGACCGGTAATCGCGGCGGCCGTTGTAGTAGTCGGCCAGCGACATCAGCGTAGCGACGTCGGTCGAGTCGATCTGCATGGCGCGGTCGTACTCCGCCATGGCCAGCGAGTCCTTGTTCAGAATCGCATAGAGGTCGGCCAGCACCACATGGTGCTGCGCTTCGTAGGGGGCGGCTTCGACCATGGCCTTGGCCTCGTCGACGGCTTTGTCCAGCTGCCGCGTGGAGATCAGCAGCTGGCGTTTCATCGCGCTCAGCATCGGGATGCGCCCGAAGCGGAGTTCCGCCGAGTCGAGCGTGGCGATGGCCGAATAGGGCTGCTGGACCTGCTCGTAGAGCGCCGCCAGAAGCCGGTAGTTGTCGGGGTTCTGCGGATCTGCGGTGCGCAGGCGCTTGTAGACGCCGAGCGCTTCGGGGTAACGCTGGGCGAAGATCAGGGCCTGTCCGAGGAACTGGTGATACCATTTGTTCGTCGTGTCGAGCCGGTAGGCGCGGCGGGCCAGCTCCACCGCCTCGTCGGGCGTGGAGTACATGCCGTTGGTCGCCATTTCGTAATAGGCCGGCGCGTAGGTCGAATCGGCGCGGATCGCCTCGGTGAGATATTCCCGCGCCCGGACCGTATCGTGAAAAATGGTATTCTGTTTGATGCCCTCGGTATAGAGCCAGACGCTGCGCAGCGAATCGGGGTAACCGCCGGGTACGGTCGCGGCGGGACCCTTCCCCGCGGCGAAAGCCGTGCAGAAGAGTACGCAGAGTGCCGTTGTCGCTGTCAGACGTTTCATGGATCGCGGTTTTAAAGTGCCGTGTCGAACTGGTGGAGGAACCGCACGTCGTTTTCGAAATAGAGACGCAGGTCCTTCACGCCGTATTTGAGCATTGCGATGCGCTCAATACCCATGCCGAAGGCGAATCCCGAATATTTTTCGGGGTCTATGTTGTTTGCTTTCAGAACGTTTGGATCGACCATGCCGCAGCCCATGATTTCGAGCCAGCCCGTGCCCTTGCAGACCGGACAGCCCTTACCGCCGCAGAGGTTGCACGACACGTCCACTTCGGCCGAAGGCTCGGTGAAGGGGAAGTACGAGGGACGCATGCGAATGACGGTCTGTTCGCCGAAGACCTCCTTGGCGAAGTAGAGCAGCGACTGCTTCATGTCGGCGAACGAGACTCCTTCGTCGATGTAGAGTCCTTCGATCTGGTGGAAGATGCAGTGCGCGCGGTAGGAGATGGCTTCGTTGCGGAAGACGCGGCCGGGGCAGATGACGCGGATGGGCGGCTTCTGGTGCTCCATGGTGCGCACCTGAATCGACGAGGTGTGCGTGCGCAGCAGGATGTCGGGATTCTTCTCGATGAAGAAGGTGTCCTGCATGTCGCGCGCCGGGTGTTCGGGCGGGAAGTTGAGCGCCGAGAAGACGTGCCAGTCGTCCTCGATTTCGGGACCGTCGGCGACGGTGTAGCCCAGCCGCGAGAAGACCTCGACGATCTGGTTCTTGACCAGCGAAATCGGATGGCGCGAACCGAGTTGTTCGGCCGAGCCGGGGCGGGTCATGTCTTCGGTTGCGGCGCCGTCGTCGGAGGCTGCGTCCTGCAGCTGTTCGCGCAGGCTGTTGATGCGGTCGAGCGCCGTGGTTTTGAGTTTGTTGAGCTGCTGGCCTAGCTCGCGTTTGAGTTCCGGAGCCACCGTTTTGAAATCTTCCATCAGGGCGTTCAGTTCGCCTTTCTTGCCGAGGATTTTGATGCGGAATTCCTCGATCTCGGCCGCTGCCTTGGGTTTAAACTCTTCGACACGTCGGAGGAGTTCATTGATTTTGTCGGTCATATTTTGTTTGTTTACGCTTTTTCCCTACTTTTACCACTCGTATAACGTGCAAAGTTATAAAAAAATTGAGATATGTTGCGTAAAACCCTCTCATTTATCTCGGTGCTGCTGCTGGTCGCAGGGGCTGCCGGGGCGCAGAATCCGGAGACTCCGGCTGCGCGGCCCCGTACGGTGGGCGTCGTGATGAGCGGCGGCGGCGCAAAGGGACTCTACCATATAGGCGTGCTCGAAGCCCTCGAGGAGAACGGCGTGCCGATCGATTACGTGGCGGGCACCTCGATGGGCTCGATCATCGCGGCCATGTATGCCGCGGGCTACTCCCCTGCCCAGATGCGCGAGATCGTCGCTTCGGGCGTGGTCAAGGAGTGGGTGTCGGGGCGTATCGACCCCCGCTATACCCCCTACTACCGGCAGATCGGCCATAACCCGTCGTTTATCAGCGTGCGCCTGAACCTGGGAAGCTCGGGCAAACGCTTCCGCGTGACGAACCTGATTTCTTCGACACCGATCGAGATGGCGCTTACGGAGCTGTTCGCGCCGGCCTCGGCGGCCGCAGGCGGCGACTTCGACCGTCTGATGGTGCCTTTCCTCTGCGTGTCGAGCGATATGAACGCCCGCGAACCGGTGGTGATGCGCAACGGCGACCTGTGCGAAGCTGTGCGCTCGTCGATGTCCATCCCGCTGGTGTTCAAACCGATGAAAGTCGATTCGATGCTGCTGTACGACGGCGGTATTTACGACAACTTCCCGTGGCGGCCGCTCGACGTGGGGTTCCGTCCCGACCTGATCGTGGGCAGCATCTGCACGGCGGGCAACACCCCGCCGGGCGAGGACATCAACATCCTCGACCAGGCTTTCATGCTGGCGATGCACGATACGGACTATGACCTGCCCAAGGGACGCAGTGTCACGGTACGCCGTGCGGTGGATGTCAACATGCTCGACTTCGACAGTGCGGTGGCCGTGATGGACTCCGGGTATGCGGATGCGATGGCCGTCATGCCGCAGATTCTGGAGCGGGTTTCCGAACGCTGGTCGCCCCAGCGCTATGCCGAGCGGCGCGAAGAGTTCCGCGCCAAATGCCCGCCGCTGGTCTTCAACGACTATAAACTCGAAGGGCTCTCCCCGGCTCCCGAGGCCTATATCCGCGACTTCGTGAAGGTAGACCGCCGTACCCCCGGGCGCCAGCGCCCGATGGGCTTCTCCGAACTGCGCGACAACCTCTATGCGGTGCTTGCGGACGGCGATTTCACGATGGATTTCCCGCATGTGCGCTACGACTCGCTCCGGGGAAGCTATTCGTTCGCCGCGCAGTTCCACACCAAGCCCAACTTCAAACTGACCATCGGCGGCAACATCTCCTCCACGGCCTTCAACCAAGCCTATATCGGCGTCAACTACGAGACGATCGGCCGCGTGGGCCAGCAGCTGGGCGCCGATCTCTATCTGGGGCCGATCTATACGTGGGGCGCGATCGGCGGACGTACGGATTTCTACATGTGGAAGCCGGTGTTCCTCGACTACTCCTACAATTTCGCGGTGCGCAACTTCCGGCACGGCGCTTTCGGCAACCTCACCAAGATCGACAACACCCAGCAGGTCAAGAACAGCGAGAGCTTCTTCTCGGTGGCCGCCGGCATGCCCCTCGCCCACCGCGGGGTCTTCCTGCTCCGCGCCAACGGCGGACACATCAATTACAGATACGATTCAGACGTGCTTTTCGCCGACGACACCGACCATTCGCGCTACTCGTTCTTCGGTCTCAAGGCCGAGCTGGCCCGCAACACCCTCGACAAGTTCCTCTATCCGCGCAAAGGCTCCGACCTGCGGCTTTCGGGCATCTTCGTGACGGGGCGCGACAAGTACGAGCCTTTCAATGCCGACCGGTTCCTGTCGCGGACCACCCGCCAGTGGGTCGGGGCGCGTTTCACGTGGGACAAGTATTTCGACATGCCCGGCACGGGGTGGTTCTCGCTGGGTGTCAACGTCGACGGCGTGATTACCAACCATCCCGAATTCACCACGGGAGGCGCGACGCTGATGTCGATGCCTGCCTATACGCCGGTTTCGCATGCGCAGATGATCTACATGCCCGACTTCCGGGGCAAGCGTTTCGTCGCGGGCGGCGTGATGCCGACCTTCGACCTGATGCCCAACTTCTTCTTCCGCACGGGTTTCTATACGATGTTCCGCGCCAAACGCGACTATGTGCCCGGATCGCTGAGCACGACCGCGGACGAACGCTGGCACTATATCGCCGAGGCGTCGCTGGTCTATCACACCCCGATCGGTCCGGTGAGTCTCGCGCTCACCAAATACGACCTGCGCAACTGGAAGAACATGTACCTGACGTTCAACTTCGGCTATGCGATCTTTGCCCCGAAGGGAACCTTCTATTGACGGCGCGCGGGGTGGAGCGGCTCCTGCCGGCGAAGCGCCGGCGGAGGGATTTCCGGCTTTCCGGACCCGGTTCCGCATCATTTTTTCTGTTATCGGAATAACAGATTTCTAAAATATTTTCATAAATTTGCCCCGGAATAAGGAGCTGAAAGATCAATTCATCAAAATAATTCAAAATCAAAGAGCTATGTTCGCAATCGACAATTACGATTTCAAAGGCAAGCGCGCGATCATCCGCGTGGATTTCAATGTGCCCCTCAACGAAAAGGGCGAGGTGACGGACGACACCCGTATCCGTGCGGCGATCCCCACGATCAAGAAAGTGCTCGAAAAGGGCGGTTCGGTGATCCTGATGTCGCATCTGGGACGTCCCAAGAAGAATCCCGATCCCAAGTTCTCGCTGGAGCAGATCGTTCCCGCCATCGAGAAGCGTCTGGGCGTGAAGGTGATGTTCGCCGGCGACTGCATGGGCGAGAAGGCCGCCGAGATGGCTAAGAACCTCAAGCCCGGCGAGGTGATGCTGCTGGAGAACCTGCGTTTCTACGCCGAGGAGGAGGGCAAGCCCCGCGGTCTGGCCGAAGACGCCACCGACGAGGAGAAGAAGGCCGCCAAGAAGGCGCTGAAGGAGGGTCCGCAGAAGGAGTTCGTCAAGAAGCTCGCATCGTATGCCGACTGCTACATCAACGACGCGTTCGGCACGGCGCACCGCGCACACGCTTCGACGGCCCTGATCGCCGACTATTTCCCCAACGACAAGATGTTCGGCTACGTGATGGAGAACGAGCTGAAGGCCATCGACGGCATCATGCTCAATCCGGAGCGTCCGTTCTGCGCCATTCTGGGCGGTTCGAAGGTTTCGACCAAGATCACCATCATCGAGAACTTGCTCGAAAAGGTCGACGTGCTGGTGCTGGGCGGCGGCATGACCTATACCTTCGCAGCTGCGGAGGGCGGCAAGGTCGGCAACTCGATCTGCGAGCCGGATCAGTTCCAGACGGCGCTCGACATTCTGGCCAAGGCCAAGGAGAAGGGCGTGAAGGTCGTGATGTCGCCCGACGCGCTGATCGCCGACGCATTCTCGGCCGACGCCAATACGAACGTCGCTCCGGCCAACAACATTCCCGACGGCTGGGAAGGCGTGGACATCGCCGACGAGGGCAAGAAGGTCTTCCGCGAGGAGATTCTCAAGTGCAAGACGATCCTCTGGAACGGTCCCGTGGGCGTGTTCGAGATCGACAAATTCGCGACCGGTTCGCGCGCCGTGGCCGAAGCGATCGCCGAAGCCACTTCGAAGGGCGCCTACTCGCTCATCGGCGGCGGCGACTCGGTAGCCTGCATCAACAAGTTCGGGCTGGCCGACAAGGTTTCCTATGTCTCGACGGGCGGCGGCGCCCTGCTGGAGTACATGGAGGGCAAAGAGCTTCCGGGCGTTGCGGCCATCCGCAAATAAGCCGGGCTTCCGAACAAGATACGAACAGACAGGGGTGCTCCGGCAAGTACGGACACCCCTGTCGTCACTAAAAACCCGAACCTATGAAAAAGATTTTCATTTTTGCAGCAACAGTAGCTTGTATGGCAAGTTGTCAGAATACATCCAAGACGCCGGCTATCGACATGGCCAATTTCGACCTTTCGGTCGCTCCCGACGCCGATTTTTACCAGTACGCCACGGGCGGCTGGCAGAAGAACAACCCCCTCAAACCGGAATATTCGCGCTACGGTTCGTTCGATATCCTGCGCGACAACAACGAGAAGCGCATCAACGAGCTTTTCTCGGAGATGACCAAGATCAGCGCCGCGCCGGGAAGCGTCGAGCAGAAGATTTCGGACCTCTACAAGATGGGGCTCGATTCGACGCGTCTGAACGCCGAGGGCGCCGCGCCGCTGAAGAGCGCCGTCGGGGAGATTCTCTCCGTCGGGGACCGCGGACAGCTGACCGGCATCGTGGCCAAACTCCACACGACGGTAGCCAATCCGTTCTTCGGCGTGGGCGTGCAGGCCGATCTGATGAACAGCGACATCAACGCCCTCTATATCTCGCAGTCGGGGCTGACGATGGGCAACCGCGACTACTACCTCGATCCTGAGAACGAGCATATCCGCAAGGGCTACAAGGAGTATCTGGGCAGGATATTCCGTTTTGCGGGCATTCCCGAAGCCGACGTCGAAAAGGCGGTCGCCGGCGTGATGAACGTCGAGACGAAGCTGGCCGAGAAGTCGTGGTCGAACGTCGAGCTGCGCAACATTCCCGCGCAGTACAACCCCACGGCGAAGGCCGATTTCGAGAAGACTTACGACGCCGTAGACTGGGAGGCCTACTATAAGGCCATGGGCATCGGCGACTTCGAGACGATCATCGTCACCACGCCGTCGGCCGTCGCCAACGCCAACGACCTGCTGAAAAACGCCCCGCTGGAGGATATCCGCTACTACCTCGCGGCGCAGTATATCGACGCTGCGGCACCCTACCTGAGCGACGACTTCCAGCAGGCGTCGTTCGACTTCTACGGCAAGGTGATGTCGGGCCAGCAGGAGATGAAACCCCGCTGGAAGCGCGCGATGTCGGTGCCCAACGGCACGCTGTCGGAGGCTGTCGGCGAGATGTACGTCGCCAAATACTTCCCCGCCAAGGACAAGGAGCGCATGCTGACGCTGGTGAAGAACCTGCAGACGGCGCTCGGGCAGCATATCGCGGCGCTGGACTGGATGTCGGACGCTACGAAGGCCAAGGCTCAGGAAAAACTGGCGGCCTTCACGGTGAAGATCGGTTACCCGGACAAATGGAAGGACTATTCGACGCTGGCGATCGACCCTTCGAAGAGCTATTTCGAGAACATCGTGAATGCCAGCCTCTGGTATACGGCCGACAATATTTCGAAGCTCGGCAAGCCTGTCGATAAGGACGAGTGGCACATGTCGCCCCAGACGGTGAACGCCTACTATAACCCGACGACCAACGAGATCTGCTTCCCGGCAGCCATCCTCCAGCCGCCGTTCTACAACCCCGAGGCTGACGACGCCGTGAACTACGGCGCCATCGGCGTGGTGATCGGCCACGAGATGACCCACGGGTTCGACGACCAGGGCCGTAACTTCGACAAGGACGGCAACATGAACAACTGGTGGACGGAAGAGGACGCCGCTGCGTTCAAGGCCAAGACCGACATCCTCGTAAAACAGTTCGACGCGATCGAGGTGCTGCCCGCCAAGGACGGCCAGCCTGCGATTATGGCCAACGGAGCCCTCTGCCTGGGCGAGAATATCGCTGACCAGGGCGGCCTGCGCGTTTCCCATACGGCATTCCGTAACTCGCTGAACGGCACCGAGCCCGCACCGATCGACGGATTCACCGCCGACCAGCGGTTCTACCTGGCTTACGCTACGCTGTGGGCGCAGAATATCCGCGACGAGGAGATCGCACGCCTTACGAAGCTCGACGTACACTCGCTGGGAAAATGGCGCGTGAACGCCACGCTGCGTAACCTGCAGGATTTCTACGATGCGTTCATTATGACCGACGGGGAGATGTTCATGCCGGAGGAGGAACGCGTGGTTATCTGGTAGGCGGGTTCCGTTCCGATCGATATGCCGGCGGCCGGGTGATCCCGGCCGCCTTTTTGTTTGCCTGCCGGGCGGGTTGTAATGTCGAGTATATCGAAAAACGATAAATATTTTTTGATATTCAAAAATTGTTGTTATATTTGTCGCCGAACAAACCTTAAAAATAACTCTCAGCGACCATGGATTTACTCACAGTAGAACATGTCACCAAGCAATACGCCGGGCACAAGGCCCTCGACGACGTATCGCTCGCAATCCCCCGAGGTTCGGTTTACGGGTTGCTCGGCCCCAACGGGGCCGGCAAGACGACGCTGATC
>OGYJ01002670.1_pt1 | contig 11633 bp, 7 predicted proteins | sample 1576531 | NCBI WGS metagenome assembly OGYJ01 (sample SAMEA3541574, study PRJEB24748) | human gut metagenome | biome: human gut; feature: human-associated habitat; material: faeces | place: China | collected 2012 | reverse complement strand
TCGAAAAGAGTCGAAAAAAGCAATAACAAGCTATCAGCCCAAAAGCGGAACCGGGGTTGCCTTTGACTATGCAAAAGCGCACGGAAGAACAATCATTAACCTATACGAAGAAGATGAACACTGCAATTAAGCATCGAATCTATTTGGTTCGTCTTTTTTGTGACATTTATATCCGAAGTCCCGTGCTTTACAACAAACACCTTTTGAGTTATTTGCATCATTGGAGCAGCCGGAAACGGCTGCTTTTCCTTTACGCTGATGAAGGGTGATAAGGTTGTCGAGGTTTTCAAAGAATAGCCCTATGCACTTTTGCTCAGGAACAGATGGCATACAAATAACAGTGTTTAGTATGTTATCGTTATAAAGCCTTTTTATGGTGCTACCCTCAATACCAGCCCACTTTACTACTGAGTAAAAACACTTCAAAAATGGATTTGAGAGCCTTTCATCGTGGTTAAGCCACACGATATTTGAATCCTGAAAATACTCATTATTCCCGGCAAATTCAACGGTTCTGCCGATACTGCCCGACGCTGAAATCAAAATATCTCCCTTTTGGGGATAAGGATATTTTGATTTGTATTCTTCAAAAAGCTCTCTGGAAATAAACGCATCAGGATCAGCGCCAAATGTTCCAATTTTATAAAAAGGTATATCTCCAGTTTCTGATGTCTGTTCCTTGAAAATGCGGCGGCACATTGAAACCGAGCCTATTTCACCAAGCTTACGCTGTTCCCAAGAGGATGTATAAAAAGGATGGATTAGTCGGACAGACAGAGAAATATCCGGGGTTGAATGCAAAAAATGCTGTCGTTGATGAAGGGTGATAAGGTGGTCAAGCTGGCTGAAGTAGCTGGCAATGAGTTGCTGTTCTTTCATTGCTGAAGGGTAACTCACGGTTGTTTTTTGAATGTTGCTGCGACTTAAAGAGAGCACTTTTATGCCCTGCATTAGAGGAAGAAGCTGGTGGTGGTAAGCATTGGAATTGAGGTAGTAACCGAGGTACCCCAACGCCATTCTGTTCCGAGGGCGGCACACCATTGTATGTAACCCCGATACTATGGCGCTACCTTGCAAATTACCTATTTCACAGGCTTTTCCGGTCGTTTCATCTTCTGCGGTATCAGCGATAATAACATCACCATCCTGCAATAAAGCCCCATTGAAATCCTCTATGCACCTATGTGGGATGCGAGGAATATCGTCCTTCTGAACATCCAGCACAGAGCCATACTTTATCAGCACATCACCATAATGAACATTCAGGACAGTTCCTTCATCATAACTCAGTTCGACACGGGAAAGTGTATTATTCGGGACAGTGCAATCAAACACTTCACCAAACTTACGCTGTTCCCAAGCTATCCGGTCGCAGTCGAGCTTATTCAGGTGTGAAATATGGGAAGTAAGTTTGAAATTTCGGGGTTTATGGTTGCTAATTCGGGATTATATGCTATAATATAAGATGTGTTTTAGCACTTACTCGCAGGTTGAGAGAAAGGAATGATACGATGGCTGTAAGCTATAAAAAACTTTGGCACATTCTGCTTGATCGAGATATGAAGAAAAGAGATTTGCAGGAAGCTGCTGGACTCACTAAATACGCAATCAATAAGCTCAGTCGTGATGAAAATGTAAGCACTGAAGTGTTGGGAAAAATCTGCTCAGCTTTGAATTGCACGACTGACGACATTATGGAGTTTGTTCCCGACGAAAAGTGAGTCCGTTTTATGGGACACTAATTGTTGTATCATAACAGTGGGGTAGTATATCGCCCTTAAAAAAGAAAAAGGATGGGTTCACAGGATGAATAAGCAACAGCTTGCTCAGAAAATATGGGCTTCCGCAAACCAAATGCGTTCCAAAATTGAAGCGAATGAATATAAGGATTACATACTTGGCTTTATCTTTTACAAGTATCTATCTGATAAAGAAATCAAATTCTTGAAGGAAAATGACTATGACGACGAACTTCTGAAAACCGTATCAGAAGAAGATGATGAAACGGTTAAGTGGGTTCAAGAGAATATTGGCTACTTTATTGCCTATAAAGACCTCTTTTCTACTTGGCTCTTGATGGGTAAGGACTTTGATGTTTCAAATGTCCGTGATGCACTCTCTGCGTTCAGCCGGTTGATTTCCAACACGCACAAAAAGGTGTTTGATAAGGTGTTCGACACTTTGCAAACAGGTCTTTCCAAACTTGGCGATAGCTCCGGTTCGCAAACAAAAGCAATCAGCGGGCTTCTGACGCTGATAAAGGATATTCCTATGGACGGCAAGCAGGACTACGATGTTCTCGGCTTTATCTACGAATATCTTATCAGTAACTTTGCGGCTAATGCCGGAAAGAAGGCAGGCGAGTTCTACACCCCGCACGAGGTATCTCTGCTGATGTCTGAAATCGTTGCAAGCCACTTGAAGGGCAAAAGCGAAATCAAAATTTACGACCCGACAAGCGGTTCGGGATCGTTGCTTATCAATATCGGTCAGAGCGTTGCCAAATATATGACCGATGACAACAACATCAAATACTTCGCTCAGGAATTGAAGGAGAACACCTACAACCTGACCCGGATGAATTTGGTTATGCGTGGCATCAAACCGGATAATATCGTCACTCGTAACGGCGATACTCTTGAGGAGGATTGGCCGTACTTTGACGAAAATGATCCGGTGAATACCTATAATCCTCTCTATGTGGATGCGGTCGTGTCCAATCCGCCGTATTCGCAGGCTTGGGACCCGTCCAACAAAGAGGGTGATCCTCGTTATGCTCGTTTTGGACTTGCTCCCAAAGGAAAAGCCGACTATGCTTTCCTGCTTCACGATCTGTTCCATATCAAGCCGGACGGCATTATGACAATCGTTCTTCCCCACGGCGTACTGTTCCGTGGCGGTGAGGAAGGTGAAATCAGAAAGAACCTGATTGAGAATAACCATATCGACGCCATTATCGGACTTCCTGCAAATATCTTCTTCGGGACAGGAATACCCACCATCATTATGGTGCTGCGCCAAAAGCGCGAAAATACCGATGTCCTTATCATCGATGCATCCAAGGGCTTTATCAAAGAGGGTAAGAATAACAAGCTCCGTGCGTCTGACATCAAACGCATAGCAGATACCTTTATTAAGCGTGAAAGCATTCCGAAGTTTTCACGAGTAGTCAGTCGTGAAGAAATTCGCAGCAATGATTATAACTTGAACATTCCTCGCTATGTTGATTCCTCTGAAGCTGCCGAGCATTGGGATGTCTATGCGTCTATGTTTGGCGGTATCCCGACAGCAGAAATTGACGAGATGAGCGAATTCTGGACGGCGTTCCCTGCACTGAAAAAGGCGTTGTTCACCGAGAGTGGCATTCCTTATGTGAATGTGTCTACCCCTGATATTAAGAGTGCCATCAAGAGCCATCCTGATGTGGTCGGCTTTGAGAATGCTTTTAACGCTGCCTTTTCCACTTTTCCGGCGTTCCTGAAAGAAGAACTTATCGACCGGATGGGAAGCATCGAAATCTCTAAGGCTGAAACCGTTCTAAGTGCTGATATTTTCGAGCGATTGAAGGAAATTCCACTTATCGACAAATATGCGGCGTTCCAGCTTCTTGACGACGATTGGACAGGTATTTCCATCGACCTCGAAATGTTGCAAACCGAAGGCTTTGCTGCAACAAAGAAGGTCGATCCGAACCTTGTCATCAAGAAAAAGGACGGTAAAGATCAGGAAGTTCAAGAGGGCTGGGTAGGTCATATTATCCCGTTCGACTTGGTTCAGGCGACTTTGCTCTCCGCAGAAACGGACGAGCTTCACGGTTTGGAAAGCCGTTTGGCGGAAATCCCTTCTGAGTATGAGTCTATCCTTGATGAAATGACAGAGGAGGATAAAGAGAGCTGCAACGATGTTCTCACCGAGGAAGGCGATGCTTTCGTTCCGAAAGAAGTATCCAAAAAGATTAAGGAACTGAAGAAAGACCGTTCTCCTGAAAGCGTTGCGCTTCGTACACTCTTAGAAAAGGTTGAGTCTTTGATCAAGAGCGAGAAAGAAAGCAAGGCGGAGATCAAGGCAAAGAGTGCTGCGTTGCAGGCAAAAACAAAGGATACGATTGAAAGTCTGAGCGATGAGCAGGCTTTGGATTTGCTCGAAAAGAAGTGGATTGCACCTCTCATTGAGAGCATTCACAAACTGCCTGATACCGTAATCGACAGCTTGGTGAGCAAAATTCAAGCCCTTCAAAACAAGTATGCTACAACTTTCTTCGAGGTCGAACAGCAGATCAGCGAAACCGAAGCAACGCTTTCGGGAATGATCGATGACCTTGAGGGTAATGAGTATGATATGCTGGGACTTAATGAGTTGAAGAAATTGCTGGGAGGTAGTGCAGAATGACGAAAAAATCAGATGCTCCCGCAATTCGCTTCAAAGGATTCTCAGACGCTTGGGAACAGCGTAAGGCTATTGATATAGCTGACTACTCGAAGGGAAATGGCTACTCAAAAGGCGATTTGACTGATGCCGGAACCCCAATTATTCTGTATGGCAGACTTTACACCAAGTACCAGTTTGCAATCAGTGAAGTTGACACTTTTGCATTTCCCCGAAATGGTGCGGTTTATAGTCAAGGAAACGAAGTCATAGTCCCGGCATCAGGGGAAACCGCAGAGGATATTGCACGAGCGTCAGCCGTTGAAAAATCAGGGGTTTTGCTGGGTGGCGACCTTAATATCCTCAGACCATTTGATTTTATAAACCCATTGTTTTTAGCTCTTGCTATCTCCAATGGAGAACCGCAAAAGGAACTTGCTAAAAAGGCACAAGGAAAGTCTGTCGTTCATATCCATAACACTGATATTCAAGAGGTGACGATAGCTTATCCTTCAAGAACAGAGCAAGACCGAATTGTCAGCGTTTTTCGCCAGCTCGACAACCTTATCACCCTTCATCAGCGTAAGTTTGAAAAGTTGACGAATGTGAAAAAGTCGATGCTCGAAAAGATGTTCCCGCAAAATGGTAGCAGTTACCCCGAAATTCGCTTTAAGGGATTTACTGACCCTTGGGAACAGCGTAAGTTTGAAGAAATCGCTGTGCGATCATCGGTAATATGCTCCGATGATACCCTTCCAAGAGTTGAATATGAGGATATAGTGTCAGGGACAGGTCGGCTCAACAAAGACATCTACGCCAAGCAAAGTAGCAAATCAGGCATCGCATTTCATCAAGGTGATGTCCTTTACGGAAAACTCCGCCCATACTTGCAAAACTGGCTTTTGCCCACATTTGATGGGCTTGCTGTGGGCGATTTTTGGGTATTACAGCCTCAAAACGCTGATAGCAGCTTTCTATATCGATTGATTCAGAGCCGGCAATTCGATGAAGTAGCTAATCAATCGACCGGTACGAAAATGCCGAGGGCAGATTGGAAATTGGTGTCCAAAACTGTGTTCTCCATCCCGTCAAGCATTAGTGAGCAGGCTGCTATTGGTACATACTTTACAGCACTCGATAGCCTTATCACCCTTCATCAGCGTGAGTTGGAAAAGCTCCAAAATATCAAGAAATCTATGCTTGAAAAGATGTTCGTGTGACATCAATTTCGCAGGAAGGAGGAAATCGAATGACATTCCAAAAAGAAGCGGACTTTGAGGAAGCCCTGATTAAAGTCTTGGCGGATAAAGGCTGGGAAAAAGAAGTTATCAAGAACCCAACCGAGCAAGACCTCATCCGAAATTGGGCAAAGATCCTGTATGATAACAATCGTGGAATTGACCGCTTGAATAACTATCCTCTTACGGATGGCGAAATGCAGCAGATTATTGAGCAGATCACGGAACTTAGAACCCCGTTAAAACTCAATGGCTTTATCAACGGAAAAACTGTGTCCATCAAGCGTGATAACCCTGACGATAAGCTCCATTTTGGCACTGAAATCAGCTTGAAAATATATGATCGCAGAGAAATCGCCGCTGGACAGAGCCGGTATCAGATCGTACAGCAACCAGTTTTTCCGAGCAAGTCAAAAATGCTGAATGACCGTCGTGGCGATTTGATGCTGCTCATCAATGGTATGCCGGTCATACATATCGAGCTGAAGCGCAGCGGTGTCCCCGTCAGTCAAGCATATAATCAGATTGAGAAATACTCATATGAGGGCATTTTTACCGGGCTGTTCTCGCTCGTTCAGGTGTTTGTAGCAATGAACCCTGAAGAAACTCGTTATTTTGCGAATCCCGGACCTGACGGAAAGTTTAATACGGATTACTATTTCCATTGGGCTGACTTCAATAACGAACCTATCAACGATTGGAAAGCTATCGCCTCCTCGCTGCTGTCCATCCCTATGGCGCACCAGCTCATTGGTTTTTATACTGTTGCCGACAATGCTGACGGTGTTCTGAAGGTAATGCGAAGCTACCAGTATTACGCAGCCAGCGCAATTTCCGATGTTGTGTCTAAGACGAAGTGGGACAGCGGTAAGCAGCGTGGCGGCTACATTTGGCATACCACCGGCTCAGGTAAAACGATGACGAGCTTTAAGTCGGCTCAGTTGATTGCAAACTCCAATGATGCTGATAAGGTTATTTTCCTTACCGACCGTATTGAGTTAGGAACGCAGTCGCTCAAGGAGTATCGGGCATTTGCGGACGAGAATGAAACCGTGCAGGCAACAGAGAACACATATGTCCTTTTGACTAAGCTGAAAAGCAACGCAACAGCAGATACCCTAATTGTCACCTCTATTCAGAAGATGAGCAATATCCGAGATGAGGATGGAGGACTTAATGCAAGCGATATTGAAATAATCAACGGCAAGCGACTTGTCTTTATTGTTGATGAAGCCCATCGCTCGACTTTTGGAGATATGCTCTCAATCATCAAGGAAACATTTCCAAATGCGATTTTCTTCGGCTTCACCGGAACACCGGTGTTTGAGGAGAACGCAAAGAAGAATAATGCCCAAACAGATGTTTTCGGAAATGAACTCCATAGATATAGCATTGCTGATGGCATCAGAGATAAGAATGTGCTTGGATTTGATCCTTACAAAGTTCTGACCTTCCGTGATAAGGATGTCCGCAAGGTGGTCGCTTTGGAAAAAGCAAAAGCAGCAACCGAAGAAGAAGCAATCAGCGATCCCAAAAAGGCAAAAATATTCTATGAGTATATGGACTCCTCCACCGTCAAGATGGCGGGCTTCTTGGGCGATGACGGAAAGTGGGTCAAGGGCATTGAAGATTATCTTCCAAAGACTCAGTACCTTTCCTCGGAGCATCAAAGCAAGGTTGTTGAGGATATTCAGGAAAATTGGCTTACCTTGAGCCACAACGGGAAATTCCACGCAATCTTTGCAACGAGCAGCATCCCTGAAGCAATAGACTACTATCGACTGCTGAAGGCTGCAATGCCGAAACTTAGGATCAGTTGCCTTTTTGACCCCAATATCAGCAATGAAGATGGTGACTACAAAGAATACAGAGGGCAGCCGATTGCTTTCTATAAAGAGCAAGGCTTAATCGAAATCCTTACTGACTATAATATGATGTTTGGTCAGGATTTTTCGATTGCTACACACGCTCGCTTCAAAAAAGACCTTTCTCTACGCCTTGCCCACAAAGAGCAATATAAGCGGGTCGAAAGAGAGCCTGAGAAGCAGCTCGACCTCCTGATTGTAGTGGATCAGATGCTTACCGGCTTTGACTCTAAGTGGGTCAACACGCTGTATATGGACAAGATACTGGAGTATGAGAACATCATTCAGGCATTTTCCAGAACCAACAGACTTTTCGGACCCGATAAGCCTTTTGGCATCATCAGATATTATCGCAAGCCGCATACGATGGAGCAGAATGTGAGCAAAGCTGTTAAGCTCTATTCCGGCGATAGACCGATAGGTCTGTTCGTTGAAAAACTGTCTTACAACCTCGGAAAGCTCAACGCTGTGTTTGATGATATTGCCTATTTGTTCAAGAATGCTGGTATCCCTAACTTTGAAAAGTTGCCTGCGGACGGAACCGTAAGAGCTAAGTTCGCCTCGCTGTTTAGAGATTTCAACGGATACCTTGAAGCTGCTAAAATCCAAGGATTTAGGTGGGACAAACACACCTACTCATTCAAGGACGAGGAAAGTGGAAATTCGATTGAAATTACAATGGAGTTCGATGAGAACGCATTTTTGATTTTGGCACAGCGTTATAAAGAGCTTTCCGCTGCTTCTTCCGATGATCCCGGATCACAAGACATAGATATACCATACGATCTTGTTGGATACCTGACTGAAATTGACACAGGGGTTATCGATGCCGATTATATGAACAGTCGCTTCGATAAGTACCTCAAATTGATTCGACAGGAAGGTTCGTCCGAGGAATCTATTGAGCAAGCAAAGGCAGAACTTCACAAAACTTTTGCTGCCCTAACGCAAGAGGAGCAGAAATACGCAAATATCTTTCTGCACGACATTGAGCGAGGCGATGTCATTGCCGAGGACGGAAAAACGCTTCGTGACTACATCACGGAGTATCAGTTTAGAGCAAAAGATGACCAAATTCACCGTTTTGCGACTATCTTCGGTCTTGATGAGGATAAACTCAGGAATATGATGGGGCTTAACCTGAATGAAGCGACTATCAATGAGTTTGGCAGGTTTGACGAGCTGAAAAAGAGCGTCGATAAGACCAAAGCAAAAGCATTCTTTGAAGCATATGAACAAACCAAGTTGATTCCGCCCAAGGTCAATATGAAAACGGATCAGCTTTTGCGGCAGTTCATTCTTACCGGTGGATTTGAGGTTGATATGCCGTAATGAGTGCCATCACCGCTAAAGCAAGACGAAAAATGAAAAAATATGCGGTCTTAACAAGAGAGCCAAGGTGTTTCCTTGGCTCTTTTGATTTTTCTTGGGAACAGCGTAAGCTCGGGGAACTTGTTGATGTTTGCAGTGGCAGAGATTATAAACATCTATCGGAAGGCACTATACCTGTTTATGGAACAGGTGGATATATGCTTAGCGTGAACGACGCATTATCGTATGATCGGGATGCGATTGGCATCGGTAGAAAAGGGACAATCGATAGACCGTATATCCTTAAAGCCCCATTTTGGACGGTAGATACGCTGTTTTATGCCATTCCAAGAGAAAAAGCTGACCTGAATTTTGCTTTTGATATTTTTCAAAACATCGACTGGAAAAAGAAAGATGAGTCAACTGGTGTACCGAGTTTATCCAAAACAGCAATAAACGATATAGATGTGCTTGCGCCGAAGCACGGCGAGCAACAGACTATTGGGCAATTTTTTGCCGCCATCGACCACCTTATCACCCTTCATCAGCGTAAATGTGTATTTTTATTCAGCTTTTTTCGGGCTTGTATCTCTATGAACTTCACCGCTTCAACATTTTCTTGGGAACAGCGTAAGTTCTCAGAATTGGTTCAAATAGAACGAGGCGGTTCACCAAGACCAATTGACGATTTCATAACGGATGCACCAAATGGGTTGAACTGGGTTAAGATTGGTGATGCTCCAACACAAGGAAATTACATAACCAAAACCGCTGAGAAAATTCGACCCGAAGGGCTGTCTAAAACGAGAGAAGTTCATCCGGGTGACTTAATTCTTTCCAACTCTATGAGTTTCGGAAAGCCCTATATAATGGGCATTGATGGCTGTATTCACGACGGTTGGTTGCTCATAAGAAATACCTATGGGGTCTTTGACTTAACTTTCCTTTGTCATCTACTTGGTACACCACAAATGCTTAGCCAGTATAGGTCACTTGCTGCTGGTAGCACAGTAAATAATCTTAATAAAGAACTTGTGGGAAACACATATGTAACTATTCCAAGTATAACCGAACAGCGAGTTTTGGGCGCTTACTTGGAGCAACTTGACAACCTTATCACCCTTCATCAGCGTGAGTGCATTTCTTTTACCGGAAGTGCGGGCAGGCTTATCCTGACCGCAAATAAAAAGCGAACTGCTTCTTCTTGGGAACAGCGTAAGGTTGGCGATTTGCTCATAGAGCGTAACCAGCAAGCACCAATGAGCGACGAATATCCTCTTATGGCATTCATAGCAAATGAAGGTGTTGCCCCTAAAGGTGAGCGTTATGACCGAAGTGCCTTAGTTACGGACACGGTAAACAAGCTGTATAAGAAAACAGAGAAAGGCGATTTCATATATAGCTCTAACAACCTCGAAACCGGCTCAATAGGTCTGAATAAGTACGGAAAAGCCTGCATTTCACCGGTATATAGCATTTTTGAGCCTACTGGAATTGCTGACTCGGATTTTTTGGGAAGAAGATTAGTCAGAAAAGACTTTATAAATGCTATGGTCAAATGGCGTCAAGGTGTTATCTATGGACAATGGCGAATACACGAGTCTGATTTTCTGAAAATTGAAATACCTGTACCTTCAGTCGAGGAACAACGGAAGATCGGTGCTTATTTAGACCAACTCGACAACCTTATCACCCTTCATCAGCGTAAGCCATTTTTAATGAAATGGAGGACTTCTGATGCTAACAGAAACCAAACGAACAGACTTGTTCTGTGAATATTATGCAAAATGGATTACGGTGTATAAGAAGGGCGCAATCAGAAAGGTGACGATGGATAAGTACCTAATGACGCAGAAATGGCTCGTTAAGCTCGTCCCGAACCTGAGAGTATGTGATATGAACCGGATCGCTTATCAGCAGTTGTTGAACGACTATGCTGAGTTCCACGAGCGCCAAACTACGATGGATTTTCACCACCAGCTCAAGGGAGCTATTCTTGATGCTGTTGATGAGGGCTTGATTGAAAGAGATCCTACTCGCAAGGCAATCATCAAGGGGAAGCCACCGGTTGCTAAGAAAATCAAGTATCTCAATCAATTTGAGCTACATACGCTGCTGATCTCGCTCGACCTGAAGGATAAGGTGAATTGGGACTACTTTATCCTATTGGTAGCAAAGACGGGGATGCGCTTTTCTGAAGCACTGGCTCTTACCCCGAAAGACTTCGACTTTGCCCATCAAACACTGTCCATAAGTAAGACTTGGGACTACAAGGGAAAGGGCGGCTTCCAGCCTACGAAAAATAAGTCGTCTGTGCGGAAAATTCAAATTGACTGGCAAACTGTCATTCAATTTTCTGAATTGGTAAAGCAACTTCCCGAAGATAAGCCCATCTTTGTCAACTCCACTGTCTACAATTCGACGGTGAACGACATTCTCGGCAGGCATTGCAAAGCCTGTAACATCCCTATCATCTCTGTCCACGGATTACGGCATACACACGCCTCTTTGCTGTTATTTACGGGCGTTTCCATTGCGAGCGTTGCCCGCCGTCTTGGACATTCGAGTATGACCACTACGCAAAAAACCTATCTGCACATCATTCAGGAACTTGAAAACAAAGACATCGACTTGGTGATGCGCTCTCTTTCGGGTTTGAGCTAAAAAAAAACAAAACCGGCTTGCGCTGATTAAAGGTGATAAAAAAGATGCCATCCGAAAGGGTGGCATCTTAATTATTTGTCGTATCTTAGAAAATCGTTACAGTGTTCCTGCTGGCGCAAACGGTAGCCCTGAGAAATCAGCGTATCGGCTTTTAGAGCGACAAGGTTAATATCTGAGTTCAATGTCCGTG
>OGYJ01002660.1_pt1 | contig 11676 bp, 13 predicted proteins | sample 1576531 | NCBI WGS metagenome assembly OGYJ01 (sample SAMEA3541574, study PRJEB24748) | human gut metagenome | biome: human gut; feature: human-associated habitat; material: faeces | place: China | collected 2012 | reverse complement strand
GGGGCATTTGCCCCGGCCTTTTGGTCGTGTGGAAAGCTTTTTGCGCCTCAGAAGTCCAGCAGAAACTCCGGCTCAAAGGAGCCCGGCGTGACGAGACTTGCATACTGCGCAAAGGACTGCAAGAGGAAGCGGCGGTCGTGGCAGTCGGCGGCAAGCATCCGCGGCAGGTGCGAATGCTGCATTGCCTGGAGCAGAAATGGAGCCGGATAGGGCGTGCTGCGATAGCCGCGCGCGATCGCGCCGGTGTTGATCTCAAAGATCACCGGCGCGGAACGCAGCTGCTCCAGCGCGCAGAGGGCCGCAGCCCGGTAGCGCGGCGCATTCCGGTCAAAGAGCGAGCCGTCCTCGTTGAATTTCTCGATCAGGTCGAAATGCGCGATCACGCGGCAGCGCGTTTTTTCATAAAGATTCCCGACAAGGCAGTAATATTCCTCCGCCATTGCGTACCAGTCGCCGCCAAACCAGTCGTCCACGATGGAGCGCAGAATGGTGGGCGTCCCGTCAACGCTGCGGAACTCGCTTCCGCGGCGCAGATAATGCACGCCGCCGATGACGTAGTCGTAGCCGTCCATTGACGCCTCCGACCAGTAGTCCTGCTCCACGCCGCAGAGGATACGGATTTGTCCGGCGCAGGCTGCCTGCAAGCGGCGGACCTCGGCACGGTACTGCGCCTCATGCTCCGGCGTCATGCCCGCGTAGTCGTATGGCGCGATACTGTGCCCGGAAAAGCCGATGGCCGGACATCCAAGCCGGAGCGCCTCCTGCACAAGCTGCTCCGGCGTATCGCGGCCGTCACAGAAGGTCGTATGTGTGTGGTAGTTTGCAAAAATCATAATACATTTTTCTCCATTTTGCAGAAACGGCTTTGAAGGAATTCCATTTATGATAATGCCTGCCTGTAAATTCAGCGATCAACACCACGAAAAATTTTTGTAAAATACAGCCCTGTCTCATAGACCGCGCTTACGGACGGAGCTTCTGCTTTGTCTATCACACCGCGTTCCGCGCGAGATGATGTATTTCCTCAGGAGCTGTTCGAGATCAAGTTCCGAACAGCTCCTGCGCTTTCAGATGCAGCAGCTTGCTGACCTCCATCGCAATATCATTGAGCATACAGTCCAGATCGCCGCGGAACCACTGCCTGTAAAGATTGACGATCCCGCCCGCAAAGTAGCAGATGCGCAGGCTGACCATTTTGGAATGACGCATATCGTCCGGAATATCGCTGTCATGCAGCATATGGTCGGTGAACACCTTTTTCAGCTTTTCCATGAAGAGCTCGGAGCCGTTGACGCGCACCAGTGGGCGGTAAAAGTCCGCGTCCTCCTCACTGCATCCAGAAGCAAAAAACAACACCTGTATGAAATCAGATGCCTGTTAAGGAGAAACTATTATGAGAAACTATGATCGTGTCCCCCCGCAAGCCGGAGGGCATTGAGGAACGGAAGGCTTACATTGTCGGCGGAGGTATCGCCGATTTGTCCGCAGCGGCGTTCCTTGTCCGTGACGCACAGATGCCCGGCGGAAACATCGCCGTTTATGACCAGCTTCCCGTGTTCGGCAGCATCCTCTCCTTCTATGAGGAAGGCCGCACCGTGCTGGACGAGACCCGTGAGTGCAACAAGAACTGGGAGAGCGACTCCAAGCACCGCCTGTGCGAGCAGGGCTTCCAGCCCCCATGATGAATCCAAGATGGGCGTGACCCCGGAGATCCAGGAGCAGATGATCAAAATGATACTGACCGAAGAGGATCAGCTTGAAGATGTGACCATCGAGCAGAGGTTCAGCCCTGCGTTCTTCCAGAGCCAGCTTTGGTACTACTGGAGCTCCATGCTGGCGTTCCAGCCCTATCACAGCCTGATTGAGATGCGCCGCTATGCCGTGCGCTTCATGCACCAGATCCACCTGATCCGCAGCCTGCGCGGAATCCTGCGCACCAAATACGACCAGTACAACAGCCTCATCCGTCTGCTGGAAAAGTATCTGGCTGACCACGGTGTCAACTTCGTCTCCGGCGCGACTATGAGTATGGCTTTGACTATGTGACACCGACCAGCATTGCGGAGCGTTCGGCCGCAAAGGCAGTCTACGATGAACGGATGGTGGAAATTCAGAAGCATCTTGCCCGGCTGGACGAGCCCGGCGTCCCGCGCGAGGATTCCGCGATGGGGCTGCCGCTCGGCATGGAGACGAGAATCGTCTGCAAGCACAACTTGCGGAATCCCATGGATATGTCGCGCCAGAGGATGTGCAGCCGTGCATATCACGAATACCGCGCACTGTTCAGTGGCCTCTGTCGGGAGCTGAGCGGTTACTCTGAGGAATGGGACTACACAGTCAGCCATTATAGAGCCATTGGTTTCTGCCCGGAGAAGCATTCCTGCGGCAGAATGCCGCCCAGAGAATAGAGCGGAAATACCACACGGGAGAGAATCTGATTGCGATTCTCTCCCGTGTGGTATCCGCAGCTTATGACTCCGATGCAAGCTCTGCTTGACAAATTGGAGCTTCTATTACAGGACACAGATTTCATCCGTAATCTCCTGTACCGTCTGATTGCCTGTTTCAATCTTTATGGTGTCAAGTGCCTGATACGTATGGATTCTTGCTACGCTTATTCCCCGTCAAATATCGCTTTTTGCGTTTCTGCGATTTTGTTAAAGTCTTCTCAGACGCTTATTCTTCGTCGGTCAGCAGCTTGTCCAGTGGGATTTTTTCCGGGTATTTTCCTTCGGTCAGAATCTCGTATAAATATCTGTTATCCAGAATCATATCATCCCGGATATCCTGTCAAAGCGGCATCGGTGTCCGGGCGATCAGAATGACCGCCAGAATCGCGCCCACAAATGCAGCAGCTCCTATGACTGCCAACACCTTTTTGCCGAGATTCTTCTTCGCTGCTTTGCAGATCAGCGCGGCGCAAGCCATGCAGACAGCCGCAGCCAAAAGTGCAATGCCCAGCGTTTCCCATAGCCAAGATAGTTCATATAGGATCCTCATGCGATCATCATCTCCTGTTCGTTAAACTGTTCATTATGTTGCGATGCGTAATTACAATGCAACTCCAAGTTCTTTGCATTTCTCGATTGCCAAATCATTGTTTTGTAATGCAGCAAGTCGATACCAATGCCTAGCCTGTTCGATATCTCGTTCTACACCGATTGCATCTTCATAAAACCATGCCAAATTACATTGGGCATCTCTATCACCGTGCTCTGCGGCACGGCGAGTCCAATATAGTGCTTTTTCCAAGTCCTTTTCAACACCAAGTCCCTCGTAATAGAAATAGCCTATTTGACATTCAGCAAGGGGATAGCCTTGCTCTGCCAATACCAAATGACCCTCAAAGCATTTGTCATATTGTTTTGATTCCCAATATTTTTCAATCAGCTCATTGCAAATGTCAAATTCCCTGCAAGGTTTGTAATACGCACCTGCCATATATTCATACCCCCTAATTCCGATTTATTCTTTTCTCAAAGTCCAAGCTCTTCAACCCACGCCGCAAGCTTCTGACGCCCGACGTTACCCTTGACGACCTTGCCGTCCATCAGCTTTGTGCCTTTGCAGCTCAGCATAACGCGTCCAACACTTTTGAAGGGGCCACGAGGTCGTGCTCTTCATCGGAATTTCTCAATAGTGGACATTCAGCTCCGGACATGCATATTCCTCAGGTATCTCGATCCGCGGGATCCGGCATCCCGTACAGGGCCTTCACCAGAAGCAGCAAAAGAACCGCAAAACGTGTCCCTACACGACCCATATGCCTTTTCCGCGTGATTTGTGGAGCAGCTCCAGACACAATCGCAGGTATAAACGTTAGACTGTTGTAGATTGCTGTTGATTGCATTGACACTCCAGTGAAGGAAGTTGGCGGTGAGCACTGCATGGCGTTGCGCTCCTTTCGCTTCTGAGTCCGCAGCTTGCATACCGTTTTTCTTTCAATTATAGGGGACAGCGGCGGAAAAAGCAATCACAGAGACACTGAAATATTTCAACATGATTGTTTGTGAACGGGCAGCGTGAGTTTGATCACGCTGCCAGTTTCCGTTTTTCAAACAGGGGAGAGTAAGAGCGAAGACCGGGCACATGCCTTTTAGAGAGCAGGGGAAATCAGATCCTGCCCCTGAAACCAGAGAATCATGCTCCGGAGCGTTTCTTTGAGCGGGCGGGCATGGAAGCCGAGCGCGGCGGTTGCTTTTGCATTTGAAAAATGCCCGTTGGAGCGAAGTACGGCGATGGAATAGGGTGTGAAAAAGGGGCGCTCTCCCCGGAGCTGACCGATCTTTTCAAAAATGGGTGCGACGCAGCTTGCCAGCGCGGCAGGAATGCAGAGCTTTGCTGCTTTTTTGCCGAGCAGGGAGGCTGCAAGGGAAAGAAGGTCTGAAATGCTCGTGAAGTGACCGGAAAGGATATAGCATTTCCCAGCCCTCCCGCGTTCTGCGCAGGCGAGAATGCCGGCTGCGACATCTCGCACATCAACGAAATCGTAGCCGCCTTTGACGCCGAGCGGCAGCTTGCCGCGGCAGAAGGCAAGCAGCATCCGGGTCATATTTCCGCGCGCCAGATCGCCGGGGCCGAGGATGCCGGAGGGCAGGACGACGCTGGCGTTCAGACCGCTTTGCGCCGCCTCCAGAACCAGAGCGGTTGCCATGGCCTTACTTTTTCCGTAATCGCCGAGGATCTTGTCCGGCGCGAATCGGTCTGGTTCCGTGATCGCTTCCGGTGCAGGCTTCTCTGGAATCGCATGGACAGAGCTGACGTAGACCAGCTTGGCCGCATGATATTCCTGACAGAGGTTAAGAATGTTCTGCGTTCCCTGCACATTGACGGCATAGATTGCTTCGCCCGGCTTTGAGGAAATGGATACAAGACCGGCGCAGTGCAGCACGCAGAAATTATCGCCGCCCGCGGCAAAAAAGTCACGCAGGGAATCCTGGTCTGTGAGATCGCCGAAAAAGGTGGTCACGTTTTTTGGAAGGGTATGGATGAGTGGATCGTTGTTCATGACGAGCGCAAGAACACGGCAGCCGTGCGCCAGCAGAAGCTGAACCACGGCACTTCCGAGGAAGCCGGTGGCACCGGTAATCAGGTAATTTTGATACATCATGCATCCTCCTTTGATAATCCCACAGGTGTTGATTATCTTTCATAATTATAGTATAATACAAGCAACCGAAAGCACCATAGACAGTTTGCCGGAAGCTGAAAGAACGGCAACACATCCCGCCAAACTGTCGGCTTAATTTGTAAACTTTCTGTGGAGGCACGATGAAGACGGATGCGAGAGTGAAATACACCAAAATGGTGCTGAAAAAGGCGTTGTTGGAGTTGATGCAGCGCAAGCCCATCAACAAGATCACAGTCAAGGAGGTCTGCGAACGGGCAGAGCTGAACCGCGCGACCTTTTACGCCCATTATTCCGACTGCTTTGACCTGCTGGAGAGCATTGAGGAGGATCTGTTCGGGCAGTTTGAGCGCTCCATGCAGGACTATGTGCAGTCCTTTGACATTGCGCGGCTTGTGGATGGGCTTTACCGGATCGTTCAGGAAAACGAAGAGGTCTGCCGCGTCTTGCTGTTCGGGCGGCGCAGCACGGAGCTGATCCACCGGATGATCGCCTATGCGCACGATCTGAGCATTTCCGCATGGCAGAGGACTCTGAAAAACGCGTCCGCGGACGAGCTGGAAATGCTCTATCTCTGCCTGTCGAACGGACTTTTGAGTGTCGTGCTGGATGGCTACGACCGATTTGACCGGCAGGATGTGATCCATTTCGTCGAGCGGATGTACCTGCAGGCAATCACGCCGTTTCTGACCGAGGTTCCGCCGCAGCTGCGGCACGGTCCGGCGTGAGCGGAGCGTCCGTTTTGCCGCCCGGTGGGAAGTCCTTCTTGGGTGTATCTGAAAACTCCTAACGCACTCGGACAGCGGGCCTTTTCGTACTGCGCTGCGGCATTTTTCCTTGAAATACGTCAGTATTCCTGCGAAAAAATGTCTTGCTCAGCGCGAAAATTCCTCGCTGCCGGTCACATTTTCAGTTTTCAGATACACCCTTGCAATCATGCCCGGTCCTGTGCTATAATCCATAATTGAGATATCGTCTTAATAATAACTGCTGCTGGCATGGAAGGTCACAAACGAATACCAAGCGAGTTGAACGGGAAAGGAGCATGGCCCTGAGATGAAGCAGGATCAACGTCAAGACGAGATTGTGTCTGTTTTAGCACCCGAGAACCGAGAAAACCACCATCTGCATATCGGCCGGCGAAAGCTGAAGAGCATTTTTGCGATGTTTCTTGGCTTTTGCTTCTGGCAGCTTTTGCGCCTGCTGGTGCCGGGGCTGGAGCCGCACCCACTGTTTATTTATATTTACGCAATGATGGAGATCCGCGAATCGTCCGAAAAGACGCGGGTGAACGGCAAAAAGCGCATTTTGGCGACGCTGATCGCCATTGGCGTGGGGCTTCCGTTCCTGCTGCTGACCGACCTGCTGCGAAACATGCCGCAGGTGGTCTGGAAAAGCGGATGGTATGAGATCGTGATCCTGCTGATGGGCACGCTGGCGGTGCTTTGTGCGGCGGAATGGGCAAACTGCCGCGATTACTGCGGACTTGCCGCGTCCATCGCGGTCATTCTGATGATCAGCCACTTTGAAAGCAGCGTCTACCTGCATTCCCTGATGCGTGCGGTGCAGACGATCGTGGGCGTTTCGATCGCATGGCTGGTCAATGTCAAGCTGTTTCCGTACCCGGTGACAGAGGGAAGTCTCAGCGCATGGCTGCTGCAAAGGCGCGAGCGCCGAAGCACGCCGAGGGCGGAAGCGGAATATGCGGAGCAGGACGCCGCTTTGGCGTCGGACACGGACAGAGAGGATGGAGCTGAATGCGGATACAAGGACTGCAAAAGCTGACGCTGCTCGACTATCCGGGCAGAACGGCGTGTACGGTGTTCCTGTCCGGGTGCAATTTCCGATGCCCGTTTTGCCACAATGCGCCGCTCCTTCAGGGCGACACCGGCGATGCGATGGACGAGGACGCGCTTTTGATGTTCCTGAAAAAACGGCAGGGCGTGCTGGACGGCGTTGCCGTCACTGGCGGGGAGCCGCTTTTGCGGCAGGAGCTGCCGAGCCTTCTGGAGAAGATCAAGGCGCTGGGCTATGCCGTCAAGCTGGACACGAACGGCGCATTTCCGGAGCGGCTGGAGGCGATCGTGCAGGCGGGGCTTGCCGATTATGTCGCCATGGACGTGAAGAACAGCCCGGAGCGCTACGCGCAAACCATCGGCGTTTGCGAGCCGGATCTCATGCCTGTTTTCAAAAGCGTTTCGTTTCTGCTGCGCGGCACGGTCGCGTATGAGTTTCGGACAACGGCGGTCGCGGAGCTCCACGATGATGCATCGTTTCAAAAGCTGGGGGACTGGCTCGCGGGTGCGGAGCGCTATTTTATCCAGTGCTTTGAGCCGCGGGAAACGGTCTTAAAGGCGGGGCTTCACGCGCCGGCCCCGGAGCAGCTTCGCCATTGGGCGGAGCTGGTGCGCCCTAAGATCCCCAATGTGGCGCTGCGCGGTATATGAAAAACAATATATTGTTGCAATGAAAATCGGATGGCACAAGATATTGACAGATACACATGCTTTGGGTTAAAATGGGATGCAGCGTATAAAGCTGCATCCCATTTGCGTGTCGTGCGAGGCACACAGACAAAGGAGGGCCTGTTATGTATCGGGTAACAAAGCGAGACGGAAGCATTACGGAATTTCACATTGCCAAGATCGCCAATGCGATCACAAAGGCATTTGAGGCGGTGGGCAGAAATCATCACCCCAGTGTGATCGAGATGCTGGCGCTGCGTGTCACGGCGGAATTTGAGCCGAAGATCAAGAACGATCTGGTTTCGGTGGAAGATATTCAGGACTGCGTCGAGCGCGTTCTGAGCGAAGCGGGCTATTCGGATGTGGCCAAGGCCTACATTCTGTACCGCAAGCAGCGGGAAAAGCTGCGCAACGTCGGAAGCACCCTGCTCAATTATAAGGAGCTGGTGGACAATTATCTCCGGATCAACGACTGGCGCGTGAAGGAGAATTCCACGGTCACGTATTCCGTCGGCGGTCTGATCCTGTCCAACTCCGGCGCCATCACAGCCAACTACTGGCTGAGCGAGATCTACGACGCAGAGGTCGCGCAGGCGCACCGGAATGCGGATCTGCATCTGCATGATCTGAGCATGCTCACCGGCTACTGTGCTGGATGGAGCCTCAGGCAGCTCATACAGGAGGGGCTTGGCGGCGTGCCGGGAAAGATCAGTTCCTCTCCGGCGTCGCATCTGTCCACGCTCTGCAACCAGATGGTCAATTTCCTCGGCATCATGCAGAACGAGTGGGCGGGCGCGCAGGCATTTTCCTCATTTGACACCTATCTCGCGCCCTTCGTCCGCGTGGATAAACTGACGCAGCGTGAGGTCAAGCAGTGCGTGCAGTCGTTCGTCTACGGTGTCAATACGCCGTCGCGCTGGGGTACGCAGGCACCGTTTTCCAACATCACGCTCGACTGGACGGTGCCGAAGGATATGGCAAACCTTCCTGCCATCGTCGGCGGCCGTGAGCAGGCGTTCACCTACGGCGAGTGCCAGAAGGAAATGGACATGGTGAACAAGGCCTTCATCGAGCTGATGATCGAGGGCGATGCGAATGGACGCGGCTTCCAGTATCCCATTCCGACCTATTCCATCACCAAGGATTTCAATTGGGGCGAGACGGAAAACAACAAGCTCCTCTTTGAAATGACGGCGAAGTACGGCACGCCGTATTTCTCCAACTACATCAACTCTGATATGGAGCCGAACGACGTGCGCTCCATGTGCTGCCGCCTGCGGCTCGACCTGCGGGAGCTGCGCAAAAAGTCCGGCGGCTTCTTCGGCTCCGGCGAGTCGACCGGTTCGGTCGGCGTGGTGACGATCAACCTGCCGCGCATCGCCTATCTGGCGGAAAATGAGGCGGATTTCTACCGGAGGCTCGACAAGCTGATGGACGTTGCCGCGCGTTCGCTCAAGACCAAGCGCACGGTCATCACGAAGCTGATGGAGGGCGGCCTCTACCCCTATACCAGACGCTATCTCGGCACATTCGAGAACCATTTTTCGACCATCGGCCTTGTCGGTATGAATGAGGCGGGGCTGAACGCGAAATGGCTCCGGAAAGATCTGACCCACCCGGAGACGCAAGCATTTGCAAAGGACGTGCTGAACCACATGCGGGAGCGGCTGAGCGACTATCAGGAGCAGTATGGCGACCTCTACAATCTGGAGGCCACGCCTGCCGAGTCCACCGCCTACCGCCTTGCCAAGCATGATAAACAGCTCTATCCCGACATCATCACGGCGAACGAAAACGGCACACCGTACTACACGAACTCCAGCCACCTGCCGGTCGGCTATACGGAGGATATTTTCTCTGCGCTTGACGTACAGGATGAGCTGCAGACGCTGTACACCTCCGGCACGGTATTCCACGCCTTCCTCGGTGAAAAGCTGCCGGACTGGAAGGCGGCGGCATCCCTTGTCCGGAAGATCGCGGAGAATTACCGCCTGCCGTATTACACGCTGTCGCCGACCTACTCTGTCTGTAAGAACCACGGGTATCTCGCGGGCGAGCAGCCGGTCTGCCCCTTCTGCGGCGAGAAAGCAGAGGTCTACAGCCGCATCACCGGCTATTACCGCCCCGTGCAGAACTGGAACGATGGCAAGGCGCAGGAATTCAAGGATCGCAGAACGTATGACATCGGCTCGTCGAAGCTGACGCACTGCGGTGTTCAGAAGCAGGATACGGCCTCCGAACAGCCTGCCGCGCAGGTACAGGAGGAAGTCGAGCTGTTCGCCACAAAGACCTGCCCCAACTGCAAGCAGACCGAGCAGCTTCTTGATGCGGCAGGCGTCCGCTACACGCTGCGCTTCGCGGAGGAAAACCGCGGCACCGTCCGCGCGCTCGGCATCCGGCAGGCACCGACGCTGGTATCCGGCGGGCAGAAGTGGACCGGCGTGAGCGGTGTGCGGGAGTTTATTGCCGCAAAGGAGAACGCAAATGTATGAGATCCTGATCGTTGGCGGTGGCCCGGCCGGCCTGACGGCGGCAATTTATGTCGCCCGTGCCGGTAAGCATGTAGCTGTTCTGGAGAGAGGATCGACCGGCGGGCAGATCATATCCGCGCCGTTGGTGGAAAACTATCCGGGCATTCCTTCGGTTTCCGGCGCGGAGCTTGCCCGGCAGATGACCGAACAGGCGTGCGCATTCGGCGCGGAGATCGTTTATACAGAGGCGGTGGGGCTTGAGAAAACGTCAGCGGGCTTCCGAGTCCTCTGCATGGATGGTGTCCGGGAGGCAAAAGCGGTCATCCTTGCGACCGGTGCGGCGCACCGGTCACTGGGGCTTGCGGCGGAAGATGCGCTTACCGGCTGCGGCGTGTCTTACTGCGCACTTTGTGACGGTGCATTTTATGAGGGCGCAGACGTTGCGGTCGTGGGCGGCGGTGAGACCGCGCTTCAGGACGCGCTCTTTCTGGCAAGCACCTGCCGGAGCGTCACGCTGATCCACCGGCGTGACAGCTTCCGCGCTGGCGCGCAGCTCGTCAGCCGCGCGGAGCAGCAGGAGAATATCCGCATCCTGCGAGGCCGTACGGTAGAGAAGCTCGTCTGGTCGGACGAGGCCCTGCAAGGCCTGCTTCTGATGAACCTCAAGACAGGGCAGACGGAGCAGCTCGACGTGGAGGGCCTGTTCGTGGCGGTCGGGCAGGTGCCGCAGAGCGCGCCCTTCGCAGATGCTGTTGCGCAGGAAAACGGATACTATCTGGCAGGGGAGGATGCAAAAACAAGCCTGCCGGGTGTCTTTGCAGCCGGAGACGGACGAAAAAAACAGGTGCGTCAGCTCACGACTGCCGCTTCGGACGGCACGGCGGCTGCAATCGCGGCTTGCCGCTATCTGGAGGAGCAGGGACTGTCAGAATGATGCAGCACACGGGGCCGGAACAGCCCACACGCGTGCGATAACAGAGAAGCTGCCGGTGTACTCCCGGCAGCTTTCAAACGCTATTTATAGTTTTCCGCGGTATTTTTGCATGATCGCAGCAAAAAGTTCTCCATTGCTGGGCAGAGAGTAGGTGATCGCGTTTGCTCCGGCGCAGATGGTCTCCAGGACCGTTTCATCGTTCGATCCTCCGGTTGCAAGAATTGAAACGTCCGGAAACTGCGCACGGATGCGGCGCAGGATCTGCGGCGTCGCCGCCGCGTCGGACATATTGAGAAAATCAGCCCCGGCCTCGATCCGGCTGCGGATGTCCATCTGGTCGGAAACGATTGTCGCAATCACAGGGATGCCGACAACCTCCTTGATGCGGAAGATGACTTCATTGGAAATCGGCGCATTGACGACGACCCCGAAAGCTCCCTGCTTTTCTGCCTCAATCGCCAGCCGGACAGAGCGGTCTCCGCCTGTGATCCCACCGCCGACGCCGACAAAGACCGGTGCGTCCGAGATACCGATTACCGCCTGCGAAATTGCCGGCTGTGGTGTTAAGGGATAAACGGCGATGATTGCATCGGCATTGATGTTCCTAGGGTGTATTCTTCCAACTCCCAACGCACCCGGACAGCGGGTCTTTTCACGCTGCGCTGCGCCATTTTTCCT
>OGYJ01002659.1_pt1 | contig 11678 bp, 7 predicted proteins | sample 1576531 | NCBI WGS metagenome assembly OGYJ01 (sample SAMEA3541574, study PRJEB24748) | human gut metagenome | biome: human gut; feature: human-associated habitat; material: faeces | place: China | collected 2012 | reverse complement strand
AGAAGTTCCGCACTTCTGTCGGGCTTGTTCTGGAAGTCATCAAGCATCAGGACAGCGAGCGAGAGATGGAGCAGATCCTTACCCGCGAGGCGGCACTGCACAACATAGAGTATGCTACTGCCAAGGTTATTGAAGGATTTACCGATATTAAGATGGATCAAGACGAAAAGGAGGGATTTAATATGTGTAAAGCATGGACAGATCATTACCAGTCCGGAGTCCGCGAGGGTCGCGAGCAAGGACTTGAACAGGGGAAAATATTGAATCTTATTGAATTAACCATCAAAAAGATTCTTAAAAATATTCCAGCCGAGGAGGCTGCGGATATGCTCGAGGAAAACGTGACATTAATCGAGCGCATCTATGATGCTGCCAGAATGTGTGCTCCCGATTATGATGTAGACAAGATCTATTCCAGACTGCAACAGTAATCGTCTTGCATGTAACAAAACCATTGCTGTAAAATTTATTATACAATATTGTATCAAAAAAATATATATAGTTATAGGTAAAGTCTCAAGGCTCGCCAATATCACAGACTTTGAAAAGTTCCGCACCTCTGTCGGGCTTGTTCTTGAAGTTATCAAGCATCAGGACAGTGAGCAGGAGATGGAGCAGATACTTACCCGCGAGGCGGCACTGCATAACATAGAGTATGCCGTTGCAAAGGTTATTGAAGGATTTACCGATATTAAAATGGATCATAACGAGAACAAGGAGGAATTCAATATGTGTAAAGCATGGGAAGATCATCGGAAATTATGTATGCGTGAGGGAGAATTACGTAAAATCATTGAACAATCAGTAAAAAAGTTGTGTAATGATGTTAATGCTGCAGAGACAGCAGTGATGTTGGAAGAAAATGAAGCTTTAATTCAACGTATTTATAAAGCTGCAGAATTGTATGCTCCGGATTACGACGTAGATAAGATCTATGCGGAACTGCAAAAGGAAGAAGCGCCTGCCTAAAGGCAGTGCGCGGTTATACCCTATCTCTTCTGATGTGCCTTGCGGTATCCATTGGGGGTGCAGCCATACCGTTGCAGAAACATTTTGGAGTAGTAGCTTAAGTGGTTGAAACCGCAGGAGGTGGCGATCTGGGTGATGCTGAAGGCGGTATCGCAAAGCAGGTTGCAGCTGATCTCCATACGGTAGTTGTTCAGGAAGGAGATTGGTGACTGGGAAAGGTATTTCTGGAAGATACGGCAGCATTTACTGCGGCTGACCACGCCGGCTGCAGCGATATCTTCGAGCGTGATATGATCCTGATAGTGCTGGTAGATATATGATACCATCTGCTTTTGAATCTGAATGTCGGGATCTTCCAGGCTGGAGATGACATTTTCCTCCATGTTGCAGTTCTGGTAGATCAGACTCCAAAGCTCATAGAAGTATCCGAGCAGTTGGAATTCATGACTGCTCTCCGCAAGACGGTGGCATTCAAGGATCTTGTGGAAAAGTGCGGAGAACTTCCCTGCATCCGGTCCGGCATGGTCAACAATGACGATGTCCGTGGCGTAATTTAAGATGGGATGAACGTATCTGCGGTACATGTAATTGCTTGCCTTTAAAAGCTCCGGATGGATCAGCACAACCATGAATTCGCATTCCCTCCGGTTGTTGTCATATCCATAATGAAGCTTACGGGAATTTATAAAAATCGTGTCACCTTTTGTCAGGAGGTATTTCTGCCCGTTGACCTCATAATTCATCTCACCATCGAAGATATACAGGAGTTCAAGGTCATCATGCCAGTGGCAGAGAGCCCGCATATCTGTGTAGTTTGACAGCGATCGTTCCTGGACGGCGAAAGAGATTTCAGGGGAGTCGTAATGGATGATCTCGGATGCATCCTGCATGATTTCTATATCGATCATTTGTAAATATCCTCCACAAAATAATACAAAAGTTATAAATATCGTTACTAAAATGATATTATTATGCCTTATTTCATTGTAACATACTTTTATGAAAGAAAGAATACACAGTTACACATGGAAAAGGAGGAAATGATTATGAAACGTAGATGTTTCAACAAGTTTACCGCTCTGCTTCTGGCAACTGCCATGGTATTCACGATGAATGGTGTTACCAATCTGGCATCCGCTGCAAAGACAAAGGCAAAAAAGAAGATCACGTTGAACAAGACTTCTTTGAAGCTGACCGTGGGACGGAGCAAGAAGCTGACCGTTAAGAATAAGCCGGCAAAGGCGAAATTAAAATGGTCAACCAGTAACAAGAAAGTAGCAACTGTGAAAAACGGCAAGGTGAAGGCAGTGAAAAAGGGAACTGCTAAGATTACCTGCAAGGTAACTTATAAGAATAAGAAGAAAAAGGTTACTAAGAAGCTGACCGCTAAGGTGACAGTACAGGCAAAGAAAAAGAATGTACCAACACCTGCAGCAACAGCAAGTAATGGCGCAATCGCAACAAAAGCACCTGCAGCGACAGCTACTGTAGCACCTGCACCAACCGTAGCACCAACACCGGAGCTGCCGAAGGATAAGGCAGAGCTTTTGAAAATGTCCAACGTTGGTGAGGAGCATCAGTCAGCAAACGGAATTACTACAAAGGATAACGGTCTTATGAGAAAAGAGCTTTCTTCTCAGGATTTGATGCCTGTAATGTCCCTTGGATGGAATCTGGGTAACCAGATGGAGCAGTCTAACTGCATGGGCAACTGGACAACACTCAAGGAGTGTGAGACAAGTGCCGGTAACCCGATGGCAACACAGAAGACCTTCGATGGACTTAAGGCATATGGTGTTAACACAGTTCGTGTGCCGGTAGCATGGTCCAACTTCATGTCAACAGATGGCAATTATACCATCAACGAGGATCTGTTTAACCGTGTAGAGCAGATCATCAATTATGCATTAAATGATGAGATGTATGTTATCATCAACATCCATTGGGATGGCGGATGGTGGGGAATGTTTGGTGCTGAGGAGATCGATGCCAAGGATACACCGATCCGTGATCAGGCATGGAAGAAATACAAAGCTTTCTGGACACAGATTGCAAACCGTTATAAAGAATATTCCGATCATCTGATCTTCGAGGGAGCAAACGAGGAGCTCAGCGGTCGTCTGAACGATGATTATCAGCATCCGGAGAAAGGTCAGTCAAACCAGACCGGCAAGCTTCCTAAGGATGGTAATGCAATCTATCAGCTTGTTAATCAGATCAACCAGACATTCGTTGATATTGTAAGAAGCACAGGCGGCAACAACGCATATCGTCATTTGCTGATCCCTGGTACAGGAAATGAGTCCTGCGTGATCGGCGGTTATAAGAGTGATTACTATGAGACAGACGGTACGATGGATGATCGCTACCAGATGCCAAAGGATACAGAAGAGAATGGCAACAATAAACTAAGCGTATCGGTTCACTACTATGATCCGACAGACTACTGTATCTCTGCAACTTCTACAACCACTTGGGGTTATCGTGACACATGGGGCACCAAAGAGGACTACGAGTACATGACTGGTTCGTTGGCTCGTCTGAAGAAGTTCACGGATCAGGGCTACGGCGTGATCATTGGTGAGTGTGGCTGCGTTAAGGGTTATAAAGACAATGTGATTGATTTTACGAGAGAGTTATTTAAGCAGTGCCTGGCAAGCGGTTATTGCCCGGTAATGTGGGACGAGGGTCATTATTACGAGCGTAAGAGAGGCTACTTCGCATACGGTGATGTCGGAGAGCTTTTCGCAGAAATGACAGGCAATAAGGTGCCTGAGCTTCCGAAGAGTGCTAAATTAGTAAATACAGGAATTTCCGTAGTGCCAACTGTTGAAAATGAGAATCCTAAGGTTCTTTACACATGGGAAGGCGAGTTCATGCGCCACACCGGTGATCCGGAGGCAAAGATCGTCGCAGCGGAGAGAGGAGATATCTTCGATCCTGTTTACCATGGAATCGGTTACACCACAAGCATTACCGATGCGGATGGCAATCCGACCGATAAGCTGCAGGCGATCATTAACAAAGAGTACTGGAACATTCATCTGAATGTAGACTGGAGCAAGATTAAGGAGCCTTGTGTCCGGATCTATCCTGCGGACAACGATGCAAGTAAGGGCGCTGATCTTCAGGTAGGATATATAGAGACAGAGAACGGTGCTGCAAAGTTTGATGTCGACTATGACCAGAATAACAATCAGATCTGGGTTGGCAAGTATGTGAAACTGGATGCAGACAATCTCAAGGGAGATTATCCATGGCTGTGGATCACCACCAATACTTACACGGGTGCATCCTATGTCAAGATTGAGATCTGCGACGGTGCATACAATGCAGATGGAACCGAATTTAAATACAATAACTAGTTGTTTCCTTCCTTATAAAATGAAATAGATTTGCACAGAATAAGACAGAGTTCATGCTGGGAACTCTGTCTTATTCATTGACGAAATTCGGTCAATCAATTATAATAATAACACATGCTTTTACAGGAACCTTCTATGCGATTGTGTAGGAGGTTTTCGTTATTATGCGATATATTCGCACTGCGAAAGAAATGGGGTTTTCAATACATTATAATTATATAGGATGATTGGAGGAGACTATGCAGGAGAAGTTAGATCAGTGGATCAATTGGGTGGAGTATGACGAATTACTGGAGGGCAGACATAATGCCCCTCACAATATACTGGGACTTCACGATTTTGGCAAGGGACAGATATTTACCGTGTATCGTCCGGAGGCGAAAGCAGTTACCGTGACAGATATGCGCGGAAACCATCCGACCGAGCTGGAAGAGGTGGAGCCGGGCAGCGGATTTTTTGGAAAATATGTCGAGAGCCGCAAGAAGCTTAAGGCACCATATCTTCTGAATATCAAGTACGGTGAGGATGACGTGGTAGTGACTGCAGATCCTTATTGCTTTGCACCACAGCTTTCCAGCCTGGATCTTTATTTGTTTGCAGAGGGCAAGCACTACCAGATCTTTGATAAGCTGGGTGCTCACCCGATGGAGATCAATGGTGTTAAGGGTACATATTTTGCAGTCTGGGCGCCTCATGCGAGAGCCGTCAGTGTGGTCGGTAACTTTAATATGTGGGATGGCAGACTGCATCCGATGCGTACGTTGGAGGTATCCGGTGTTTATGAGCTGTTTATCCCGGGGGTGGAGCCATGGGCGGTATACAAATATCAGATCCTTACCCGGAATGATGAGATCCTTATGAAGGCGGATCCGTATGCAAACTGTGCAGAGATGCGTCCGGATAATGCATCTGTTGTTGCGGATCTGCGGGGCTTCCGCTGGACAGACCGCAAGTGGATGACCAGCCGCCGCAAGGAGACGAGAGACAGCCGCCGTAAGGAGCCGATCGCGATCTACGAGGTGCATCCGGGTTCCTGGCGTAAGAAAGACGATGGTACCGAGGACGGATTTTATAATTACAGAGAGCTTGCAGTAGAGCTTGCTGCTTATGTGAAGGAGATGGGATATACCCACGTTGAGCTGATGGGTATTGCAGAGCATCCATTTGACGGCTCCTGGGGCTATCAGGTGACCGGATATTATGCACCGACGCGCCGATATGGCTCGCCGGAGGATTTCATGTATTTTGTCGATTATATGCACAGTCAGGGCATCAGTGTTATCCTTGACTGGGTACCGGCACATTTTCCGAAAGATGCACACGGTCTGGCACAGTTTGACGGTCAGGCACTTTATGAGCATCCGGATAAGCGTCGTGGTGAGCATCCTCACTGGGGCACACTGATCTTTAACTACAAGAAGAAGGAAGTGGAGAACTTCCTGCTTGCCAATGGACTATTCTGGCTGAAGAAGTTCCATGTGGACGGACTTCGTGTGGATGCGGTGGCATCCATGCTGTATCTGGATTATGGCAAGAATGACGGCGAGTGGCTGCCAAATGAGAAGGGCGGCAATGAGAACTTTGATGCGATCCATTTGCTGCAGCATATGAATCAGGTTGTTGAGAAGGAAGAACCAGGTACGATGATCATTGCAGAGGAGTCTACCGCATGGGCGGGAGTAACCTCTCCGGCACAGATGGGTGGTCTTGGCTTCCTGTTTAAGTGGAACATGGGCTGGATGAATGATTTCCTTGAGTATATGCATATGGATCCGCTGTTCCGTGGACCAAACCACGGCAGACTGACCTTCAGCCTGCAGTACGCATACAGTGAGAATTTCATTCAGGTGCTTTCGCATGATGAGGTTGTGCATGGCAAGGGATCGATGATCAATAAGATGCCGGGAGAGCTGGATGCAAAGTTTGCCAATCTGCGTACGGCATACGGTTTTATGTATGGTCATCCGGGCAAGAAGCTTTTGTTCATGGGACAGGAGTTTGCGCAGTTCCGTGAGTGGAGTGAGGCGAGAAGTCTTGACTGGAATCTGCTGGGTGAGGAACGCAATCACCAGATGCAGGACTATGTGAAGGCGTTGAATAAGCTGTATCAGGAGTACGATGCACTTTATGCGAACGACTTTGATCCGATCGGCTTCGAGTGGATGAGTTGCGAGAATGCAGACATGAGCGTGGTTACATTTGTGCGTCGTGGATCCACTGCTAAGAAGCAGCTTTTGTTCCTGTGTAACTTCACGCCGGTGACAAGAGAGGATATGCTGTTCGGCGTTCCGTGTCCGGGAACCTACAAGGAGATCTTATCTTCCGATGAGGAGAGATTCGGCGGAACCGGTATTGTCAATCCGAAGGTGCTTACAGCGAAGGAGGAGCCGTGTGATGGCAGGAATTATTCGATTCGGATGACGCTTCCGCCGCTTTCCGTGACGATCTATGAGTACGATTACAGAGAGAATAAATAATCCGTAGCATGATGTCATAAAAAGGGCAGAACCGGCGTTTTGTCCTCCAGGAATTGCTTCGCAATTCTCGTTGACTTAACACTACATTACGAGCATTTTCATATACCATAAATAAAACAGACAAGCTTTTCCTCTCAGAGAAGCTTGTCTGTTTTATTTATGGTAGTTTTATTTGCGAATATAATTACCGGAAACATATCCGGTTGTCACCGTGTTTTTCCTGATGGAGAAGCATATCTTATACCAGGTTGTTCCCTTGACCTTTTTCGTGCCAAGCAATGGTACAAACGTGTTCTTCGGAATGCTGGTGATCAGTTTGCCGGTTGTGCCGGCTGTCTTGCGCAGATTGAGTTTTGCTGTGGTACAGCCCTGCGTGTAATAGGTCAGACCGGACTTTGCCTTTGCATAGCCGTTATACACTTTTGTCGATGTGTGATAACGGAAATGATGGAACTTGCTGCCATCGCTGCGGTAGGTTACGCCGACATATTCGACAGGCATTCCTTTTTTAAGTGTCATCAGCTTTGCAGCGGTTTTGACCGGTTTTTTGTATAGGATAAAGCTTTTCTTTACAATGCCGGACTGGCTGGAAGACTTCGTGGCAGCCGTCAGTGACGTATAACCGGAGTAGACCGTACCATCCGAGTTCTTATGAAATGCCCGGATCTTATAATAATATTCGTGATTTTTGGAAAGACCGCTGTTAGTCCAGGTCGTTACGTCGGGGTCATTGATCTGCTTTACCTTTTTGAAGGAGCCGTTGTAGGTGTCCTTGCGATAAATCTGATATCCATCGGCGTCCTCTACGTCATTCCAGCTGAGAGAAAGCTTCTTGGCAGCAGATTTTGCGGAAAAGCCTGTGACTTTGTCGAGGCTGTCCACATCATCCTCAGTCGGAGCCGGTGTGGCTGTGGCAATTGCTCCCGGTGTTGCACCATGGGAAAAGACCGGTGAGGAAGGGCTTCCGGTCGTATACCAGAAATTCATATCGACATTGCCGGAGATCCCGTCCACGGAACCGGAGCTGGCGTACTGCCACATACTGTAATTGCCGTAGAACTGAGCGGTGGCATTGTTGACGATATTGTTATAGCGGGCAACCCAGATCTCGTATTTCTGTCCCAGTGCCTCGCCGTCCAGATTGTTATTCAGGTCGCTGACATTGGCGTAGATCATCGGCGTGTAGCCGCTCTGCTTGACATAATCGCAGAAAGCGGAACAGATTGCGGTATTGGTAGCTTTCGGAAGACCGCCGTGGCGGCTGTTGTTGTTTAACTCCCAGTCGATCACGACAGGCATGGTGATCGATGACTGGTAAGGAGCGAGTGTCGATACGACATACTGTGCCTCGGCGACTGCCTCATCGACATTGATCGCCTCGGTCCAGAAATATACGCCGAGAGGAATGCCTGCTGCGGCTGCATCCTTAATATATGTAGTAAATTTGGAATCGGTGACGAGAGAGCCGTTGGAGTAACCGCGGTAGCCCAGACGCAGAATTGCGAAATCAATGCCGGCAGCTTTCACATTGCTCCAGTTGATCGTGCCCTGATGATAGGAAACATCGATACCGTTGTAGATACTCATGCCGTCAAAATTGGATGCATGTGTGTAGGTCTTGCCGGTGTATGCACTCACGGAAGAGCTGTAGCCCTTCAGACCGGAGGTGGCGGGATTCACGGAAAGAAATCCTCCGGATCCCTGCGCATCCGCTGAGAATGTGGAAACAGCAGAGTCTGCGCCGGAAATATTCTCCTCGGCGGCAGGTTCATACTGACCGGTAAGACGCTCGTAGCCGGGATCGTTCTGATCGGCAGGAAGCGCCTGCGGTGCAGCCGTCTGTGAAACAGCCTCAGCAAATCCCCCCTGTGTCTGCTCTGCAGCCAAAGCAGTGCGTCCCGGTATGCAGGATAGTGACGAAAGGACCATAGATACACTTAACAGTGTACTGATCACAAAATGTTTTCTCATAAATACCTCCTATATGTAAATGCCCTGTGCCAATATGGTTAGTGTAATGTGATTGTTTGTCAAAAATGTGATTGTTTGCATAATATAATACAATCCGCGATATGATATTCAGTCATAAAATTAGGTGGAAAAAAAGCCCCAACCCGATAGACTTCTATCAAATTAGGACCTTCAATGCGCGATCAGGGGTTCGAACCCTGGACACCCTGATTAAGAGTCAGGTGCTCTGCCAGCTGAGCTAATCGCACTCATCGTCTTTGCGACAACGAACTCATTATATACAACCTGCCGACAAAATGCAACCCTTTTTTACAAAAAAATTGAAAAAAATGTGAAATTTTCTTGAAGAAATTCGGAGGATACTTTGCAACACCATGAAATCGTGGTATACTGGGACAAATTGAAAAGTCGTTGCAGAAGTAAGGTTTTATGACGATTGATGCCTGCGGTTTAAAGCCTGCGGGAGGAGAAAGGGATGGAATATTTTCATGAATAAAATAACATTAAAAAGGAGATTCTGTGGTGTACTGGCGATATTGTGCTGTGTCAGTATGCTGCAGTGGCAGTCGGTTCAGAGGACACACGCACTGGGACGTGCCGGTGTATCGGTAAGCAGGCGCACCGGGACCACGGCGGAGCTTACCATGAAGAAGATGTCCGGAGTGACCGGTTATCAGGTGTTTCTTTCCACTAAGAAGAAAGGAAAGTATTCCCAGATCGGTGCAACACGCACAACCTCATTTAAAATGAGCAAATTAAAGAAAAATAAAGTATATTATGTAAAGGTTCGTGCCTATAAGACCTCCGGTTCCCGGATCGTTACCGGAAAGTATTCCTCCGTGGTAAAGATTGGCAAGTATGTTGCCGTGACAACGGCAGACAAGTATGCGGCACAGGTATTGAAGCTTGTGAATGAAGAACGCGCCAGGGAGGAACTGGCACCACTTAAGGCGAGCACAGCACTCGACAAGGCTGCCTGTATTCGTGCGAAGGAGCTTGTGACACAGAATTCTCCGAACCGTCCGGATGGAAGAAACGGCTGCAGCGTTCTGACTGATGAGAAGATCGTATACGAATCTGCAGGAGAGAATATTGCCTCCGGCTGCAAGACGCCGAAGGATGTTGTGGAGAAGTGGATGGCAGATGCCGGACACCGTGCACAGATCATGTCGACCGATTATGCCTATATGGGGCTTGGATATTACAGCACCACAAAGGGGGACAAATACTACTGGTCACAGATTTTTACCAACTGATTTTTGAAAAAATAAAAAAATTTCAAAAAAGGGGTTGCATTTTATAAAATAATCTGTTATTATAGCAAAGTCGCTTGCGAGAGCACAGCGACATGAGCGCGATTAGCTCAGCTGGCAGAGCACCTGACTCTTAATCAGGGTGTCCAGGGTTCGAACCCCTGATCGCGCACTACTTTGAAGCATCTGATAATTATCAGGTGCTTTTTTTGTATATTCGTATATTCCTCCACTTACAAAACATTTTGCATATAAGAAGAGTGAGTGCTATACTTAATGGAGTAAAATGAACATAACCGGAGAGCAGCAGGGATACTCCGGATATTTACAGTATGGTGTTGCATAATACGAAATGGAGGGTCTGGCATGATCGCACAGAAAATGATCAAGTATGTGGAAGGAAGCTCGGTTACAAGAGCGATGTTTGAGGAAGGAAAGAAGATGGCTGCCCAATACGGCGCAGAGAACGTATACGATTTCAGCCTGGGAAATCCGAGTGTGGAACCGCCGGCTGCGGTCAAGAATGCAATCTGTGAGATTCTGGAGCAGGAATCTCCATGTTATGTGCATGGATATATGAACAATTCCGGTTACGAGACAGTGCGCGAAGCCATTGCGTCCTCACTGAACAAACGCTTCGGGACATCCTTTGGCGAGAAGAACATTCTTATGACCGTTGGTGCAGCCGGGGGACTGAATGTTGTCCTCAAAACACTCCTTGACCCGGAGGATGAGGTCATCGCATTCGCACCGTATTTCGGAGAATACAGAAGTTATGTCAGCAATTATGACGGTGTGCTTGTCGAAGTGTCACCTGATACAGAGACATTTCAGCCGAAACTTGCAGAGTTTGAAGAAAAGATCACGGCAAAGACGAAAGCGGTGATCGTCAATACGCCGAATAATCCGACAGGAGTTGTATATTCGGAAGAGACGATTGAAAAAATGGCGGAAATTTTAGAGAAGAAACAGAAAGAATTCGGAACGGATATTTATCTTATTTCGGACGAGCCGTATAGAGAGCTGGCATATGACGGAGTGGAAGTTCCTTATCTGACGAAGTATTATGCGAATACGATCGTTGGATATTCTTACAGTAAATCGCTTTCTCTTCCGGGAGAACGAATCGGTTATCTTGTGATCCCAAGTGAAGCTTCAGACAGCGAAGATTTGATTTCGGCAGCAAGTGTAGCGACGCGTATTCTTGGATTTGTCAATGCCCCGACACTTCAGCAGAAAGTAGTAAAGGCATGTTTGAATGCGAAAACAGATATTTCTTATTATGACAGAAACAGAGAGGCGCTTTATAACGGGTTAAAAGAGCTCGGATTTGAATGTGTCAGACCGGAAGGCGCATTTTATCTCTTTGTCAAATCTCCGGTTGAAGATGAAAAGGCGTTTTGCGCAGCGGCAAAGAAATATAACATATTGATCGTTCCGGGAAGTTCGTTCGGATGTCCGGGATATGTGCGTATCGCATATTGTGTGGCTTACGAGACAATCGTAAATTCATTGCCGAAATTTAAAGAACTTGCCGGAGAATATAAATAGTAAGAATGTAAAAAGCCATGTGCGGGAGAAGAGACAATGACGGTCAGAAAAGAACTTTTAAATAATATACGTATAGTGGATCCGTATGTTCC
>OGYJ01002645.1_pt1 | contig 11702 bp, 9 predicted proteins | sample 1576531 | NCBI WGS metagenome assembly OGYJ01 (sample SAMEA3541574, study PRJEB24748) | human gut metagenome | biome: human gut; feature: human-associated habitat; material: faeces | place: China | collected 2012 | reverse complement strand
TGTGAATAAGTTTAAGTAATTACATAAACCGAGATGATATGAAAAAGATTGTTTATTTCTTGCTATTTGCCTTGTGCCTTCCGATAGGTATCTTTGCACAAAGCGTTGATGACGACCTTTACTTCGTACCTTCTAAAGACAAACAGGAGAAGAAAGAAACTCCGGTTAAGAAGGAACCGAAGAAACAGGTGACGACTAACATCTATACTTCACCGGGTACTACAGTGGTTGTTCAGGACCGTAAGGGAAGAACACGGGATGTGGATGAATATAACCGCCGTTACGATGCACGTGATAATGAATTCGTAATGGATAATGATACCTTATATATAAAAGAAAAATCTAATCCGGATTTGGACGGAGAATGGGTGACGGGCGAATTCAATGGTACAACAGACGACTATGAATACGCTGAACGTATCATCCGTTTCCGCAATCCTCGTTTTGCTATCAGCATCAGCAGCCCGTTGTATTGGGATGTAGTTTACGGTCCGAATTCATGGGACTGGAATGTATATACCGACGGTATGTATGCTTATGCGTTCCCGACATTCAGTAATCCACTCTGGTGGGATTGGCGTTATGGCTCTTACGGCTGGGGATGGAACTATGGCTGGGGATGGAATCGTCCTTACTACGCTTGGGGATATTCTCCGGGTTATTGGGGCGGCTGGTATGGCGGCCACTGGGGTGGCTGGTATGGCGGTGGCTATTGGGGACATCATCACCACTGGCACGGTGGTCCTAGCTGGGGCTGGGGCGGAGGTGGAAGCGGTCATTGGACAGGTCCTACCTATACAAACCGTCGTTCTTCCGGACAAAGCAGTTACAGGAATCCTTCCACTGTTCGTCGTTATGGTTCGAGTGCCGTTCGTTCCAGTGGTTCTTCTGTTCGGGGAGGCTCTGCAGTTCGTTCAGAAGGTAGTTCTGTTCGTTCTTCTGGTTCTACTTATAGCAGGGGAACTACTTCCAGGCGTGTAGTGGGTACACGGACTTCAGGTGAACGCAGTGGCTCAAGTAGTCGTAGCAGTGCTACTTATTCTCGTCCAAGTAGTACTAGAAGTAGCGGAAGTTCTTCATCTTCCCGTTCGACTGGTTCTTCTGGTTATTCGCGTTCGTCCGGAACCACTACTAGGAGCAGTAGTGCAAGATCAACTTATAGTCGTGGTAGTTCAGAAGCACCGCGTAGTTATTCTCCAGCGAATAATAGTAATACCCGTTCTTCTTCCTATGGTACTTCTCGTTCTTCTTCACGTAGTTATTCTCCAGCTTCGTCAGGTGGTAGTAGTTCTCGGGGCAGTTATTCGAGTGGTGGTTCTTCTAGGTCATCATCAGGTGGAGGCTCCTCTCGTAGTGGCAGTGCCAGAAGATAAGTATTAATTAAACGGTTTTACAAGAATGAAAAAGATAAGTGTTTTAACTGCTCTGGGGATGCTAATGATAGCGCCTTGGGGAATGGCACAAACGATATATGATGGTGCCAAATTAACAGGAAAAGATTTAAATGGAACTGCTCGATTTGTGGGTATGGGTGGAGCTATGGGAGCTCTTGGAGGAGACATATCTACAATGGGGACTAATCCGGCAGGTATTGGCCTTTATCGCAGTAATGATGTAATGACTTCATTTGGGCTTTCTCTTTATGGGAATGAAAGCCAGTATTTGGGGAAAAAGTTTAATTCCGATTTAACTAAAGGAGATTTTAATAACATCGGATTTGTATTTTCTTCGAAGATTGGTAATGAAACTCCGCTGCGTTTTGTGAATTTCGGTTTTAACTATCATAAAGCGAAATCATTTAATAACAACATGCGCATGGAAGGTAATTTGGGGCTTTACTCCCAAACCTATCTAATGGCATCTCAAGCAGCTGGCATTGAAAAATGGGGAGATTCGCCTTATACGGATAATGGTATTGGGTGGCTTTCTATTCTTGGAGCTGATGCTGGGCTGATTAGAGATATTACAATACATGACAAAACAGGAGGGGTAAACAATATTCCTTATACCTATAAGGATGAACAAGGGAAGGAGGTACAGTATAAGGATATAAATGGTAATCCTCTTTATATCTCTCCTGGACATTTTGAAGGAATGTTAGATAATGGATATGCAAATTTTCGTTCGGAAGAACGCGGAGGAATTGACCAATATGATTTTAATGTATCGTTTAATTTTAATGATCGGGTATATTTAGGGTTGACGCTGGGTGCTTATTCTGTAGATTATAATAAGTATACTTTTTATGATGAGGATTATGGAAACGATGAAGGATATAGTTTGCAGAGTTGGAATAGAATAAAGGGGTCTGGCTTTGATGTGAAGTTTGGAGCTATTATTCGTCCTTTTGAATATTCGCCTTTTCGGGTTGGATTAGCTATACATACGCCAATATTCTATAGTTTGGATTATAAAACGAGTGCACAAGTTATATCGGATGTGATGGATGTTGTAACTGGAGAAATAAAGGGATATGACGTGAAATCATGGGATAATCTTCCGGGAAAAGGGGATATGATCCTTCCTTTCGATTTTCAGACTCCTTGGACTTATAATGTAAGTTTGGGATATACGGTAGGCAAGAGCTTGGCTTTAGGAGCAGAGTATGAGTATCAAGATTATTCTTCCATGAAGTTTAAAGATACTGAAGGTAATTCTTCTGCTTATGAATTTGAGAATAGTACGACGTCTATGTTGAAAGGGGTTAGTACAGTCCGTCTTGGTCTAGAGTATAAGGTGATTCCACAGTTTGCTTTTAGGGCAGGATATAATTATAGTACTGCGGCTTTCCATCAAGATGCTTTCAAAGATTTGGCTATTAACTCTATTCAGACAGATACAGACTTTGCCAATTCTAAATCAATGAGTAATTATACATTGGGTATTGGTTATCGCGGATCAATGTTTTATGCTGATTTGGCTTATAAATACTCTACATATAAAGAAAACTTCTATCCGTTTGTGAATGGATTTACAGATGAAGATGGTAGTACAATCATTGGTTCACCAGAAGCAACGAAAGTTACGAATACACGCAGTCAAGTGTTATTTACCGTAGGTATGCGTTTCTAACCTAAAAAAGACAGTTTTCAATTTCAATAATAACTTTTGTGTGTAAAAAATCCCTGGAATGCTGAGTGTCTACAGCGGTTCCGGGGATTTTTATTAGTATCACTTTTTATTCTTTAGTCTTATCTGAATAGTGGAGTTCGTTCGTCAATGATTCCGCGTCTTGCGTACATTTTTACCGCAACAGGAGTTCCGGCTTCTATGGTAATGTCCTCCTCTGCGATGATAGGTTCTTCTTTACCGTCCTCCAGGATAACCGTTCCTATTTTCTCGCCGGCTTTGATGATCTGTGGAATCAAGTTAGTCAAGATACCTTCAGATACTTTCCGGATATCAATGTATTCCGGTTTTGCATTGGGGTCAGCTTCGATTTTACCGCTGAACAGGTCTTGCACACCTTTGTTCTTCAAGAACAGTTTAACGATTGCTCTACCTTCGTACGGCTGGTTGTTCTCGTCGAGCAGAACGACGGGCGTTGTCATTCTCTTGAATGCAAGAGCAACATTCTTAGAACCTTTGTTGGCTTGGGCTGTACCGAACAAATATTCTAAGCCACCCTTGATTTCACGATAGCGGCTGCTCAATGATCTGGTAGTAGCTGCTTCGTCGGTCAATTCAGGATAATGAGCATAGAAAGTAACCGTTTCCGAATCGGTGCCTGCCTCGTTCCAGGTCTGGCTATCCATACCTATGGCAAATGGATGATAATCCTGCTCGGCAACGGACATTGAGATGACATCTCCGGCAGCGAAATTGTTCTTTAACGGAAGTGTCAAACTACTGCTGTTACGAGTAAGAGCATTGTTGATACTTTGGTCAATAGAAGTAGAAAAGTCGATCACTTCTTTACTGGGATCTTGCAGTTCTTCTTGCTGTTGACAACTGAACAGGCATACTGATGCCATAACAAATAAAAGGCTTTTTCTTTTCATTTGAGGGTAATTAATAGGTTAATAATAGTGAGAGGTTTTCTAATATTCTACTCTGTCTTCTTTGGCCGCCCAGGCTTTGAAGGCAGTAAGGGCTTCATTATGCAATAAGATTTCGGAAGGAAGCTTTCTGTCTTCAGGCTTCAGTTCCAGTTCGTCATAGATAAAAGAGTCGTCGAAGCCAATATTCTTGGCATCGGTCTTATTGTTTCCATAGTACATTTTATCCAATCGCGCCCAGTAAATCGCACCGAGACACATGGGACAAGGTTCGCAGGAAGTATAGATTTCGTATCCGCTAAGATTAAAAGTACCGAGTTTGGCAGCTGCGGCACGTATCGCACTCACTTCGGCATGAGCAGTGGGGTCACAAGATGCCGTAACACGATTTACTCCTGTTGCAACTATTTCCCCCTCTTTCGTGGCAATCACAGCACCGAAAGGACCTCCACCATTTTCAACATTTTCTTTGGAGAGCTCGATTGCTTTCCGCATTAAGTCTTCTCTAGTCATGGCACAAAAAATATATTGTTAGTTTCATTTCTTCTTTGCTTCTTTCTACAAAGATAGAAAAAACTAACAATATACAATGGGATGTCCCTATTTATTTTTTAACAATACCGGCAGAATCCGGAAAAAGAAGGAACTTTTTTTTGCTTTTTTTAGGGTTATAGCTTACCTAAGATCTTGTCCATTACCCAGTTAGTCAACGTTGCGCTTTCGCCATCGCAAGAGCAAACCGACTTACCCAATAAGTGGTCTACTACTGCTTGGATAAGAGGCTGTTGCACGTGTTCCGGGTTACCGATACAGATTTCTTCCCGTCCTTTCTCGGTATGTAGTCCGATAGGTTCGTAAGTAAAGACAGAGAAGCAAATCATTCCTTTGTCACCGATAATCTCTATGCGGTCTTCGCGGGCAGAATCATGGGCTACGAAGCACCAGGAACCACTACCCACCAGTCCGTTGTCAAATTGGAAACAGGCGCTTAATGTATCTTCGGCAGGATAAAGTCCGCCGCGATTACTCTTGTAACCGCTTGCTTCGAGGATGCAACCGAACATATCCTGCAACAAATCAATCTGATGCGGAGCAAGGTCGTAGAAGTAGCCACCTCCGGCAATGTCAGCCTGCACACGCCAGGGAAGGTTGTCACGATTGTAATCCAGATCGCGTGGCGGCTGGGCAAAACGAATTTGCACATTGATAATATTACCGATAGTACCGTTCTCTACCAGTTCCTTTACTTTCTGGAAATAGGGGAGATAACGGCGATAGTAAGCAACGAAACAGGGAACTCCCGTTTCATTGGATATGCGGTTGATGCGCGTGCATTCTTCGTACGTCACAGCCATTGGTTTCTCAATATAGGCAGGTTTGCCTGCTTTCATGGACATAATGGCATACGTAGCATGTGAGGAAGGAGGAGTGGCAATGTAGATGGCATTTACTTCCGGATCATCGATCAGTTCTTGTGCATCGTCATACCATTTTTTGATTCCTCTCTCTTTGGCATACGCTTTCGCTTTCGCACCGTCACGACTCATCACGGCTACGACTTCCGAATGTTCTACTTTCTGGAAAGCGGGACCGCTTTTGGTCTTGGTTACTTCTCCACAACCAATGAAGCCCCATTTGATAATCTTTTCACTCATAATATAATATACCTATTGTGTCTGTTCTAACAAACCCCAAAGATAAAGCTATTTTTTGTCAAGAGCAACTTTATTGATTATTAACTTAGCAGGGACAGTTGGAAAACAGACATTGCGTTTTGTTTCAACAGAAGCTCTGTTTTATCGGAACAGAGGCTCTGTTTCAGGCAAACAGAACGTCTGTTTGAGGCGGATATATACTTCATTTCGGTAAGAAGCAAGGTGAACACTGCTGATCCTCCGGCTGAAGAACCATAACCACCGGGCAAAGCGCAAGGAAAAGCCGGGGCGGGGAGAGGTTTTTCCCGGCTGGATAAAAAGAAAGGAGAGAATCGCGATTCCCTCCTTTGCGTGTAGTTTAATTGAAACTACTTTATCATTAACTCTGTAAAGATACGACATTCGAAAGCGAAAGTCAAGTCTTTGGGAGTTTATTTCTGGAAATAGACATGAATATATCCATCTTACATTCTGTTTTTGATTGTTTTCTTCTGACCTGTAAAGTGATGAGGTTATTCTTTGTCATAGTATTTTTTATAAATCTTCTGGTATTCTTTCTCTTTTTGGAATTTATCCAGCCATGTATTCAAACTATCGAGTAAAACGGGTGATTGTTTGCTGACTGCCCATGAGTAGAACTGCGTGAAGCTGATGGCTGTATTAATATCTATTTGCGGCAACGAATCTGCTGCCGCCAGTGCGATACTTTCGTCGCAAACGGCATAGTCGATGTCTCCATGCGCTACCATTGATATCAATTGTTCGGAACCGTATTTATCAATCTCCTTGATGTAGATAGTATCTCCGATCTCATTGCCTAGATTCTGAATACGCAAAATAGAGGGGGAGCCTTTTACGACATGAAGTGTTCGCTGGGCTAAATCCAGTTGGGTGCGGATATAGAGTGAATCATTCTCTCCAATTTCTTTGCGTTGCACCAGCACTTGCTTGTTGAGGAAAATGGGAGAGGTGAGAAGCAGAGAGTCTTTTAACTTGCTGGTGGCTAATATGCCATAAGCAATCACGTCATAACGTCCCTCGCTTAATCCTTCCAACCGCTCTTCGAAACTCATAATAGGTGTTATTTCGGTTTTGAGTCCTTTGTCCCGGGCGAATGCCTGTATCAGTTCGTAATGAAAACCGGAAACGGTGTCACTGTCTACATAAAAACTGATGGAATTATATTCGGTAGCTACACGTATGATACCCTCCTTGGCAATGGCAGCATAATCACGCGGATGTCCCGCAGGTTTTTCTTGCTTACCGCATTGACGGAAAGAGAAGATAAATGCCAATACAATAATCACTGGCACTAAATATCTGAACAGTCTCAATTTGGGGCGTGATACCATAAGTCGTATAGTTTTTGTTAATCATAGAAATTCCATGAAAGACCGAATTTCAGCACACGTGGGTTGATGGGGTAGTGAGGAGACAGAAAGTAATTCGGACTGCTCATGCCCTGGTTCACGTGATACATCATTACATAGAAACGTGTACGCTTTAAATGTAAGTTTGCATATACATTCACAATCGGATAACCTCCTATCTGTACCTGATCGTCTGTCGGTTGCAGGTGGAAATTCTGAATGGCCGGCATATAGGCAGGTGCATTGTATTTGCTGAAATAACGCACGTCGGCTCCCAATTGCACACTAAGTACTTTCTTCGCCAGTTTGAACTGCATATAGAAGTTATGATATAGCGAGAGATCAGGTAAAGGAAGTACAGTCTGGTCACTGGATTTCTGCCAGGTCACCTCATTGTCCAGATGGAAGATTCCTAGCTTGAAGTCCTGATTAAGGCTAGCAGATAATACCTGTATACTTCCGCTGTTCTGTTCCGGTTTTGCTTCCTGGTTGAAGTAAGTATAGTTCTTGATATTTTCAACTCCTGCTTTCAGGCGTGTCCTCCAACGTGCAATGCTCAATTCCCCTTCAATACGGGTACGGAATTCCTTGTCCATATCGTCGTCCCACATGAAATGCTTGGAATGATAATGGCGCATATAGAAAGGAGCAAGTTTATTGCTGACTTCACCACGGGCTATAAGACTGACGGTGTCTTTCCACAACGGGAAGTTCAGGTCAATATCTCCTTTTACATTGAATTGTCCGATTGCTTTTCCTGCCAATCCCACTTCACCGATAGCGTGGTAATGAAGCACATTCCCTTCACGTTTGGATAATTCGCCTCCAACAAATATTTCATTTTCGTTGTATTTATCAGGCAACGGATTTCCTTCCATATTCATCAGTGTATACTTGCTGATTTTATAGGAAGCAAATGCAGTCAATCCGGCTTTGGCATATTTATTGAATCCCTCAAGTAACGCAATACCTATGGTGTTTTTGATTCCGACGTAGGTGGTACTGTCTCTGACATTAGGATTATCCGTATCAAAGTAAGTATTCTGATAATAATTTTTTTCACGCATGTCGTCATTAGAATTAAAGCTATGCCGTGCCCGTTCCACTTGGATGGTGTGTATAAAACTGGTAACGGGGACAAACTCCTGTTTGACGGGAGTGGTGTCATTTTCAGCCTGTGGTATGTCACGACTGAATCCGAGATTATATCGTTGGGTCAGGAAGACATAAAAGTCATGGTTGCGGTTGGTCGTTGCACTTAGTACGGTAGGAATATTGGTTGATTCATATTCTCTTTGACCTTGCGCCATTTCTTCCGGTGCAGTGATATAGCGGTCGTCCTCAATACCTCCGTTTTCATTTGTTTTCAGGTAATTATTGCTGTATATAGCCTGCATCTGATATTTGTCGCCGATATAGCTACCGAAAACTGCTGCATTAAAGTACGCCGTATTCTGATTATTGTAATATCCTCGTCCGTATAGGTAGTCTACATTAAATCCGAAAGCCAGTTTCTTGTTTACATTGACAGAGAAGTAAGATTTGAAACGCTCTTCCCCATTCACTTTATTACCGGCTTTGTGATACGTCAGATTCGTATAAGGTACGTTACTGTTAGTGAAATTAAATTCCGTAGGACGAATGAAGAAACTGGAGAAAGGCTTCATGAAAATAGTCGGCTCTGGGTCACGGCGGTCAAAGAAGATGCGTGACATACGGGGAGAACCCATATTGGCCAGATAATTATAATGTCCGGTAAGTCCTTCAGTCAGGTTTGAATTCTGGAAATGATGAAAGGCTGTATCTGCCGGGATGATAGTCCGGTCGCCCAACTGGTTCTTGATACGCCACATATACAACTTTGGAGGCAATCCCTGTACTTCGACATTTGCACTATCCAATCTGTCCGGAATCATGGCAGGGTCTACCTGATTTCCGTATTGGTCGTATCCGTTTTCGTCTACTCTCTGGCGACCATTATCGAACTGTGCGTGAACAGTCGTCAAACCTATAACGGAAAGTAATATATATAATAGTAAGATTCGTCTCATAATTGGAGGCAAAGATACTTACTTTAATTGAGAATTGAGAATTGAGAATTGAAAAATATGTTGCATCCTTTACTTGGCGAGCAATTATTTCTTAATTCTCAATTCTCAATTTTTAATTTATTAAACCTCACGGATTAACTCCATCCCTTTCTTGATAGCTTCCTCGTTCATAGGAATCAAGTGATGGTGGCGTTCCGGCAGGGTTTTCTTCAATCCTTTGATAACATTCTCCAACGTTACGATGGGGCGAAGCTTCAATAATCCGCCAAGTACGATCATGTTGAATGCTTTGGCATTATTCATTTCATTGGCTGCATCCATTGCGTCGATGCGATACACTTTGATATCTTTACGCGTCGGCGGGTTGATGATACCATATCCGTCGTAAATCAGGATACCGCCCGTCTTTACCTTACTTTCGAATTTCTCCAGTGAGGGCTGGTTCAGAATAATGGCAGCGTCATACTTGCTCAGAATAGGAGAGGAGATTTTCTCATCGCTTACAATCACCGTAACGTTGGCTGTACCGCCACGTTGTTCCGGTCCGTAAGCGGGCATCCAGCTCACTTCCTTATCTTCCATCAGTCCCGAGTATGCCAAAATCTTTCCCATAGACAATACACCTTGTCCACCGAAGCCTGCTATAATGATTTCTTCTTTCATTGTTCTTTTCTTTTAGTTGACGAGGTTGCAGTTGACAAGTTGACGAGGAAGCATCTCCTCCTTGTTAACTTGTTCCCTCGTTTCCTTGTTAACTGATTTATCTGTCTTTCAAGTCACCCAGCGGATAGAACGGGAACATGTGCTCTTCCATCCATTTGTTAGATTGCGCAGGTGTCTGTTTCCAACCGGAGTTACAAGTAGAAACGATTTCTACCAGATTGGAGCCTTTGCCTGCCATGGAGTTTTCGAATGCTTTGCGGATGGCTTTCTTTGCTTTGCGGATAGCACCGACTGTTTGTACACTTTGGCGGGTAACGTAAGCGGTTCCTTCCAGTTGTGCGGCGATATCTGCCATCTTCAGCGGATAACCGTGCAAATGAACATCACGTCCGTAAGGACTGGTAGAAGTCTTCATGCCGACCAAGGTAGTAGGAGCCATCTGTCCACCCGTCATACCATAAATGGCGTTGTTGATGAAGATGATGGTGATATTCTCACCGCGGTTCAGTGCATGGATTGTTTCTGCCGTACCGATACATGCCAGGTCACCGTCTCCCTGGTAAGTGAATACCAGTCTGTCCGGCCACAGGCGCTTGATCGCAGTGGCAAGAGCGGGTGCACGTCCGTGTGCGGCTTCCTGCCAGTCAATATCCAGATAGTTATAGATGAACACGGCACATCCCACGGGGGAGATACCTACTGCTTTGTCTTCCATGCCCATTTCTTCGATTACTTCGGCTATCAGCTTGTGTACCACACCGTGGCTGCATCCCGGACAGTAGTGCATGGGATTATCGTTCATCAGAGTCGGTTTCTTATAAACCAGATTCTCAGGCTTGATAATATCTTCTTTTGTCATAATCACTTCTCCTTATCTGTTGGTGAACCGTATAAAAAACTCCATCAGCTTAACGAATATTGCTGCGCCACAAACGTAGATGAACAGTTTGAAGTCATCCTTTGCAACGAAATATACGATGATAGCTGCCAAGGCAAGTATCATAAAGAGTATATTCAATACGCTTCTTATCTTATCAGGGTTCATTTCTCGATTAATTTTTCTTTCAGTGCACTTACAATCTCTTCCGGATCGGGTACGATACCGCCGAGACGTCCGAAATGTTCTACTTTTACTTTACCATTCACAGAGAGGCGTACATCTTCAACCATCTGTCCCGCATTCAATTCGGTAACCAGCATGCCTTTCACTTTTTCAGCATAGGCTGCAATGGCTTTTGTGGGGAAGGGCCAAAGGGTAATGGGGCGCAGTATACCGACTTTGATACCTTCTTCGCGTGCAAGTTCCATTGCTTTTTGTCCGATACGGGCCATAGAACCGAAGGCGATAATCAGGTAATCGGCATCTTCACAATTGATTTCTTCGAAACGTACTTCGTTTTCTTCAATCAGTTTGTATTTAGCCTGGAAGCGGATGTTATTCTTTTCCATCTCTTCCGGTTTCAATTCCAAAGAAGTAATGATATTGGGCTTGCGTCCGTTTACTCTACCGGTAGTAGCCCACGGGCATTGCTCGATAACTTCTGCATCTGTACGGCGGGGCTTTTGCGGAGGCAATACAACCTTTTCCATCATCTGACCGATAACACCGTCGGCAAGAATGATAGCCGGGTTGCGATATTTGAAGGCAAGATCAAAGGCCAATCCAACGAAATCAGCCATTTCCTGTACGGAAGCGGGAGCCAAAGTGATCAGACGGTAGTCACCGTGACCTCCACCCTTGACAGTCTGGAAGTAGTCTGCCTGACTGGGTTGGATGGTTCCCAATCCGGGGCCGCCGCGCATTACGTTTACAATCAGACAAGGAAGTTCGGCACCTGCGATGTAGGAGATACCTTCCTGTTTCAGACTCACGCCGGGACTTGAGGAAGAGGTCAATACCATCTTTCCACTACCTGCGCCTCCATATACCATATTGATAGCTGCCACTTCACTTTCTGCCTGGAG
>OGYJ01002644.1_pt1 | contig 11707 bp, 8 predicted proteins | sample 1576531 | NCBI WGS metagenome assembly OGYJ01 (sample SAMEA3541574, study PRJEB24748) | human gut metagenome | biome: human gut; feature: human-associated habitat; material: faeces | place: China | collected 2012 | reverse complement strand
CGGAGTCCCCTCACCCCGCCGCGGCGGCCTGAGGGCAGGCCGCCCTACAATCGCCCGGCAGGCAGCTGCTGCCCCGCGGGGCGTCGAGGACGCCGCCCCCTACAACCGTAGGGGAGGAATTTATCCCTCCCGGGCATGTTGCGCCCGCCGCAATGCCCTGCGGCGGCCAGAGGGCAGGCCGCCCTACTTCCCTTTTTTCTCTCTTTCCTATATAATAAACGCAAAAAGGGGGCAAATGTTACTATGGATTACACAATTCACCCCATTGCGTATATACGCAGTGATTTTACGGATAAATTCGGCATCCCGCGGCAGAGCGGCCTTGTGCCGGAGCTGACCGCCCGCATCGTCTTTGCGCCGGAATACCGCGACCCCAACGCCCTGACCGGCATCGAGGGGTATGACCGGCTCTGGCTCATCTGGCAGTTCTCGACCGTGGCGGCGGAGTACGCCGCCGGCAAAAGCTGGCGGCCCACCGTCCGCCCGCCGCGTCTGGGCGGCAACGAGCGGCGCGGCGTCTTTGCCACCCGCAGCCCCTACCGACCGAATGCGCTCGGCCTGTCCTGCGTGGAGCTGGCCGGTGTGGAAAACGGGGATTTGATCGTCCGCGGCGCCGACCTTTTGGACGGCACGCCGATCTTTGACATCAAGCCCTACCTGCCCTATGTGGATGCCTACCCCGATGCGCGCGGCGGGTTCACAGATATGACCAGAGAGTACGCCCTGCAGGTGATATGCCCCGATGCGTTATTGTGCAAGGTGCCCGAAGAAAAGCGCCCCGCCTTGTTGGGTGTGCTGAAAAACGACCCGCGCCCCGCCTACCAGCACGACCCCGCGCGGGTGTATGCGCTGGATTTCGGCAGCAATAAGGTGAAATTTACGGTGGACGGGGAGACTTTGACGGTGGTTGACATCTTATAGGCAGCGCGGCAAAGCCCCTCAGGCCTTGCTTCGCGCGGCCAGCTCCCCACATGGTGGGGAGCCTTTTTTCGGACGGCGGAGCCGTCCGCAGAAAGCCTCCTCGCGCAGCGGGGAGGTGGCCGAGTTTACGAGGCCGGAGGGGCTTTGCAGACTAGCCCTGCCGCAAGGCCTATCTTAAAAAAATTCCACCATCCGGAACGCTATCCTATAAACCGTACTGCAAAACACACAAAAATCGGCCCGGTTCGTCATTGTGGTCAAAATGCACACAACGAGTTTGAAAATATGTGCAACTTTCTGAACAAAACCCCTTTACGAAACGGGGTGTTTTTTGGTACAATAAAGCTATGCAAAAGCGTTTATCTGGAACTGTGCCCGGAGCAAAATTGGGGTGCGTGCCAGGCAGACGCGGGCCTTGTGCGGCCCTGACACCCGCACAGCTTTTATGCAAAACTCTAAAAAACGGAGGAAAGAAAATGCCCAGAGCTAAACAGTCTATGGACGGCAATACCGCTGCGGCGCATGTAGCTTATGCATTCACCGATGTGGCTGCCATCTACCCCATCACCCCCTCCAGCCCCATGGCCGACACCGTTGACCAGTGGAGTGCTGCAGGCCTGAAGAACATCTTCGGCAACCAGGTCAAGGTTGTTGAGATGGAGTCCGAGGCCGGTGCCGCAGGCGCCGTGCACGGTTCTCTCGGTACCGGTGCCATCACCACCACCTTTACCGCTTCTCAGGGTCTTCTTCTGATGATCCCCAACATGTACAAGATCGCAGCTGAGCAGCTGCCCTGCGTCTTTGACGTTTCCGCCCGTACCGTTGCTACCCAGTCCCTGAACATCTTCGGTGACCACAGCGACGTTATGGCCGTCCGTCAGACCGGCTTTGCCATGCTGGCGGAGAGCAACCCGCAGGAGGTCATGGACCTGTCCCCCGTTGCTCATCTGGCTGCCATCGAGGGCCGCGTTCCCTTCGTGAACTTCTTTGACGGCTTCCGTACCTCCCACGAGATCCAGAAGATCGAGAAGTGGGACTACGAGGACCTGAAGGAAATGTGCAACATGGAGGCTGTCGAGGAGTTCCGTGCCAAGGCGCTGAACCCCGAGCACCCCAAGATGCGCGGCTCCCACGAGAACGGCGACGTCTTCTTCCAGCATCGTGAGGCCTGCAACCCCGCTTACGAGGCTCTGCCTGCCGTTGTTGAGAAGTACATGGCCAAGATCAACGAGAAGCTGGGCACCAACTACGACCTGTTCAACTACTACGGCGCTGAGGACGCTGACCGCGTCATCATCGCCATGGGCTCCATCTGCGACGTCGCAGAGGAGGTCGTTGACTACCTGACCGCCAAGGGCGAGAAGGTCGGTCTGGTTCTGGTCCGCCTGTATCGTCCTTGGGTTTCCTCCGCTCTGCTGAAGGTCCTGCCCAAGACGGTCAAGAAGATCGCTGTTCTGGACCGCACCAAGGAGCCCGGCTCTCTGGGCGAGCCCCTGTATCTGGATGTTGCCACCACCCTGCGTGAGGCCGGCATGAACGATGTCGTCCTGACCGGCGGCCGCTACGGCCTCGGCTCCAAGGACACCCCGCCGTCCAGCGTCTTTGCGATCTACACCGAGCTGGAGAAGGATGCCCCGAAGCCCCGCTTCACCATCGGCATCACCGACGATGTGACCAACCTCAGCCTGCCTGAGGTCAAGCCCGCGCCCATCACCTCCGCCCCCGGCACCAAGGAGTGCAAGTTCTGGGGTCTGGGCGGTGACGGTACTGTCGGCGCCAACAAGAACTCCACCAAGATCATCGGCGACCATACTGACAAGTACATTCAGGCTTACTTCCAGTATGACTCCAAGAAGACCGGCGGTGTCACCATCAGCCACCTGCGTTTCGGCGACAAGCCCATCCGCAGCCCCTACTACATCAATCAGGCTGACTTCGTGGCCTGCCACAACCCCGCCTACATCCACATGGGCATGAAGATGGTGCAGGACGTTAAGCCCGGCGGCGTCTTTATGATCAACTGCCAGTGGACCGATGCCGAGCTGGACGAGCATCTGAATGCTGCCGACAAGAAGTACATTGCCGACAACAACATTCAGCTCTACACCATCAACGCCATCGACAAGGCAATCGAGATCGGCATGGGCAAGCGCACCAACACCATCCTGCAGTCTGCCTTCTTCAAGCTGGCTGATGTCATGCCCATCGACGATGCTGTCGAGTACATGAAGGCCGCCGCCAAGAAGAGCTACGGCAAGAAGGGCGATGCTGTTGTTGAGATGAACTGGAAGGCCATCGACGCCGGTCTGGACGCTGTCCATAAGGTCGAGGTCCCCGCCTCCTGGTCCAACCCCGCTGCCGACCCGGCCCCGAAGGCCCTGAAGGGACCCGAGGCTCTGGTCAAGCAGATCCGCAACATCATGGAGCCCATCGCCCGTATGGACGGCGACAGCCTGCCTGTCTCCGCCTTCGAGGGCAATGTCAACGGCGAGTGGGAGCAGGGTGCTTCCGCTTACGAGAAGCGCGGCACCGCAGTTATGGTCCCCGAGTGGAACGCCGAGAAGTGCATTCAGTGCAACAACTGTGCATTTGTCTGCTCTCACGCCACCATTCGTCCCTTCTGCCTGACCGCTGCCGAGGCCGAGGCTGCACCTGCCTCCACCAAGCTGGCTGACACCAAGCCCAAGGCAAGCGAGTACAAGTTCACCATGGCCGTGTCTCCTCTGGACTGCATGGGCTGCGGCGAGTGCGTCACCGTCTGCCCGACTGCCGCTATCGAGATGAAGCCGCAGGAGAGCCAGTCCGAGCAGCAGGCTGCTTTCGACTACTGTGTCGAGAACATCCGCAAGAAGGACAATGTCCCCGGCGTTGTTTCCGATATTTCCGTCAAGGGTTCTCAGTTCAACCAGCCGCTGCTTGAGTTCTCCGGCTCCTGCGCAGGCTGCGCCGAGACCTCTTATGCCCGCCTGATCACCCAGCTGTTCGGCGAGAAGATGTTCATCTCCAACGCCACCGGCTGCTCCTCCATCTGGGGCGGCACCGCTTCCATCAGCCCCTACACCACCAGCAAGGAGTCCGGTCACGGCCCCGCCTGGATCAACTCCCTGTTCGAGGATAACGCTGAGCACGGCCTGGGCATGCAGATCGGTTACGAGACCGTCCGCGCCAACCTGATCACCAAGGTTGAGGCCCTGAAGGGCAAGAATGCTGAGCTGGATGCTGTCATCGACAACTTCCTCGCTACCAAGAACAACACCAAGGCCAACGACGAGCCCGCCAAGGCTCTGGTCGCTGCCCTCGAGGCTTGCGGCTGCGATGAGGCCAAGGAGATCCTGAAGGATAAGCAGTATCTGGCCAAGAAGAGCTTCTGGATCTTCGGCGGCGACGGCTGGGCTTATGACATCGGTTACGGCGGTCTGGATCATGTTCTGGCTTCGGGTGAAAACGTTAACGTTATGGTTTTTGATACCGAAGTTTATTCAAATACCGGTGGTCAATCGTCCAAAGCCACACCGGCTGCAGCTATTGCCAAATTTGCTGCCAGCGGCAAAAAGACCAAGAAAAAAGATCTGGGCATGATGGCCATGAGCTATGGTTATGTTTATGTGGCTCAGATTTCTATGGGTGCCGATAAGAATCAAACTTTGAAGGCGATTGCAGAAGCGGAAGCTTATGACGGACCGTCCCTTATCATTGCTTATGCTCCGTGTATCAACCACGGATTGAAAGCGGGTATGGGCTGCAGCCAGCTGGAAGCTAAACTTGCTGTAGACTGCGGTTATTGGGCAACCTACCGTTATAATCCTGCTTTGAAAGAAAAAGGTGAGAATCCTTTCGTATTGGATTCTAAAGAGCCTACTGCTGATTTCAGAGAGTTCCTTTTGGGCGAAGTTCGTTATTCTTCCCTGCTCAAACAGTATCCTGAAACAGCTGAAGCACTGTTCGCCAAAACTGAACAGGATGCTAAAGAACGTTTGAATAACTATAAACGTTTGGCTGGCAAAGCATAAACCCTGCTGTAATAAAAAACAAACCGCCGTCAAAACCGACGGCGGTTTTTGCTTACTGGTGTGATGTGCAGTCTACGGCATTCAAGAGGTATTTGTTGGAACTTGACGAGAAGGCATATTTGCCGTATAATATCAAAATAGCACGGAGAGGTGGTCGAGTGGTTTAAGGCTCTGGTCTTGAAAACCAGCGAGGTGCAAGCCTCCGTGGGTTCGAATCCCACCCTCTCCGCCATATTTTTACAACAGCGTTGTAGGGGCCTCGTAATAAATATTTGCGTTGGTACTCTTGAAAAAAATATCAGGATAGTGTATACTATCCAAGTAAGTCAAACGGAGTGGTACTCAAGTGGCTGAAGAGGACGGTTTGCTAAATCGTTAGACGGGGTGACTCGTGCGTGGGTTCGAATCCCACCCACTCCGCCACTATTAAAAGTTTCAGAGCCTTCGAGATTTTTCTCGAAGGCTCTTTTTCTATGTCTGGATAAAGTTTTAAAAGTTTTTCTGGTTTAAATACGCTGTTTCTGTGTAATAAACTTATCAGAAAATGAATAGAAAAAAATTTAAAGTGGCTTTTTATGAAGAAATAGTTGAATATTTGGAAGTTAGTAATACAATGAAAACATAACTTTGTTAAGCTTGAGGGGGCGAAAATAGTGAAATCAGAAAATAATATTGTTGAGGGTGCGCTCAAGGTCCACAAACTTACCTTTTGGGAAGCTGCCATGATCATTGTCGGCGCTAACATCGGGTCCGGCATTTTAGGACTGGCCTATTCGGCCAGAAAAGCCGGCTGGCCGGTATTGATGCTGTGGCTGATCATAGCAGGATTTTTTACGACGGCGTCAATGCTGTATGTGGCTGAAACTACGTTAAGGACCAGAAAGGTCATGCAGCTGCCGGGACTTGCTAAAAAATATGTGGGCGAGCTGGGAGCCTGGCTTGTCTTTATTTCAGTGGCGGCAAATACCATTGGCTGCCTGATTGCTTATACTAATGGCAGCGGCAGGATTTTAAGCGAGATGTTCGGTCTTTCTACACAGATCGGCAGTTTGCTTTTTTCTGTTCCGGCTGTCATTGTAGTCTGGTTTGGCCTGAAAGCGACCGGCGTAGCAGAGAAAGTTATCAGCTTTGGAATGATGGCGTTGCTGGCGGTGATCATAGCAGCATCTTTTTTAGCTGAGAACTCTGATTTGTCCAATGCGATTTTTACAAACTGGACTTATGCGATACCGGTTTTCAATGTTGCGATCTTTTGTTATATCGCTCAGTATGCCGTTCCTGAACTGGCAAGAGGTTTGGCACATGATCAGCAGAAGCTGGCGCCGGCTATTGTTACGGGAATGTCATTGACGATGGTTTTGCTGGCTTTGGTGCCGCTGGCAGTACTTTCTTTGACGGGGCCGGAAAATGTAACGCAGGTAGCAACTATTGCCTGGGGCAAGGCTTTGGGTGAATGGGCCTTTTTTACGGCCAATCTGTTTGCTCTTGCTGCGATGATGACTTCCTATTGGGCAGTTGCCGGCAGTTTTCTTACCAACATCGTGGATAAGTTTAATTTTAAATCGGAGGACGATGTTAAGACCAGGCTGTTTGTTTTGGCCTGTGTGGTTATTCCTCCGTTTATTTTGGCGTATAGTGGCTTGGTAAGCTTTGTCGACGCTATTTATCTGGCTGGTACGTTCGGCGGTGTCATTATGTCCGTGCTTCCTGTTTTGATGCTGCGTTCGGCAAGGAAAACAGGTGATATGGAACCTTCATGGCAATGCGGCTGGATAGCGTCTGCCTGGGTGCAGTGGTCAATGATCGTTTTATTCTGCGGTGCTGCTTTGTATGCTGTTTTAGGGTTGTTTGGCCTGCTGCCTGCAGCCTGGTAAGGAGATGACGAAAATGAAAATTTTTGCAAAAGATAAAGTCGTTTTTAACTTCAGTAAAGCTAATCAGCCGGTATATTTTGTGGAACCCGGAGAAACGTTTTGGGTCGAAACCGATGATTGTTATAGCGGGCAGATAAAAACAGAAACGGTTTTAAGACCTGATATCGATATAAGCATTATGGACTGTTCTGTGGGTCCTATCGCTGTGAGCGGGGCTGAACCGGGTGACGTTCTCTGCGTTGAGGTACTGGCTATTCAGCTGGCTGAGCAGGGGGTGATGGTTACATCTCCCGGTTTGGGAGTGCTGGGTGAAAAAATCACAGAAGCGCACACTAAAATAATTCCCATCAAAAATGGCTTTGCTGAATTCAATGAAAAAATAAGACTGCCGTTAACGCCGATGATCGGCGTACTTGGCGTTGCTCCGGCGGAAGGCAGCGTACATTGCGCTGTTCCAGGTGATCACGGTTCTAATATGGATACCAAGCTCATTAAGGTCGGCTCCAAAGTGTATTTGCCGGTATTTGTCAGCGGTGCCAATTTGGCGTTGGGCGATCTGCATGCCTGTATGGGTGACGGCGAGCTGAGCGGGACGGGAATAGAGACAGCCGGCAGAGTATGCCTGCAGGTGGAAGTTATCAAAGACCGGAAGCTGGCGCGTCCGATGCTTGAAACTCCTGATGCTGTTTATACGCTGGCCAGCAGAGCTGATATTCAGGAAGCTATCCAAACAGCAGTGCATGACATGGTAGAATTTTTAATGCTGAAAAAAGAATTGGATTTTGCTGATGCCTACAGACTGTTGAGTGCTGCCTGCGATATTCAGATCAGCCAGTTGGTGAATGATAATATCACTGTAAGGGTAAAAGCACCGAAACTGGATCTGCAGTTGGAGTCTGTTTTCTGAAACAGCAGAATAAACATAAAAAAATAAAACCACCCATAATAAACAGGGTGGTTTTATTTTCAGCCCAGGCCGTTGAAGCGTGCCAAAGTATCATAAACTGTATGCGCCAGCTTATTTTTGTAAGCAGCAGGCAGCTGTTTTAAAACAGCAGATTCTTCTATCAAAGCTGCCAGGCTGTTTAAATTCGACATTTGGCAGCAGTTGGGCAGCAGGATATTGCTGATGATCAGCGACAGAGCGGGCAAATGTGTTTCCGGCTCCTGCTGCCAGTTATCAGGCAGGGCTTGTGCTATTGCAGTTTCTAAAAGAGTGGCGATATTTGTCATGATAGACCTCGGTTTTAGGTTTCTTGAAAATAGTATAACATAGGAAGGCTGATGTTGCTGAAACTGTAGACAAAAAAGAATTAATAGCATATAATTTGATGTAATATAAATAAAATAGTTAGAAGAATTTCAATAATATGCTTGTGTAATAATTTATGGGGAATTAAAAAGTTGGGTGTGAAAACGTGTACCATTATAAATTACAGGTATTGATTTTAAGCCAGGATAATCGTATATATGATGCTGTCAGTGCTCTTGAACCGATGGCTGGTTTTGAGCACGAGCTGCTTTTAAGGCAGTCGGCAGACGCAGCTGTTAAAACTGCTGATGTTATTGTCTGTGAATTGTCAGGAGCAGTTTTGGCAGAGCTTGTCAAAAACTCTAAGCCGGATGCCGCAATAGTTTTTTGTGCTGAGCCGCAGACTGCAGAGCAGCTGGATGCAGCTGTTTACCAGTCGCTGACAGATCTTTGGATCAGGCCATGTACTGAAGCTTTTGTGGCTTTTAGGCTGCACAGACTTTTTGAACATATCAAGATCATAAAAGACTGTCATTTGGCGCAGCGTTATCTTGATACCGGGATCAACAGTATTCCCAGCCTGATCTGGTTTAAAGATATCCGCGGCGCGCATTTAAAGGTCAATGACAGTTTTTGCCGTGCCGTTGGTAAGACCAAGGCAGATGTTGAGGGCCGCGGCCATTATTATATCTGGGATATGAAAAAGGAAGAATACGAGCAGGGTGAGTATATTTGTCTGGAATCGGAAGAGATCGTCCTGCAGGAAAAGAAAACCTGTATTTTCGACGAAAAGGTCAAAACTAAGCATGGAATGCGGCAGTTTAAGACTTACAAGTCGCCGATTTTTGATGATAATGAGCAGTTGATCGGTACTGTTGGCATCGCGCACGACGTCACTGATCTGGAAAATATGGGGGCGGAGCTGGAAGTTATCCTGCGTAATCTTCCTTTTGCGGTTTTGCTGACTAACGAGGCCGGCAAGATCATCAATGCCAATGATATCTGCTCGCAGTATTTTACAGAAGGAAAAGAAGCTATGATCGGGCAGGAGTATCAGCAGTGGAAGCAGCAGAATTTAGCTGATATGAGTGAGATCAATGCAAAAGGCTATGCCGATGCAAAAGTGCTTGTCGGTCGGCGTGAAAAAAATCTGGAGATTTACGAAAAACCTATTTTTGATGTTTTTGGTACGGCTGTAGGTATGCTGTGCATGTGCCGCGACGTAACCGTTGAACGGCAGCTGGAAAAGAAAATTATTTACAGTGCCAATACCGACCAGTTGACAGATCTTTATAACCGCCGTTATTTTTATGAATATATGACGCGTAATAAAATCATGTCTAAGCATGTCAACCTTTTTTATATCGACCTTGATAATTTTAAAAAGATCAACGATGAATATGGACATCAGGCCGGCGATACGGTTTTGGTAATGGTAGCCAAGCTGCTGAAGCAGACCTTCGGCGCTGAATTTATTGCCCGTGTCGGCGGCGACGAGTTTTTAGCTGTGGTTTTAGGTTTGAAAACAGATGCGGAGCTGGCAATTTTGGCAGAAAGATTTTTGAGCAGTCTGCAGCAGACGATTGCCGACAATGCTAAGTTTGCCGTGCTGTCGGCCAGTATTGGCATTGCCGTCAGTACTGCGCTTACGGACGTCGACCTGCTGATACGTCAGAGTGACGCTGCCTTATACGAAGCCAAAAGAAACGGCAAGAAACAGTATAAAATATATCATAAATAAATATAAAAGCACTTTGCCGGGTAGAGATAGGTAAAGTGCTTTTAGTTTTACGGCTGATCAGAAAAAATTTTATTGATATTTTAACAATGATAATGTAATTATTATTTGTTGCAATTATAATCATTAATGGTTAAAATTAAGATATAAATAAAATATATTGATAAAAGGAGCGATTATTATGGCAGTTGTACATATTACTAATGAAACTTTCGAAAAAGAAGTTATGCAGGCTGAGGGGAAAGTCCTTGTAGATTTTTGGGCATCCTGGTGCGGCCCCTGCCGTATGCTGGGACCGGTTATTGATCAGCTGGGCAGCGAACTGACTGATGTGAAAGTCTGCAAGATCGATGTTGATGCCAATCAGGATCTGGCAGCAAAGTATAAAGTTGAAACGATTCCTACCCTGGTCGTGTTTGAAGGCGGCAAGGAAGTGAAACGTTCTGTCGGCGTACAGCCGAAGCCGGCTATTTTGGCAATGCTGAAATAAATTGCGGCTGGGAAGCGGTGAAACTATGACTGAAAAACAAATCATGACGGATGTTTTGATCGTCGGCGCAGGAACTGCGGGCTTGACGGCGGCAGTTTATGCCGCTCGTGCAGGTAAATCTGTCAAACTGGTCGAGCAGTATTTGCAGGGCGGGCAGATCATCAATGCTTCGCATGTAGAGAATTTTCCCGGTTTTGAATCTATTGCCGGTTTTGAATTTGCCGAAGCACTTTATAATCAGGCTATTAAAATGGGTGCGGAAATCGTTTACGATAAAGTGACCGGACTGCAGGATTACGGCAGCCATAAAGGTGTACAGACTGAATATGGCGGCGAGCTGCTTGCGAAAGCAGTAATTCTGGCGACCGGCGCGCGGGTACGTCCGTTGGGCCTGGAAAATGAAGACCGTTTTATTGGTTCCGGCGTTTCCTACTGCGCTACCTGTGACGGCGCCTTTTTTAAAGATAAAAACGTGGCCGTTGTCGGCGGTGGCAATACGGCGCTTGATGATGCGCTGGTATTGAGCTTTACCAGTAAAAAGGTTTATCTCATCCATCGCAGCGATGCTTTCAGCGGTGAAAAACGTTTGCTGGAAAAGCTGCAGGAGCATGATAACGTTGTTTTCGTTCTGGATAGTGAAGTAACAGCTATCAATGGCTCTGAACGGCTGGAGTCGCTGGGGATCCGCAATAAGGTCAGCGGCGCGGAACAGACGCTGGATGTCGATGCCGTTTTTATCGCTATCGGCCATGTTCCGGATAATAAAGCTTTTGCGTCTTTGGTTGAGCTGGACGCTTATGGTTACATTAAAACTGATGAAAATTGTGCGACTTCCTGTCCCGGCATTTATGCTGCCGGCGACGGACGCGTTAAAAAGGTGCGCCAGCTGACGACGGCTGCCGCTGATGGTACGGAAGCTGCTTTGGCGGCCTGCGATTACATCGACCTTTTATGATGGACGAATGGGTGGAACAATCTTTTTAAGGATCGTGATACCTGATGAATATTGATTTGGATATGTATCAAATGACTGCTGTAGCAGTAGTTGTATACTATATTGGCCTGCGTTTAAAACGCAGGTTCAATATTTTTGACCAGTACTGTATTCCGGCTCCGGTTATTGGCGGCGTTCTGTTTTCTCTGCTGAATCTGGTTATGACGACCGGAGGCTTTTGGCATTTGACGCTGGATACATCACTGCAGGGATTTTTTATGACGATGTTTTTTACCAGCATTGGTTATACGGCCAGCTTGCGTATGCTGAAAGAAGGCGGACTCAGCGTTTTGAAGCTGGTAGCTGTCTGCGCCGTGCTTATCGTTCTTCAGAACCTTGTTGGTATCGGACTGGCCTCTGTTTTTAATTTGGGGCCGCTGATCGGTATGGCAACGGGTTCGATCCCGATGGTCGGCGGACATGGTACC